>Ga0209275_10000020_pt1 | contig 46694 bp, 40 predicted proteins | sample HubBroMetageREF2_FD_188344 | JGI IMG/M metagenome (GOLD analysis project Ga0209275, IMG submission 188344) | Reference soil microbial communities from the Hubbard Brook experimental Forest, New Hampshire, USA - Hubbard Brook CCASE Soil... | ecosystem: Environmental > Terrestrial > Soil >... | reverse complement strand
CATGGCGGAAACCACCACCACCACGTCACTTTCGCGCGTAGCGGCGCGCACGATTTCAACGACTCTTTGCATGCAGGACGCATCACCGACCGACGTTCCGCCGAATTTCATAACCCGCAGCGGTTTTTTCACGTTTTCGTGTGTTTGCCCGTGAATCACACGGGGATGCAGCACGTGCGCAGGATAAAATTCCGAAGTTCTTGCGTTCCCATCGCTGCGGGGATTCGTCGCGTGACTGGCAGAGGATGCGTGCAGGCGGCGTTTGCCGAGCGGCTCTGCGGAAGCGAAGGGGGATTCGACAGCATGGACACCAGAGTGCAAAGGCCGAGCTGAAAATCCAGATTCCCGCGGATACGCAGCCGCGCGTTCACTGCCGAATTCGGAATTTACTTTGTTTCGCAATTCCACTCGCTCCGCGCGCCCTCGTGATGGTTCACTCATGCCCGTGGTAGGCGCGCCACTGAAAAAGCCTGCAGCCGATTTTGTTGCGAATACCAGGCGTCCTGTTTCTTGCGAGCGCGGACGCAGGCGTGAATCAATTCAGGTTTGTCCCACGGCACATCGTGGTAGGCCGACTGCAGAAACGCGCTTGCCGGATCGCGGATCCATTCCTGCGGAAAAAGCGCGAAAGTGTCGTCATCCGTAATTTTCGCTGCTGGGCGAACTGGCTGGCCGGAAACGGCCGAATACAGCGCCGCGGGAATATCGCGCCCAAGGCCGAGCGTAAGATGTCCAACTTGAGTCGAGCGCGGATTGATTTCGATGAGATAGGCGTTGCCGGTTTGCGATTCAAGCATGAAATCAAATCCATGCAGGCCTGAAAGATTGAGGCGGCGAACCATCTTCTCTGCAGCCGCAGACATTTCAGGGTGTTCGATCGCGCGCAGGACGGTGGCCGGTCCGGCTGAAACGCCTTTATTGAGCACTTCGAAATGGAGACTGGCGAGGACTTCGCCTTTCCAGCAGGCGACGGCGCTGGTTGCTTCGTGGCCGGCGACAAACGTCTGCGCGTTCACGAGAGAGCGGCGACGCAGTAGAGAGGGCCACACTAAGGTCGTGTCGCGGTCAAGGAAAGCATGCTTCATCGCCCGTGCCAAAAGAGGCGGAGCTTGCAGAGCGCGTAAGGCCCGTTCGGCGTCTTCCAGATTGCGCACTACGCGCACGCCGTCGCCGCCGGAAGAAAAGTCGGCTTTCAGGACGACAGGAAAATCATTCTGATCGATCCAATTTTTTAGGTCGCTGCTGTCGCGAACGACTGCGGTTTTGGGAACGCGGATGCCTTCTTCCTGGGCCAGCTCCATAAATTTGGCGCGCGCATAGAGTGCCGGGAAATTTTCAGGAGAGCCGAGCGACCGCGCGATCAAGGCGCAAAGCGAGGCGCCTGAGTCGCCCTTGCCACGTTCCTGGTCGTACAGCAAATGTAAATGTTGGGTAGCCAAATCATCGCCCGGAACAAGCACGTCGGGCTTTGCGCCAGCAATCGCCTCGGCGACTGATGACAGGCCATCGAGGCCATCGTAATTATAAATTCGGCGTACGGCATCGGTCCTGGTGATTGGATGCTGGGAAGGGCAGACAGCGTCCACGGTGAATCCCGCGCTTGCCAACGCTACTGCCAGGCGCGCCGTGGGGAACCAGCGAGCAGTGGTAACGAGTAAGACCGTCGGCTTCACCGTGATTCTAGCCTCCCTAAATCCTCTGTTTGCAGTTGAACGCGCGATACCATGTGCCGCAGGCAAAGTGCGCCGAGAGCAGTACTGCAGTTCAAATCGCAATCTGTGTACCAAAGTCGAGCGGCCTTGCCGCTTTTGCCTGCGAGCTAAACCTATAAAAACAAGATGGTTAAAGTGGCAGAGGTAGGGACGTAGCAGCAGTTTCGAGCGTAACCACTGAAAACACTTGCTCATTGTGGCAAATCTGTTCCCAGCTTTCCTCCCACATGAGAGCGATGATCATGAAAACGCCTTGCGGGTACAGACCCAAGCGGGAATAGCGAGGCACGGGGCAACGCGCGATCGATACGGCCTTTTGGGCTAGCCGGATCGCGGCCTTCGCGCGGTGGCCGACAACTCGCGAGCCGTTCGCTCAACCGCCTGTATCTTGTCCGTGCTGCAATCCTACAGTAACCGGTCGCCAAGCGCGTTGACCCCGTATCGCACCCTTCATTCACCTAGTTCCGGTTCCGATGCACGTGCATGTCCAGCTGATTGATGATCCAGATACTCGACGACCGCGCGGCACGCGGTGCACGTTGGCAGGTGTTTCAGAAATCGTTCGTTTAGGCAGGGGCGTTTTGAAAATCGCTTGCACGGTCGGGGAACTGGTTCGGGCGCTACCGCATATTGACGTTTGTTAATTTCATCCACGATCAGCACCCGTCTGGGCTCCGACGAAGGACTAATTCTTCGCCGGTTGGTTTGCCGGCACGCTTCGATACAAGTCGGCTAACGTGCTTCGTCATTTAAGCACCCCATCTTCATGGTGGGTACATATACACCACTCTTCGGACATACATCATGTGAATTACATAGGGGGTTGGTGCGCTAATCGGAGTGTGGTTGCTGAACTTCAAAATTGGGACAGAAACTAAAGCAGAAATACCGGCAGTCACGTTGGCCCAGCCCCAAATGTGATTCCCCGCACCGCGCAGAACGCTGGCCTTTACGGCATCCAGCGAGCGCAGAGGCCGAAATCCAAAGCCAATGCCTGAACCTGGGGAACAAAAAAAGAAACGAACTTTCCTGTGGCTATAGCTAATGGTCTGCGGACTCAGCCGACAGAGGACGCGCCAGAGCCGATTGTCAACATTCCCGCCACGGTGCCACGGCCGGGCGGCACAGCATGAAGCTAAGCGCCAGATTGCGTAATGATTACGGATGCCTTGTGGCCCTTTGTGCGATTACGACTCGCCAAGCCAATCAAGACAGCCAGTCCCATTCCTGTAAGCAGCAGCGAGGAAGGCTCCGGGACCGCCGGCGGGTCCGCAAGGCTTACAGTCACATCCCCAAAGTACACTTCCTGAGGTTGATTGAAGCCTCCTCCAGCGGGGAAATATTCGATAACGCCGTCTGCGAAGGAGTTCAGATTAGCCAGCGTCTGAGGGCTGAAGTACTCATCCGGCCCGACATCCGGGGCACAATCTGCATTCGGGTTCGCGGGCGTTACACAGTCAAAGGTCAGGACGGAGATGAAGTCTCCCTGAGCGTCTTGCCAGCCTGCGCCGTCTGGAGACACATTGAGGACTGTGATCGGGCCTGACGACGAGTAATTGAGGGTTCCTGCGACCAGTCCATAAGGGGCAAGAGTGCCGGTCATGTCCAGCTTATAGCTGAACGAAAGGCTCTGGGATTGAGGAGTCGTAACCGACCCGCTCACTTGTAGAATGGTGTCTGCTGCGCTACTGTCTGCGCGGGCTGCCGAGGCCAGAAGCAGGAGCGCAAAAGCGACTGCTAGCTTCACCTTCATGCATTGTGCCACTCAGTGTGGCACGCCGATTACCTGCAGTCGCATACCCAACTCGGATAACGCCGGAAGCTGCTGACAAACCTTGGGTTGTCTTTCCGGGGTTGCGGTTGAAGATCGAAATTCGTGCCGATTATGGGCAATTACCTTCTTAGTTAACTCATACCACCCAGTAGTGGATATATGCGGCACTTCGTTTCACGCGGCGCTTGAGATCAAAACTGGCACTCTAGGCGGCGCTCGAGGTCGTTTGAGAAGCGAAGCGGCGCCGAAGCGCGACGGCTGCCAGGCCGGACGCTAAAAGGAGGAGGATCTCAGGCTCTGGCACAAAGCGAACTTGTACGTCTTTTGCTTGCATTTCGCTAGGAGCATCCCCAGGAAAGAAAAGCAGGAAGTTAACGGGAGTGGCAGGCGGGATGATATTGCCATGGCTGTCGGTATCGAAAATCTCGCCCGGGCCAATATCTGGAACGCAGGAGCCTGACGGGGTCATATCACAAAACAATAGAGCTTCAATCAGGTCGCCGGCAGCATTATTCCACGCCGCACCTTCCGGCCCAGGATCGCCCAGAGCCGAAAATTGCCCCAACGGCCCCGTTGAAGTGAAGTTCAGGGTTCCTGGTACTGCCAAGTAGGTGGTGTAGTCAACCTGATAGCTCATTGAGAACGACTCGCCTTGGCTAGTCGTAAACGAGCCAGAAATCTGTACGACCGAGTCAGCTCGACCAATTCGCGCGGATACCAGCAGAAATAGCGCTGCTATGACCACTCGTTTCATTATTCCCCCCTTCTAATGCCGATATTAGGTGCATGGCGCCGGTGTCTCTCGGCACGCAGACGCGGAACCCAGACTGAAAACACGGCGTCGGCTTCGGCTTTACCTATGAATAATAACGCCGCCAATACTGGCAATGCGAGCGTCAATGTCACGCGCGCCTAACCACAAGACTAGTAAGCCTAGTATCGTTTCATCTGCATTCCGAGTGCCACGGCAGTCAAGGTCTGACGGCGGCGAAGTTGCTGAGCCATCATGCCTTAGATTTCGGACGTTGTAGCCTACGTGGAAATACGTACCAGTTATATGCAACCGTCTTCTCAATCTGTGCTCGGAGCACGCGGGGGCCCGCTAAAACTCGCAGAACGGAAACTTCGGGCAATACGGTATTGTACGGACGTGACCTACCGGCGGCCGGCAGGCCGGCGTCGTTCAGGATTTGCCTAGCCGTTACTGCGCGAAACCCGTTCGGGTAGCTGATTGCATGCAGAGACGAATTCCTCAACTCGATGCAGTTCGCGGCGTGGCGATTCTCGTCGTCATGATGCACAACATCAGCCTGAAGTATCCCGTGTTCCATTCGCAACAACTGTTCAGCAACGGATGGATGGGGGTCGATCTTTTTTTCGTACTCTCCGGGTTTTTGATTACCGGCGTTCTCGTCGATACAAATCGATCGACTGGCTATTTCAAGAATTTCTACGTCAGGCGTTGTCTGCGGATCTGGCCTCTTTATTATTCGTTGCTCTTCTTCATGTTCGTCATCGTCCGCTTCCTAAGCCGTTCGGAATTCCAAGCCGTCGTTCAAACGTCATCGCCTTGGTGGGCTTTTCCTTTGTTCCTGCAGAATCTCCTGCTTCCGATTTCAACCAATGCCGCGGGCCCTTTGGGTGTCACCTGGTCCCTCGCCATTGAGGAGCAGTTTTATCTCGTTTGGCCCCTGGTGGTTCGGTTCTGCCCCTTGAGGCAGCTCCGCCGGGTCGCGATCGCAGAGATCTGTATCTCTCCGGCTCTGCGCTATTACCTGTCGCTGCACCACGTAAACCTTTATACCAATGTCTTCTGTCGTTTGGACGGGCTGATGGCGGGAGCGTTTTTAGCGCTTCTTGTCCGATCCGAGAATTTTGTTCCGTCGAAATTGCTCAGGAGGGCCTGGATTACGCTGGCTATCGCTGCACCTTTAGCGTTTCTGACTTCTGAGTTCGATGCAAAATGGATTGTTTATTCCTTCACCGCGATAGCCTCGGCGGCGTTTGTCTACATTTCATTGTTCTCCGAACAAGGCTGGCTCCAGGCGGTGATGACCAATCGATTCTTGGTTCATACAGGGTCCATTAGTTACGGGCTATATCTGCTCCATAAGATCCCATTCGGCATGGTGCAAGCCCTGCATTTGGATAAGAGCCCTGTCCTGCCTCTACCGGTGATCTTCGTCGCCAGCTATGCACTAGCCGCGTTGTCCTGGAATCTGCTTGAGAAACCATTCCTCAACCTAAAACGATTCTTCGTGTCGAAGCCGACTGTCACGGATCGCTTGCCGGATTCTGGAGGAGTCACTGAGTGAGTTCTGCCACTGAATGCGCTCCTCAGACGTATGTTTACAATGTATGGTGTGATCGCAAGGACGCCCGTCCGGTGCTGGAAGCTGACCGGGGATGGCTTCGACACCTTCCTTAAGATGTTGCTATGGGAAGGAGCAGCGCGCCAGTCAATTATTCTTGTCAGCCGACGCCTATCTCAATGAAATGGGCATCACAAACCAGCCTCAACATTGTCGCCGAAGAACGCGTATCGACCCCAGCGCAAGTCCGGAGTGGCTGCAGCTTCGTTCTACGGCGTGGGCAAACGATTGGCCGATAGGGAAAACAATTTCCGCATTTTAGGCCGTGCAAACACGCAGGCTATTCATTCTAAGGCGGTTACGGAATATCTTGGAGGCAATGAGATTGCAATCTCCTACGTAGAAGGCACTATCGGAGTAGCTACAGGCCTGTAGACAGAATCTGGACAGACGTCTGATTTCGGGCCAGTATCGAGTAGGACCACCCCTCACAAGCGACGCGGTGGGCAACGAACAGCAGAATCCACGGAGAGAGGAGTTTCCTCAGCCCTATGATTGAAACTGCGATTATCGGCGCGGGTCCATACGGACTTTCGATCGCCGCGCACTTGCGCACCCGCGGAATATCGTTCCGCATTTTTGGACGTCTGATGGACAGCTGGGCGGCCCACATGCCGAAAGGCATGATGCTGAAATCGGACGGCTTCGCTTCGAACATCTACGATCCGAACGCCAAATTCACCTTGAAAGATTTTTGTGCGGAGCGCGGGATCGAGTATGCGCATATGGGGAAACCCGTCGGACTTGCGACGTTCGGCGATTACGGGCTCGCTTTCCGCGATCGGATGGTTCCGGAACTGGAAGACAAGATCGTCGTGAGCGTTGCGCGCGCGGCGGACGGATCATTTCTGTTGCGATTGGACGATGGCGAAGAAGTGAAGGTTCGGCGAGTGGTGCTGGCGATTGGGATCACGCATTTTGTGCACGTGCCGGAGAACCTCGCTCATCTGCCGCCGCAATTTTTGTCGCACAGTTACAATCACCATGACCTTGCGGCATTCAAAGGGCGCAATGTCGTTGTGTTAGGGGCCGGCTCTTCGGCGATTGACATGGCGGCATTGTTGCGCGACGCCGATGCGGATGTACAGCTGGTGGCTCGCGCTACTTCCTTGAAATTTCACACCGCGCCGCAACCGGGCAAGCGCCGGTCGTGGTGGCAGCGATTGCGGCATCCGGATTCGGGACTTGGTCCAGGCATGAGGTCGCGATTCTTCTCCGATGCGCCGGCGCTGTTTCATTATTTGCCGGAAGGATTCCGCCTGAAGGTAGTGCGCACAACCCTGGGTCCATCCGCAGGATGGTTCGTGAAGGACAAAGTGATGGGGCGCGTACCGCTGGTGCTGGGATACAACGTCGAGCGGGCGGAGATCCAGGACGGCAAAGTGCATCTGCATCTGCGCGGGCTAGATGGTTCGACGCGCGAAATCGTCACCGAGCATGTTGTCGCCGCGACCGGATACAAAGTGGATACGGAACGATTGAAGTTCCTGAATGCAGACATCCGCGCGAAGCTCAAGTGCGTCAAGGGCACTCCGGTGCTGTCGTCTAATTTTGAGTCCTCCGTGCCCGGGCTATATTTCGTCGGGCTTGCGGCAGCAAACAGTTTTGGACCCGTGATGCGCTTCGCGTTCGGCGCGGGCTTCGCCGCAAGACGCCTGACGCAGGCGATGGTGAAAGCCGTGGCGCGGACTCCCGCGAAAGTCCCGGCTTCCCGCATGTCCACCATCACGGAATGAGCCCTTCCGCCGTGCTCTTGTGAGCCTGCATCCGGCGCAATCAAGCGCGAGACGCACCAAACGGAATCATTTCCCGGCGAGATTTGCGGCGCCGAGGCCACTGACCCCATGAAGCTAGAGACGATTGCGATTCACGTAGGCTACGACGGCGATCCCACGACGAAAGCCGTGGCGGTGCCGATTTATCAGACCGTTGCGTTCGAATTTGACGACGCCGCGCATGGTGCGGCGTTATTCAATCTGGAAGTTCAGGGAAACATCTACACCCGGATCGGGAATCCGACCAACACGGTGCTGGAAAAACGAGTTGCCGCCCTGGAGGGCGGTGTGGAAGCGCTGAGCGTGAGCTCCGGAATGGCGGCGATTCATTATTCGCTGATCAACATCGCCGAGATGGGCCACAACATCGTTTCGCTGCCGCAACTCTACGGCGCCACCTACACGCTGCTCGCCCACATTTTGCCAAAGCAGGGAATTGCCGGGCGCTTTGCAGAGAACGATAGTCCTGAAGCGGTTGAAAAGCTGATTGACGAGAATACCCGCGCGGTTTTTTGTGAAAGCGTCGGCAATCCTGCCGGCAACGTTGCGGACATCGAGGGGCTGGCCCGAGTGGCGCACAAGCACGGAGTGCCGTTGATCGTGGACAACACCGTGGCGACGCCCATTCTATTGCGGCCGTTTGAGTATGGCGCGGACGTGGTGGTGCACTCCATGACGAAATTCATGGGCGGGCACGGTACCACGCTGGGCGGAATGATTGTTGATAGCGGAAAATTTCCGTGGCGCGATCATCCCCAGCGCTATTACATGTTGAACCAGCCGGAAATTGCGTATCACGGAGTGGTTTACACAGAACATTATGGCGCTGCCGCGTATGTGGCGCGCTGCCGGACGGTCGCACAGCGCAATACGGGATCGACGCTGTCGCCGTTCAACGGGTTTTTGTTGCTGCAGGGACTTGAAACGATGGCGCTGCGCGTCGAACGCCACGTCGAGAACGCGCAAAAAGTGGCGGAGTATCTGCGCAATCACGAGCGGGTAGCGTGGGTAAATTATGCAGGATTTCCGGACAGTCCACTCTATCCGATGGCGCAGAAATATCTGGGCTCGAAGCGCTGTTCGCTGCTGACTTTTGGCGTCAAAGGCGGATTCGAGCAGGGCGTGAAGTGTTTTGATGCGCTGCGATTGTTCAAGCGCATGGTGAATATGGGAGACGCGAAGTCGCTGTCGTGCCACCCTGCATCTACCACGCATCGTCAACTGACACCGGAAGAGCAAGCGAAAGCGGGCGTGACGCCGGAAATGATCCGGCTGAGCGTGGGTATCGAACACATTGACGACATCATCGCGGACCTGGCACAGGCGCTCGACAAAGCGCAGTAGATTGAACGGGATTGTATTGCGTATCGGCTTGGGAGACAGGGAATGTCCATCGTAATCGACGGCGGGCGAGTTCCGAAGCTTCTGTCGCGGAAGAATGCGCCCAACGTTGCGCGGCCATCTGGAAACCAGGAAGCTGCAGCGGAACATCTGCGAATCGCGCTGATTAACAACATGCCAGACTCGGCGCTGGAAGACACCGAAGTACAATTCTTCGAATTGCTCGAATCCGCGGCGGGTGATCTGCCGCTGTCCCTCAAACTATACTCATTGCCGGAGCTCCCGCGAAACGACGCGGGGCGACAGCATCTGCGCAATTTCTACCATGGCATTGAAGATCTTTTGAACAGCCGTTTCGATGGAATGATTATGACGGGCACCGAACCGCGCCAGCCTGATTTGCGCAACGAACCTTATTGGCCTGCGCTGGGCGAAGTTCTGAATTGGGCCGAGCGCAGCACGACTTCGACGGTGCTGTCGTGTCTAGCCGCGCACGCGGGCGTCCTGCATAGCGACGGCATTCCTCGTCACCGGCTAGGCGACAAGCAATTCGGAGTATTCGAGTATAAGAAAGTTCAGGGCCACACGCTGACAGGCGATATCGCAGACACAATGCAAATTCCGCATTCGCGCTGGAACGAAGTGCGAGCGGACGCGCTGACCGACTGCGGTTATGAAATCTTGACGCAATCGGCGGAAGCGGGCGTTGATCTATTTGTGAAAAAGAAAAAGGACAGCCTGTTCGTACATTTTCAGGGTCATCCGGAATACAGCGTGCGAACTCTGCTGAAGGAATACCGCAGAGACATAAAGAGGTTCCTGAAACGAGAGAGGGAAACCTATCCCACGATGCCGCAGGGATACTTTGGCGCCGAGGCGGCAGAATTGTTGGCTGATTTTCGAAAGGCTGTGGAAGCGAATCCGCGCGAAGAACTGATGGCAAAATTCCCCGAGGCTGCGGTCGCCGGCGGATTGCAGGGAACGTGGAAATCGTCGGCAGCATCCGTGTATCGCAATTGGCTGCGCTACCTGCAATCAAGAAAGGCTGAAGCTGCGACGTTCCGCCTGATGACTCCGCCGCACGCGTCTGATTGGATGGACGCAAGACGCGAAGACGGGGTCGGATAACTTTTTTATTTGGTCCGCTACGAACACTGCGCTTCGATCCTGCTCGCAATGTACCTGGGAGTCAGTCGCTACGAGTAGCCGGCAGGATCCCAACATAGAAAGGCTTGCGCGACATCCCAAGACAACGAGCTGATAAGATAGATGCTCATGACCGACCGGCCAACCTCCGAACTCCTGAACCGACTGCCCGCGAATATCAGCGACGTCCTGGGACCTTGGGCAAAAAGCTCTCCTGACAAGTTGGCCGTAGTCGAATCGACTGGCACGTGGACCTATGCGCAACTCGATGCCGCAGTTGCCGAAACGCGCGACTGGCTTCGCGACTCGGGCGTGCGGCCCGGGGATCGGGTCATGCTGGTGTGCGAAAACTGCCGGGCATTTGTGGCGATATTCTTGGCACTGGCAGGGATGGATGCATGGCCGGTGCTCGCCAACGCCAGACTTTCGCCTCCCGAAATCGACGCTATTCGAGATCACTGCGGGGCGCGTCGTGTGATTTATATGACCAGCGTCTCTCCTCTTGCCACACAGCACGCCAAACGGCACGGTGCAGTCATCGCAGAAGCAGCGGGTTTGGGAATGATTGGATTTGGCCCCTTGAATGAAACAGTTGATCCCGATCCGATTGAGACCAGCAGCACGGATCGTGTCGCTGCACTCATCTACACTTCCGGCACGACAGGACTACCCAAAGGTGTGGTGTTAACCCACCGCAACTTGTTATTTATCGCAGCGGTTTCGGCGCAGATTCGTTCGCTTACTCCTGATGACCGTCTCTATGGCGTCCTGCCGATGTCACACGCTGTAGGACTTTCGGTGGTTTTGCTCGGTGCGCTACTCAGCGGCTCGGCGCTTTATTTGTCGTCGCGTTTCGACCCTGTCCAGGCGCTCAAGTCGCTCGAACGGGACCAGATTACCATCTTACTGGGTGTGCCTTCGATGTTTGCGTTGCTGGTGGAATATGCAAACACAAAAGGGTTGAAATCGTTGAAATTTCCCGCGCTTCGTATTATTTCGTCCTCAGGCGCACCGCTGCAACCCGCCGTCAAATCGGCCGTCGAGGCGCTTCTCGGCATGCCGCTGCATAACGGCTACGGTGTGACAGAGTGTTCGCCAACGGTTGCGCAGGCCAGAGTCGATGAGCCGCGAAGTGATCTCTCGGTGGGCCGGGTGCTTCCGGGAGTTGAAATCGTACTGATGGGAAAAGATGGCAAGCACGTCCCGGACGGAGAGGTCGGCGAGCTATGGGTGCGCGGGCCTAATGTCGCGAAGGGTTACTACCGCGCGCCCGAAGAAACCGCGGCGGCGATCAGCGCCGAGGGATGGTTCAATACGCGCGACCTGGCCCGCTTGGAGGCGGGAAATCTTTTCATTGTGGGACGCACGAAGGAATTGATCGTTCGCTTTGGAGAGAATGTGTACCCAGCAGAAGTCGAGGCAGTCCTCAACGCGCATCCGTCTGTGGTGCGGTCCGCTGTGATCGGCCGCAACGTTCAAGGGCTGGAAGGGGGTGAGGAGGTGGTGGCCTTCGTAGAGCTCTCGCCGGGTTCGCCCGCGACAACTGCCGAATTGACCGATTATGCCGCGCGAAACCTCGCTCCTTACAAACGGCCATCACATTTCGTGCTGGTGGATGCCATGCCGGTAACTCCCACCGGAAAAGTCAGGAAAGAGGAGCTTACAAAGTTGGCGGCATACAATCCGCAGTTGCGGTGAGCGGGATCCTGCGATCCGTCTCCGGAGCTGTAGGGTCTTGACGGCGTGGGAGATTGATCACCCGCAACCTGCATCTGTCGTTAGAGTTCTGCCGGAGCGAGCGGCGGACTGGTGGAAGTCCTGGTCTGCGTCGCAAGAGAGTCCTACCGGTTACGGTTCCATCGCTAGCACCTGCAAATGGATAGACTCACCCGCATGCGTAGCGTCGCTCGGATTTCTTTTCTTGGTGGCTTGCAGTGTGCGGGTAATTCGAGCGGACTGCTGTAGGGCATTGTCCAACGACCGCCGCGACGAAAACGCGCCGTTTGCTACTCAATCGGATCCATCACCTTCCAAATCTGATATTCCGAATGAGAAAGTGGAACGATCGGATGACCGCATGGCAAGGAACCGCTAAAGAATCGTCCGCGAAAAAGGTCTAATATGTTGCCTTCGCGCGCTCCTTGTTGCTCTACGTAAACTTTGGTTCGAGTGGTGCAGTTTTGGTAGCCGCATAAAAACGTTACACAAAAACAGTTGGCGCCGCTATGGGATAGCCCTGGGTGTGCTCTGCGACAAGGAAAAAGAAAGATATCCGAACATAGATATTGAGACACAAAGCCGCATGTCGCGCAGCCAAAAATTGCTGACCATTCGTCTGGTGGCCAGCTTGACGGATTTGCGTCTTCGAACTGAAAGAATTTTTCTTTTGGAAGTGCTCTGCCCGAGTAAGGTAAGAGGATCCGTGGGCAATCCGGATCACTCAGATCACGCGGGCGTTTGCACCACAGAACGGGAGTCCACAACCAACCGTATTCATCTTTCATGTGAGGGAGTCTTAGGCGATCAGTTTTTCAAACGTGAGGACTGGAGCCGCAATCATATACCGTAAAGCATGAGCTTCAATCCCGTTTTCTGATTCGAACCGAAAAAGAACAAGCCCGCGGCAGGCGGCCTCCGGACACCTTTGCGACCTTGCGAGCACGTTCCACATCATAGGCTCATCGAGCCTCCCACTCACCTCCATTTCCGATTACTTCAAACATCCGGCTGAGGTACAATGTGCGCTCTCTCTCGGATGCTTATAGAAGTATCTATCCCAACCGAAATTCAGCCTCTGCGACAAAATCGGAGTGCGTGGATATGAGCAGAATTTGGGACCGCCTCCAGGATATTGAGCGGCACCAGAATAGGAGTAACTTCACGGAAGGAGTTCAGAACAACTTCGTCCCGGTTCCGGAGCGTCGGTCCTCAGAGCGCTTCTGGGCTTATGAGCCCATCTTGGTCTACGGTCATGCCGGCGCGGATAGCCCGTTTCACGAAGGAACCGAAGCACTGCACGTGAACGCCCGCGGAGGGCTTATCACCCTAAGCACCGCTGTCGACCCCGGCCAGATCCTTTTACTGATAAACAAAGTGAACCTGAAAGAGCAAAAGTGTAGTGTCCTTCGCGAAAAGTCGACCTATTTGAAGAGGACTGCGATCATCGTTGAGTTTCCGCAACCGGTTCCCGATTTTTGGGACGCGACCGGCTACTGAACTAGCACTTCAACGATGCGCATGGCATCACCCGCCCAACGCTTCCCGCTTCCGATCTCAATCGCACCTGTCCAAAGGAGACGTGATTTCTAGCGGTCTGTTTCGGCGGCGCGGGATTATCGCGATCCCGCGTAGACTAGCCAGTTGCAAGACCAGGCTCCTGTACTGGATAATCCGACCCAGTTCCAATCGAACGCTCGCTCGTACTGGCAGCTATGATCCTTTGCACCCACTGTAATACCGCGAATCCAGACTTCGGCGAAACTTGTTCTCGCTGCGGCTCCGCACTGCCCATAGCCGACTCGGAAACGATACAGATGGTGGATCCTACCACCATTCATCCAGGGAGCGATTTCGGCCCGCGTTATCGCATCGAGTCACTCCTGGGCCAGGGCGGCATGGGTCGTGTATATAAAGGATACGACAAGGAGCTGAATCGTATCGTTGCAATTAAGGTGGTCCGCCAGGGCGTAATGGGAGAGACCGACGCCCTCAGCCGCTTCAAGCAGGAATTGGTCCTCGCCAGCAAGATCTCGCACAAAAACATACTTCGGATTCACGACCTCGGCGAGGTCGACGGCATGAAGTTCATCACGATGGCCTATGTCGACGGTCGCGATCTTCATCAGATCATAAAGGACAGCGCAAAACTTCCTCTGGAACGGGTACTGAAGTTCGCTACGCAGCTGGCGGGTGCGCTGGCGGCCGCGCATGCGGAGAATGTCGTCCATCGCGATTTGAAACCGCAAAATATCTTGGTGGACAAGAATGATCAAGTCTACATTTCCGATTTCGGCCTCGCGAAATCCTTCGCAGAAGGCGCTGTTGGCATGACACAAGCCGGAGCCCTGCTGGGTACGCCTCGTTACATGTCTCCGGAACAGGTCGAAGGCAAGCCGACCGACGGGCGCTCCGACATATACGCGTACGGTCTGATTCTGTACGAGATGGCAACCGGTGATGTCCCTTTTACTGGCGATTCCACACTCGGGGTAATGTACCAACGGATAAAGGAGAAACCGAAAAGCCCCAAGCTCGTCAACCCTTCTCTACCGGACTGGCTCGTCAGGATCATTATGCGCTGCCTGGAGAAGGACCCGGAGGCTCGTTATCAGAACGCGTACGAAATCCTTGCGGACCTGCAGGGATCCGAATCGGGTAGCGGCTTGTCCCGTAGCAAATCCCACGGGGGTTCCACGGTCCAAATACAAGTTCCGGAATTTGCGAATCGGCGCTGGGTCTGGGTCGCGTGCGGCGTTGTCGCCGTGATCCTTCTTGCCTTGGCCATCCCGTCGCTGCGCCACGTGATATTCGGCGGCGGAGAGAAAGCAGGGACCTCCAGCGATTCCGGAATTCCTCCGCTCTCCAGCGGCCGGTTCGTAGCCATTCTGCCCCTCCAAGTTCTCGGAGATTCCTCGCAGCTGGGTTACGTCGCCAAGGGCATCGAGGAAGCACTTTCAGCAAAACTGTTTCAATTGAAAGACGTCCGGGTCACCTCTAATGACGCGGCTGACCAGGTGGACCAAAAGCAACCTTTGCCAAAAATCGCGCGCGCACTCGGAGCCAACTTGATCGTGCAAGGGGTGCTGCAAGCGGCAGCGGACAAGATCCGCATCACCATGCATCTGGAGGACGTGGCGGATAGCAAGAGACTCTGGAGCCGAGAATTTAACGGCACGGTCGGCGATTTATTCACGCTGGAGGACGAAATCTACAATCAGATGGTCGCGGGCCTCGACGTCAACCCGACCAATGATGAGCTTGCCACAGCCGCGGCCCGGCCGACCGACAACGCCGCTGCGTACGACTTCTATCTGCGGGGACGCAATTCCTTGCGCGGCCACGACGAAAAAAGCTATCAGTCGGCACTGGATTTCTTTGATCAAGCGCTGAAGACAGATTCCAAGTTTGCTCTTGCCTACTCTGGCATGGCCGACGCAAGCTTGCGGATGAACTCGATTAAGAAAGACAGTTTGTGGACGCAGAAGGCGCTTACGGCTGCGGAGCAAGCGCAACAATTGAACGACAAATTGCCAGAAGTTCACGCCACGCTCGGCAACGTCTATCGGGCCACCGGCAAATACTCGGAAAGTGTAGCTGAGCTGAACCGCGCTATTTCGCTGGCGCCCAATTCGGATGAGTTCTACCGCCGCTTAGGAGATGTGTACTTGGATAGTGGTAACAACGCAAAAGCCCTCGAAGCGTACCAGAGGGCTGTACAACTCAACCCGTACTTCTGGAGGAATTACAACTCGCTCGGGAGAGGCTACGTTCATCAGGCCGACTATCCCAAGGCTTTGCAGGCATTTCAGCAAGTCACGGTGCTCGAATCCGATATCGACATAGGCTACGAGAATGTCGGGAACATGTACCTCCAGCAAGCCAAATATCAGGAGTCCATCCCTTATTTTCAGAGAGCGCTTCAAATTCGGCCCAATTTCGCGACGTACTCGAACCTGGGGACTTCCTACCTTTTCCTAAAACAATACTCAAATGCGACCGAAATGTTCGAGAAAGCCGTAGCGCTCAATCCGAACGACACCATGATGGTCCTAAATCTGGCGGATGCGTATCGCGGAGCAGGACAGCAGGACAAGGCACGCACCACGTATCAGCAAGCCGTCACCGCTGGCTTTAGGGAATTGCAGACCAATCCGCAGGATGCTGACGTAAAGGCCGAGGTGGCGCTCTCCTATGCCAAGATCGGTGATGCCGCGGAGGCGCAGAAGTTTATTCGCGAAGCGCGTGGAATTGATAAGAACAACGTCAATTACATTTACTATGAGGCCGAAATTGATGCGCTGTTGGGACGGTCAGCTGAAGCTTTGAAGTTGCTGCGAGAGGCGTTCGAAAAGCATTATCCCGCTGAATTTGCCGCTGGAGATGAGGATCTGAAAAATCTGAACGGTAACCCAGAATTTACCAGCTTGATTAAACAATACTCTCAAAAGAAGCCTTAGGCGAAGCGGCAAACTCCCTGAGCATGTCTCGACGAAGCCCGCCGAATCAGGAGGGAAAGCCACAGCTCGCCCGGAAGAGCGTTGTGGGCGAGAGGAACGCGGCAAAGCAACGACGATACTGGGGGTCTGCGCATGATCCCCCAGTTAAGCCAATACGCTTAGCTACGGGAAGCAGCTCCAAACCGCTTTCTGGCGAGACCAGAAAGCAAAAACAATAGGAGCCCGGTCATGAACAGCACAGACGTACTCGGCTCGGGAGTAAAATTAATACTAATGTCTGCTTGCGAGCACGAGTCCCCTGGAGCGCACTTCCAGAGAGTATTACTCACAGTAAATGGAATGTTGGAGGTGGCTCCAACATCGGAGAAACTATAAAGCTCGTCATTGGTTAAGGTGCCGCCCGTAAAAAGGCACCCGAAAAACTCAGTAGCGCCAGCGTTGGTAATGGGGATGGCAGTCGAGAAAACGTCGCCTCCGCAATTGATATTGCTGGGCGGCATCGGATCGGGAACCATGCCAGGAGGATCTGTAACTGGTAAAACAAAGAAGAGATCAGCCGGCGGACCCGCGTTAGGAAGTGTCGCGGTGGGACCGGTATACTCAAGGACGACGCAATTCGGTCCCACGGTGCACAAGGGATCGTCGATTCTAATGAGCGCATCGGTCTGAGCACGGGCCGCGATAGCCGAAGTTCCCAGAACCACCAGGACTAGCAACAAACGAGCTATTTTCATAACCAACCCTCCCAACCTAACCAACGGCGGCAGCGACCGGGAACGGCCGGCTGCTGCCGCCGAACGGCCGCCTCGGAATTCTCTTCAACGGAGCGGGCCTCTGGCTACGGACGTCGCGCCTAAGCGAACAGCTTGCGACGCAATACACCGGCCAACACGAGCAAGCCCGAGCCAAACAAAATCAGTGTTCCCGATTCCGGAGTGGGCGTCAGCGCCAACGACACGGGTATGCCCGATGGCGCAATACAACCCCCGTCGTCTACGTTATTGCATTCGAAATATCCGCCATCGTAATAGATGTTGTAGTCTGTAGTTCCCACCACGAAGGACAAACCGTTAAAATCCAAAAACGGCGCCGTCGAGAATACGTCATTGTCGTTTCCAGCGTAACCGTTGGGAGGCAGCAGAGTCATCGGGTCACCGCCTTGGGTCCCGGAAAGACCCGTTACGAGGTATGTGTCTCCGGACACCAGGGTAGTCGTGAGGACCCCGCTGGCCGATGAGCCGCCGCAGTTACTGCACGTGAAGTCGAAGTATGTTTGCGCGTACAGACTCTGAGCACAACCCAACAGGAATAGGACCGCAAAGAGTCGAGCAAGACCGCCAAGCATTGCCTTCATTGAGTACCGCCCCTTCGACATCGTAGCCTCCCGATCGTAAACGGGCGTGCCCGGGGAAAAAACCAACGGGCCACGGCTTTGACTTGAGATGCAGTCACGTTAATATTGGTTCGGGGTTTAGGTGTAAATCATCTGTCCAGGCTGGGGGAGACAGATGCGCTATCTCGAAACTTCAACGAGCCCATCCTTGATAACCCAACGGCTTCGCACAAGTCAACAACTAATTACTTATTTACAAAATATTTTTTTCGCATCTTGCGACTGCAAGACAAAAACTACTAGTACGAACTTCCTAGTACTTTTTCAAATTTGTGTTACAGAGAAATGACAGTTGTGAGTCAATGCGACAATCAGGACGACAAGAATATTTCCAGAGCATCTATTCCGTGCATGCGTGGAGAATCGTTGTGAAGAGCTAATTCGCCTGCCCCAGGGCCTGCTTGGCTTGTTCCTTGTCAGCTGCCGCGAGTTTGTTCATCTGAAGAGCCGCCTGCAGTTGAACTTTACCGGGCTCTTTTTGTCCGGCGGCCATGAGCGCCAGGCCCAGATGATAATGAAACTGGGCGGAATCAGGAGTCTTCTTGACGCATTCCTCGAGCACAGGGATCGCGCCGGAATAATTTCCCCGCTTGTACATCACCCAGGCTAGCGTGTCGGAAATTGTGGGAACCTCGGGCATTTCGGATTTGGCCTTTTGCGCCATGCCCAAGGCGACATCGAGATCCTTCCCTTCTTGAGCGTCTACCCAAGCCATATTTGCATTCGCCACGGCGAAATCGGGATCCACTTCCAGGGCCCGCTCGAAGTATTTACGAGCCGTCTCAAGATCGCCTTTGTAGAGATACAGATTCCCGACCATGGTGGCCAGCGGTGCGAATTTGGGCTGCAAGTCGAGCGCCTTCTGGTACTGTCCGATAGCCGCGTCCGTCTGATCGTTCCCCCGATAGACCGCGCCCATTCGTAGATAAGCCTGAACATTTTTCGGATCGATCTGTATCGCCCGTTCGAACTCTGCCTGAGCCGCGCTCGGGTTTTTCGACTCGAATTGCAAAGCGCCCAGGACTATATGACCCTGGGAATTGTTCGGATTGCCACTTACAAATTGCTGTGCGAGCGCGATCGCTTTCGGTGCTTGCTGGCGAGCCACCAGGAAACCGGCATACGCAGACATGGTCGTGGGGTTCGAGGGATCTAGGTGAATCGCCGTTTCGAATTCCTTTTCAGCTTGGGGCCATTTCTTTTCCGCAGAGTAAACCTGCCCCAAGTCCAAGTGAACGGCAGCTTGATTGGGCGCGAGTTGGATGGCTGCCAGGAATTGTTCTTCCGCCGGACCGGGCCGTCCCTCACGCAGCAATACCTCGCCAAGCAGCCTCCGGTCATAAACATCTGTCGGAGATTTTTGAACCAATTCCTGTGCGTAGACCCTGGCTTCGGAAGGATGGTTTTGGGCGAGATTTAATTGAGCCAGACCTCGAAGCGCCAAAGGGAAACCGGGTGATATCTTGACGGCCTCCTGGAACTCGCTGTTGGCCTGTCCTAGGCTCCCGGTTTGCCAGTAAGCGAAGCCAAGATAATAGTGAGCCTGCGCGGAATCGGGCGCGCTCTTCACGGCGCTTTGTAGCGCGGTTAAGGCGTCCTGCTGCTTTCCCTGCGCCAGTAACAGTCTGCCGTGATTGACGCTTACCAGCACGTCCTTGGGAGCCTCTTTGGTGAGTTGACTGTCGAGTTTCGATGCCTCGTCCGTGCGATTGGAGATTAAGAATAGTTCTTCCGTTCGTTTCTCGATATCGAGGTTACCAGCCGAGATCGACAGACCACGCTGATATTCGGCAAGAGCCTTGTCGACATCGCCTCGTTGAGCGTAATAGCCGCCAATCGCGATTGCCGCCTCAGGCGATTTTGGCATTTGAGTCCGAAGTTGATCGAGTGTCCGGGTTGCATCAGCGGTCTTGCCGTCGTTCGATAGCAGGTTGGCCAAATCGATGTAAAGCTGCGGGGCATCGGGACTATTCTGAATTCCCGCCCGCAGCACTCCTTGTGCCTCGGGTAACCTATTTTGCATATGATAGAAATTTGCCAGGTCGACATTCGCTTGCAACGACTTCGGATCGATTACGACAGCCTTTTTTAAGTGTTCCTCGGCTTCCTTGAAACGTCGCAGACTGATTTCAACCAGAGCTAAGTTCACATAAGAACTGGCTTCGTTTGGAAGCAACTCAGTGACTTTTGAAAACGATTCGAGCGCCTGGTCGGATTTCTGCTGCCCCATCGACGCGGCGCCGAGGAGTTGATAGGCGCCAACGTTTTTCGGTTCCTGTTGCAGAATAGCGTTCGCCTCCTCCGTTGCCTTATTGAACTGCCGCGCAGCAAGATAGAGGCGTCCGCGATCCAATCTCGCGTCCAGACGGCCAGGGTCGAGCTCGATGGTTTTCTCGAGGGACGCGTAGGCACCCTGCCAATCGCGCTGTGCTAAGTCCGCCTGAGCGAGCTGGTAGTAGGCATCTACAAAGCGGGGATCGAGCCGGAGAGCATTGCGAAATTCGACACTCGCGTCGCCATACTGACCCTTCTTCATGTACTTCTGGCCCTCGGCAAGATATTTCGCCTTCGCTTTCTCTGGATCGCGCGCGCACCCGCCCAGTAATAGAGCCACGGAAATTGTTATCACGACGGCTTTCAGTTTTCTTGCGCCTTCCATTTTTTGCGCCACCTTTCTTAGGAGTTCACTTCGGTATTATTTTATCCAATTGGGGAAACAGATCTTGGGTAAAGCCGACAAGCCGAGCCCGGGCACTGGCCTCGTTGTCGTTTATCGGTGTAACCAAACGAACGAGGGCGCCATCGGTTCGATTCCGAGAAATCGCGTCAGCCACCATCCAAAATTTGCCCGCATATTCACTGGCGATGACTCTCCCTCTACCCTGATACCAATAAAAGACCAGTTGCTTATTCTGGTCCTGCTGGATCACATATTCATTCACGACAATCTGGCGTCCTCCCGCAACGTTGATTGTAGTGAACCCAGAATGGACGGGATCCCAGCCCGCTCCTGGCAAACAGTTTTTCGGCGAGTGGATTGTGTCGCCCGTTTTTTGGCTTGCGTAGTAACCCACGTACAACTGCACGGGCGCCAGCCCGCCCGCAAAGTAAAATCGATTCGTGTAGTCGCTCACGCTAACGGCTTGCACGATTTGTTTTGATAACGGGCGCTCCTGGCCTGACCATTTTCCGAGCGTGTAAGAAAGATCGTGAAGCGGCTGGTGCGGAACAACTGGTTCGCCGTGAGTTATGTTATGCAAGAGAATAAATGCGCCAAGTAGAACAGCGGCCGTGATCCCCAATCGTATTGATCCTAAGCGATTAATCATTAGCTGGTTTTCTTCGGCGTTCGCTGATGTGCTGCAGGATCCAATAGCTACCGAACATTAGAAGCAGGGCAACAAGGAAAATGGCCCAACCAGAGAACTGGTGCAAAAATCCCTCGGCTGCCGCGGGTCCAAAACGGTGGGCCATGAGGCCCGCCCCCATGATTCGGATCGCGTTGGTGATGATTGCTATAGGAACCATGAACGCAGCGAGAACATAGCGGACCCACCGCCGCGGCGACACGAGATAGCCGTAAGCAACCGCAAGGGCCATCAGAGTCATGAGCGACCTGATTCCGCTGCAAGCCTCCACCACCTCCAAAGAATAGTTCGACATAATCAAAATATTGCCATCTCGCAATACAGGTACCTGAGCTAACTCCAGCCACGCAGTAGCGAGGCGAGATGCAATTAATTGCAATGGAAAGGTGATCTGATTGTAAATGATGACGGGCATGGGAATCATCCATATTAGATAGCCCAAGGGAAAAGAAACCGCACGCAGCATCTTCCAACCGGCCAGGAACAGAATCATTCCTGCAAGCAAGACCAGTAGGGAGAACCTACTGGTAAAGAGTTCGGCCCCGAGCGAGCCAAGTAAAAGAAGAGCAATAGCCCCAACAATTACCACGAATCCAAAGTTGCTTGGCTTGACTTCTACTTTCGTCCAGCGTTCGCGCGTGTGCCACAGAATGTAGCCCGAGAACAGCGGAACGAAAAACCCGTGGCCATAGTCAGCATCCGTCCACCATTGCTCGACCAAACTCTTGATCACTGCAGCGTAAAGCAGCAGAATCAGGCCTGTCAAAATCACAGACCACACCCATAGCCGCCGGCTCCAGAGCCGCGTCTCAACTTGCTGAGTGTTCGAGAGAGATCCGGTCGAAACTGACACGCTGTCTCCCAAGGTCAACGGAAACATCGCGGAACGCAAACGATGTCTGTCTGCGAATACGACTTGGCGCATTATACTGCGAAGGTTTCATTCGCGATATCGGGTATAGCTGCGAACGACATCCGCGACAGGCTCGAGCACGTATAGAAAAGGTTGGAATGTACTAGTAGTCCTAAAGCTTAAAGTTCGAGATTTGTGGGGTGTGACTTGTAAAAGCGCGGTAGCCAGCCGTCACCAAATCAATCCGCAGAAGGCCCGCCCTGATCTATCCGGAAGCCAGCAAAGGCGGCAGGTGCAAAAAGTCCACCGATTGGGTGGGTCTAGCAAAACAGATTTAAACTTAATTGGCAGATGTCCTACATTGAACATCGTATTCCGCAGCGGAAGCACCCTGAAGTAACTTCTATCGTGGCAGCTCGCTTGATCCGTTCGCAAAGTTCCAATGGGGTTTTCGCCCGGAATTCGCCTGAAATGGCTTTGATTTATTGAATCCTCTGTGCGACGATATTGAAACCCGCCAGATCTTCAGCGTTTTTGTGTCTCTAAATGGGCTTTCCGGTGTTGATCGGGGGTCGCGATGCCAGATGAAGAAGATGGACAGGTATCTCGCAGCCTAGACGAATACTGGGCCATGGCCCGGCGGCGACGCTGGTACATTCTGCTTCCCGTTTTTGCGTGCTGGGCGATCGCCTGGGCGGGAAGCTGGCTGGTGCCCTCAAGCTTCCAGTCCGACGCGCTCATCCTTGTCGAGCAGCAAAAAGTTCCCGAGCAATACGTCGTTCCTAACGTCACCGTAAACCTCCAGGACCGTCTTCAGGCGATGACGGAGCAGATACTTAGCCGGACTCGCCTTCAGTCCACGATTAACCGTTTCCATCTTTATGAAACGCGTAAGCGGTGGGCATTCACCCAAACAGGCGATCCGGTAGAAGAAATGCGAACGGACATCAAGATTGAGCTGGTGGAGGCACCGGGCCGGCCAGGGCAGCTTACTGCTTTCAAAATTCGATATTCGTCGGGCTCACCGCAGCTGGCACAGCAGGTAAACAGCGAGCTTACCTCTCTGTTCATAGACGAGAATCTCAAGTCCCAACAGCAGCTTTCCGAGAGCACGACAGCTTTTCTCGAAAGCCAGTTAGCGACGGCGCAAACAAAGCTTGAAGAGCAGGAGGCTAAGGTTCGAGCATTCAAGGCGACCCATTTCGGAAATTTGCCCAGCCAGGTGGAAACGAACGTTCAAATCCTGACGGGCTTGCAAGCTCAATTGCAAAATGTCCAGCGGTCCATCGATGGAGCGAAACAGCAAAAAATTTATCTGGAGTCCATGCAACAGCAAACTCAAGCGGTCCAGGCAAGCTACGGTAGCGGAAACTCCACCGTGACAACTCCGGACACGTTGAATAAGGATCTCTCAGATCTTCGTCACCAGCTTCAAGAAGCTCGGTCGCGATATACTGAGGACTATCCCGATGTCGTTCAGTTAAAGGACAAAATCTCCAAGATGGAGAAACTGAAACAAGACATGGATTCCGAAATCGCGGCCAACCAGAAACGCGTGAAGACGACGAATGATGCTGACGCTGGCTCGGCGGCACAGGCGCCGCACGAGTCCACTCTTCCCATGATGCAGATTCAAAGCCAACTCAAGGCCAATCGCGTGGAGATTGAAAATTATCAGGAGCAGGAGAAGAAAATTCAGGCGGAGATCGTCGCTTATCAGGCCCGCCTGAATTTGACGCCGGAAACGGAACAGGAGCTCGCGGATATCTCCCGAGGATATGAAGAGTCAAAGGCCAATTACGATTCGCTTCTCCAGAAGCAAAACCAATCGCAGCTCGCGACAAGTTTGGAACAGCGTCAGCAGGGTGAGCAATTTCGCATCTTGGATCCGCCGAGCTTGCCGTCGAGACCGTCCACTCCCAATCATTTGTTTATCAGTATGGCAGGCTTAATGGCGGGTTTCGCGCTGGGAGCCGGTTTAGCGGTTTTTCTGGAAGTGACGAATGTTCGGGTTCGCCACGAAAAAGATCTCGAGGGTGTAGTTCCCCTGAACGTGCTTGTCGGCATTCCTCATTTAGACACCCCTGGCGAGGGCCAGTCTCGCGTTCTTTTGCGGCGAATGGAATTTTGCGTAGCGGTCGTAATAATAATTTTGATGCTCGCTGGCAACGCATACGCCTTCTTCAAGAGTTAAGAGCTATGTATAAAAAATTTTATGGATTGACGCGCAATCCGTTCGAGGTCAGCCCAGATCCCTATTTTTTTTTCCAGACGCCACGACACGCAGAGGCGCTTGCCAGTTTGGCGTATGGCGTGCTTCGCCGAAAGGGGTTTGTGGTGGTCACGGGCGAAGTGGGCACGGGCAAGACTTTGCTCATACGCTGCCTTCTCCAGGCATTGAGTAGGAATAAGGTCGCATTTGCCTATATGTACAATCCGATGCTTTCCGTGTCGGAATTTCTCGCCCATCTAATCAACGAATTTGGCCTCCTTCCTTCCCAAACGCGCACGAAAACTGACGCCCTTTCACGCCTTAACAACTATTTGATGGAGCGTTCGCGTCAGGATTTGACCACCGCACTGATAGTGGACGAGGCTCAATTGCTTAGCTGGGAGCTGCTGGAAGAGATCCGGCTCCTGACCAATCTAGAGACTACCAAGCACAAACTTCTCCAAATTGTGCTGGTCGGCCAGCCGGAGTTTGAGCACAAGCTCGATTCACAACAACTTCGGCAGTTGAAGCAGAGGATCGCTTTGCGTTGTAGTCTTAAGCCGCTAGGGCCCGGTGAAGTGAAGGGTTACATTCAGCGAAGACTCGAGCTCGCGGGAGCCAATTCGCACGCAGCCACTATTTTCCCGCAGGAAACGATCGCTCTGATTCACCATTTATCACGAGGTATACCACGCTTAGTCAACACACTTTGCGAAAACTCATTGCTCCTGGGGTTCGGGCACCGTCAGCGTCAGATTACCTCAGAAATTGTCCGGGAGGTCGCTCGCGACCTTCATATCGATCGCTCTCCCGACAGTCATGTGGGTGGCGCTAGCCGTCTTCCTTTGGACAACTCCACCAAGCTTCCTTTGAGCAGCGTTACCGAGCTTCCTTCTGATGACTCTACCGAGCCATCGTTCGGATCGTTCGATGACACAAAATTCAGGCGGGAGTGAAATCTGCGTGAGCCGTCTCTACGACACGTTGCGAAGAATGGAAAGGGAGAAACGGCGGCCAGGGACCGATGCGTCTGAGCCAGACGAACCTGTCGAACTGCTAAATAATATCCTGGCGACGCCTGCGAAGATGCCGAGCAGTCCCAGCGCAAGAATCAATGTTGGCAAGGCGTCGCGTTTGGTGACGCTTACAGACCCCCAGAGTTTAGGTGCCGAGAAATTTCGTGCCTTAGTGGCCCGACTGGAAAGTCTACGCGAGAAGCGTGAGCTGAAAACGTTACAGATTACCAGCGCTGTGATCAACGAAGGCAAGAGCGTAGTCGCAGCAAATCTCGCGATCACTCTGGCGAAGCACTTCGGCTACAAAGTCCTGCTGGTCGAAGGAGACCTGCACCGGCCAACCCTGACGAGCTTGCTTGGATTGGGTGGCCTTGAAGGGATCAACCAGTGGTGGTGTGGGCAAGAAGAAAACAGCGAGATGTCACACTGCATTTACAAATTGGATGATATACCAGCACTGTGGTTTTTGGGCGCAGGCTCCCCGTGCGATCAGCCATCGCAAATTTTGCAATCAGCCCGATTTGCCGAATCGTTTGTGCGATTAGTCGGCGACTTCGAGTGGGTCGTCGTCGATTCGACCCCCATGTCGCCAACCGTCGACGCGAACCTGTGGTCAAGACTGGTAGACGGCACACTGCTGGTAGTCCGCGAAGGCGTTGCACCGATCAAGGCTCTAAAGATCGGGGTAAAAGGTTTGGATAATCCGAAGTGGCTCGGAATCGTACTGAACGAGGCTTCCGAATTCGATCGCGTGAATTATAAAGATCAATATTACGGCGTTAAGAAGAAAGAAACCCGACGGGAAAAACAGAACAGAACCAAGGCTGCTCCATGATCCGTCTCCTCAATGCCTATTTTCCAAGGCGCGTCCTGTTCTTGGGAATTTCGGAAGGGTGCCTGATCGCGCTCTCCTTCGTGGCGGCTGCCACGGTCCGTCTGGGGACCAACGATGCCACCCTCATGCTCCAGTACGAGCAGGGTTTCTTGAAAATTCTCATCCTCTCCGGTGCCTTCCTCATTTGTATGTATTATTTCGATCTTTACGATTCTTCTATTCTAAGCAATCAACGCGAAGTATTCACACGTCTGGTCCAGGCGCTGGGCAGCATGTGTATTCTTGTAGCCGTTATCTACTATTTCTACCCGCCCTTGGAATTGGGCCGCGGCATCATCCTGATCGGTTTAACTATGGTTGCGATCACTCTGGTGCTGTGGCGAGGCTTGTTTTCCGCGCTAAATCGCCGGCCTCGATTCGCTGAGCGCACTATGATTTTCGGCGACGAACCCTCCGCATCAAGGCTCTTGCGGGAGCTGGAATCCCGCCCAGAGCTGGGTCTGAGCGTCGTTGGGCGTGTTTTGGTCGACGGCAATGGGACCTACGAAATGAATTGCGAACGTCGCAGCCGTACCGGCACATCCGATGGCGCAATTACCCGCGAGGAGCTTCCGGCGGCCATTGGGCTGCAGCGAGTGAATCGCATCATTGTTTCTCTGGATGAGCGTCGCGGAAGACTCCCGGTGGAAGTGTTGCTCTCGATGAAAAGTCGGGGTGTGTATGTTCAGGATGGGTTTGAGTTCTATGAACAGATCACCGGGAAACTTCCGATAGAGTCGCTGCGCTTGGGAACGCTTCTTTTTTCTTCTGGTTTTCGTGTCTCTCGCTTTCTTGTGATCTACAAACGCGCCTCATCCATCGTGGTCTCGATCATTGGTTTGGTCCTTTGTCTGCCCATCCTTCCGTTTGTAGCCCTCGCCATCAAACTGACATCGCCTGGACGTCTGCTCTATCACCAAAAGCGTGTGGGAAGAAACGGCACCGTTTTTTATTGTCACAAGTTTCGAACCATGCGCGCCGACGCAGAGGCCGATACAGGCCCGACTTGGGCCGGCGATGAGGATCCCCGGATCACTTCTGTGGGACGTTTTCTGCGGACGACCCGGCTCGACGAAATTCCTCAACTATGGAACGTGCTTAGAGGCGAGATGAGTCTTGTCGGTCCACGCCCCGAGCGTCCAGAATTTGTAGAATGGCTCCAGAAGGAGATCCCTCACTTTCATCTTAGGCACACTGTCCGGCCTGGAATCAGCGGCTGGGCGCAAATCCGATACAAATATGGAAGCTCCGTCGAAGATGCCAAGGAAAAGCTTCGCTATGATCTCTTTTATGTCAAGCACTTGTCGCCGGGTCTGGATGTGTTGATCTTCTTTCAAACCGTAAAAATCATTTTGCTGGGACGAGGAGCGCGGTGAAGCTACTCTTTTGGCTCTCGATCGTTCTCATTTCGTATGCTTATTTTCTTTATCCCGGCTGGTTGTTTTTGCGGGCTCGACTGTACCCTCGGCCCGTACGTTCCAGGCCAATTTTCCCTAAAATATCGATCGTCATTGCTGTGCGAAACGAGGGGAAGTATCTCGAAGAAAAATTACGTAATCTGCAGCAGTTAGATTATCCAGTAGAGTTGCTAGAAACGCTCGTTGTTTCCGACGGCTCGACTGACCAAACCAACGATATTCTAAGCAACCTTTCAGATTCCCGAATACGCTCGATTTTTCTGGAAGCGCACGGTGGAAAGGCTGAGGCACTCAATCGCGCTCTTGAGGCTGCCAGCGGAGACATTGTTGTATTTATGGATGCTCGGCAGCGCGTAGCTACCGATTCCCTCCAAGCACTGCTTGAAGGTTTTGCGGATCCGACTGTGGGGTGCGTGAGTGGAGCATTGATGCTGGGGGACGGGGAAGAGACTTCTCCACGTGGAGTGGGATCGTATTGGAAAATGGAGAAGGCAATTCGATATTGGGAAAGCATGGGTGGCTCGGCAGTGGGTGCAACGGGTGCGTTGTACGCGGTCCGGAGGACGTTAGTCCCGCGTCTTCCGAGTGGTATTATATTGGACGATGTTTTCATACCCATGGAAGTAGCTCGAGCGGGTGCTCGAGTCATTTTCGAGCCGCGGGCTCTCGCGTGGGATAAACTGCCTGCCAACCCAAAGCAAGAATTTCGCCGCAAGGTGCGGACACTGTTTGGAAACTATCAACTTCTCCGTGTGGCTCCATGGTTACTCACCGCCGCGAACCCGCTGCGATTTGAATTTGTGAGCCATAAGCTGTGCCGCTTGGCTGTCCCGTTCGCTATCATCGGAATGATCTCGTCGTCCGTCTTTCTATCGGGTTTGATCTATCGACTTCCGCTCGTGGCGGCGATTTGCATAGGCACGTTGGGAGGCTTGGCATTAGCGCGCTGGCCCAGGGGTGTCACATCGCGGCTGACTGATCTCGCGTTAGCATTTCTTCTTCTAAATACGGCCGCGATCGTCGCCTTCTTCTATTTTGCAGTCGGGAAGAAACAAGTGTGGGTTTATCAAACCTAGGTAAAGGTGTTGTTCGAAAGACTTACTTTTCCGTTGACCGTCGAGAGCAGCGCTGAGGCCGCCGAACCGGTTTCGAAAGCAAGCGGGAAGCGCTCGGCCCGGCGCGAGTCGCTCGGTGTCGCGCACTGCAGGTCGGTTTGCTTCGCGCGGCGGGAAGCTGGGTTCGCGATTTGTCAGTTCCACACCGACGGCGCCATCTAGAGGCAGCGTACCTGTTCAGCAGGCAGAAGCGATTAAATACTCTGCACAGGATTTATGGCTCGGAATCATCCAGGCGGCACCCGGTCGCGACCCTCGACTCGATGAAGACTCTCCTGATATGCCACGACGGCGCTCAATTTGATCAGGTGGCGTTAGCCCGGTGGCTGAATTCATTCTCCAATCTTGTGGGGATCGTTATAATCCAGGAGCCCCCGGGCCGAATTTGGCGTCGCGTGCGGCGCGAGTTCAAGCGAATTGGGTTCCTTCGCTTTCTCGACGTGCTGGCGTTCCGACTCTATTACCAGATTTTCCTGCTCGGCAAAGACCGACGTTGGGAGCGCGAAGAGTTGCGCGAGAGGTGTCTTATCTATGCGGACATTCCATCGGACACCGCGATTTTCAAAACGCCAAGCCCGAATAGTCAGGAGGCAGAAGCGTTCATCAGGAGTTTGAACCCGGACCTTGTTCTGGCACGCTGCAAGGTATTACTGAAAGAGAGCGTTTTTTCAATTTCGGCGAAGGGAACATTTGTCATGCACCCCGGGATTTGTCCCGAGTATCGAAACGCGCATGGATGTTTCTGGGCGCTCGCCAATCGCGACCTGAATAAGGTTGGTATGACGCTCCTCAGAATCGATAAGGGAGTCGACACTGGACCGGCGTTCGGCTACTACAGTTATCCGTTTGACGAACTGCATGAATCGCATATCGTGATCCAGCACCGAGTCGTGCTGGAGAATCTGGATGCTCTGCGCAGCAAGCTTCTGGAGATCTTTAACGGGACCGCCATCCCACTGAATACCTCAGGACGCCCGTCCGCCGCATGGGGACAACCTTGGTTGACAAAGTACCTAGAGTGGAAATCCCGCGCGAAAAAGGGTACTTAATGAGAGCCGTCTGTCTGCTCTATCATGATGTAATTGAGAGACTCGACTGGGATTCGAGCGGCTTCACTGGCCCCGGAGCGGCAAAGTACAAATTGAGTCGCCCCGAATTCGAAGAACATCTTGCGGCCATCGCAAGGATACGCGAAACCCCTCCCACCACCGCACAAGAACTCGCGAATGCAACTGATCCGACGCTTCCTTTTCTTCTGACTTTCGATGACGGCGGGGAAAGCGCGGTCACGTGCATCGCCGACCTTCTCGAAAAATACCGGTGGCGCGGGCATTTTTTTATCACCGCTGGCAAAATTAATAGGAAAGGTTTCTTGAACACGGAGCAGATCCGCTTCCTGAGAAGAAAGGGTCATGTGATCGGCAGCCATTCGTTTTCTCATCCTGTGAGGATGTCACACTGCAGCAAACAGGAATTGACCGACGAATGGACCGGGAGCATCAAAATACTCTCCGAAATCCTCGGCGAACAGGTTGATACCGCTTCCGTCCCAGGAGGGTATTATTCGAATCGAGTTGGTGAAACGGCCGCTGCAGCAGGTGTCCGAGTACTCTTCAATTCCGAACCCGTCACCGCGATGCATGTTGTTCTCGGCTGTCTGGTCGTCGGCCGGTACAACATCCTCAGAGGAATGCCGCCCGGCGTTTCTGGAGACTTGGTTTCAGTGCATTCCGAAGCGCGTTCGAGGCAATGGCTGTATTGGAATTTTAAGAAAATTGCCAAGAGCGTCGCAGGTCGACCTTACTTGGCGGCTCGACAATGGCTCCTTCGAAAGGGGTGAATTCATCAGCAGTGGCGCGATTGGTGGCAACGTCCGCGAGTCCTGAACGAATACAAGACTGTATAACGCGAAGCGAGAGAATGCATCGCGATGAAAGTTTATAATAAAATGGGTTACGTACCCACACCATGAAAGTCGCTAAACGAGACCTGCTATCGAAACTGGCGTCAGACACTGGCTTCCTACGTGTTCTGGACCTTTTGCCAACAAAGCCCCAGCTATTGGTGCTCAATTATCATCGAATCGGTAATCCGGAAGAGACACTCTACGATTCGGGGGTATTTTCAGCCACTGCCGAATCGCTCGATGAACAGCTCCATTTTTTAAAACTGCGGCTGGAAATCATCGGCCTCGAAGAAGCTATAGACATTGCCGAGAAGAGAACGCCATTGCGCGACACGCGTGTCCTGTTAACTTTCGATGACGGCTATCGGGACAATTACGATCTGGCGTTTCCCATTCTCCGATCTCACGGAGTTCAGGGTGTGTTCTTCCTTCCTACAGCCTTTATCGGTACTGACGCAATTGCATGGTGGGATGAGATCGCAAACTTAATCCAGCGAGCCCCGACTGGCACGATTTGCCTTCCTGGTTTGCCAGAACGTACCTTCGACCTTTCGGACTCGAATCGCCGGCCCGCTATCGATGCAGCCTTAGCGCTGTACAAGAGCCTCCCGGCCTCAGCTGGTGAACGTTTTCTGAATGAACTAGCCGAGCGGTGTCAAATCGACCGATGCAACGGCAAGGAACGGCTTTTCGCGACCTGGGAGGAAGTCGGCGAGATGGTCCGCGGGGGCATGGCGGTTGGGTCGCACACTCACAATCACAAGGTCCTCAGCAGGACATCCGAGGAAGGCCAAACACATGAGCTCTCGCTCTCGAAGCGGATACTGGAGGAGCGCCTGGGCGTGCCGATCACTGCGCTAGCTTACCCCGTGGGCCTGCCAGACAGCTTTTCCGCTACAACTCGCGAAGTTGCCCGGCAAACACGGTATCGAATAGCGTTTTCCTTCTACGGCGGATTTAATCGAGGAGACTGCATGGAGCCGTTCAATATCCGCAGGCAAGGAATCTGTAACCCTATCCGCGCCCGTTTTAACACACAAGTTCTTGTTGCGGCAGGAACCGCGAAGCATTGGCTGTGATTCCGGCGTACGGGATGAGACTTTTTCGTTGGAAGTGAAATCCGCTATTAGCCGAGAAGCATCGATAAACTTCAACTACAAATTATAAGCACCTCCGCGCCAAGACCCTGATCAAGCATTGCACCCGTGCTCTCTGTTCCGCGTGATATTCCCAGTTGCACTAAGGCGTGTAAGCAGCAATATACCGTTGGCACGTCTCCCAGACACCCCGCTCTCCATTCCTCGTGTCACGATCTGTCAGTTCTTTTCAAGCGACCGATCCACACGCAGGTTTCTGCCATGTTGTCGCCTAGTTCAGCCGCCTTGACATTGCGCAACTGAGGTTCCCAGCCTTACAGGGAAATAGTACAGGTCGTCTGCTGGCCTCCCGACCAGTGTTTATTCGCCGTGAAAAACCTTAATCTAGAAGTCATATACTTGCTTGACGAGCACCCCCGGGCAGCCCCGGTCAACGAATCTTGCGACCGGGGGAAAGTTGCCGGGTGGCGGAGCCAGGCGGTTCTGGCTTGATGCGCTTGAGGATGGAAGAGGACTCGCGCTCCCTTGACGGCGAATTTAACCCCTGGGGCCGGGTTCGCGTTTGAATCGTGCACCGGAGTGGTGCGCCCAACGGTAAATTATGAAAAGTCGATCTTTACTGCTATCGATGCTTTTTCTCATCGCAGGAACGACTGCGAGCGCGGCCTGCAAGAAACCAACCATACTGGATCCAAGAGCCACACCAGATTCCAGCGGGCAGCAGGAAACGATTACGTGGACAACTGATGTGGCGGCAGACTCGCTCGTTGGATACGGACGGCCAAACGCGGGAACGTTGACCGCAGTCACCGATTTAACTGGTGTGACGAGTCATTCGGTGACGATCACGGGATTGATACCTACGGCGGTGTATAACTGGGCGATCCGTTCTCGTGCAATCGATGGGGGGAGGGTGTGCAGTGAAAGCTACTATACGTTTTATAACGGTGCAGGGGGAAGCAATTTTACGACTGCCCCACCACCCGCTGGCGCTTTTGACTACATGATCCTTCCCATTGGGGGCCACCACGTGACCCAAGGCTACGGCATGTACTACGCGATTCAGTTTGCGACCCTAGCGGGGACCTACCCAGGCAACGGAATGACGCTGCTACTAACCGGGCTTCCTCCCCATACGTCGGTTCGTTGGACCGACGATCAAGTTTTCAACGTCGATGGTGACACAATTTCGAATACGACGATTCCTGGCGACACGGTTTTGCTGCGCGACCTTGGCCCGGGCCCTCTTGTTGGAGCAAAGGAACCCTACATTCTGACGAATGTTGGCGGCACCACCCCTCCCGGTAACTACACAATTACAATGACGATGAGCGGGGGTGGGCTGCCAACCCACAGTGTGCCCTGGGCACTCACAGTGGACCCGGCTTCAGCCCCTTTTAGTGGGGTTGCGTTTCCGTTTGGTACGCCAACCTCATATCCAGCAATTCCGAACCTTGCGACGTATAAGTCTTCAGCTTCCACCTACGGAATTTCTAATTGCGCTCAAGATACGAACACGACTCGCACCATCAGGGGAAACGACTCGGCCAGGTTGACGCCCGTGGGCCCGTCGACTACTTACGATTCGTGGTTCTATGACGGAGTAGGGGTCTACTACAACGTACAGGGCTTGCTAAATGACGGAGAGAATTGGGCGCAGTGTCGAGCCAACGTGGCACAAGTCTACAGGGATGGGTATGTTCGTCGGAATGGTGGAAGCATTTTTGAATTTATGATGTTTACCGAAGGCGCCTATCTGGATTATTTGGATACTGGAGATGCCGCCGACCTAACTCTTATCAATCAGCTCGATAGCCATATGATTGCCCCGTATCACGCGACTATGGTTGATGTCTCCTATCTTCAACGCGAGACAGCTTATGCGTTGAAAAATGCTACCTACGCAAGCGCGCTACAGCAGAACAACCCTAGATTTAGTAATACGACGGCTTTTTGGCGAGATTATACACTCGATCATGTTCTAGGCCATGTAGACCAGATTTGTTTGAGCCAGAACGCTCAGTATTTCGAGTCTTTCATGGCAGGACTGGACGCCGAGGCTCTCATTCAATATTACGACATCGTTGGCCACGACCCGCGCATCCCGCCTGCCATTAAGTGTCTCGCGGACTATATGTATTCGAGCGTCTACAATACAGTGACTTCAGACCCGGGCTCCTTTCCTTACGACAAATGGCGCATGCTAACAAATGCCGGCGTCGGCAATAATGGGGGCAGTTGCATGGTTAACTTGAATATGCTGGTTGTTCCAATGTACGCATGGGTATTCAAGAACACCGGCCTCTCGGAATACCAGACAGAGGGCGACGAGATATGGAACCACGGTGTTCTGCTTGACGGTTGCCAGGGGGGACCTGCCGCTAACCTTACAGGACCGACAGGTAATTACGGGAAGCAATTCTCGCAGCAGTATTATTGGGGGCCGAGTTACGTCGCCTGGCGAAGTGGGATCGAGACGACCGAAAAGACCGCCCAACTCGGTCAACCCGGTCGGCCGACATCTCCAACCGGATTATCGGCAATAGTCCATTAAATTAATTCGATAGAGTCCAGAAATCCGCGACGTGCAGCCAAAGCGAAATCATGGGAGCTTTCCGCTAAGTTGAAGCGTGACTTTCGCGGCATTCATATGGGGTCTGTGCCAATTCACAATGAATGCGATAAAGCCCCTCACCAATCAATGCCCAATCGTACCGATCGACGACCAGCTCTCGGGCGGCGAGTACTAATCGGGAACGAATCGGCGGTGAACTTACGATTTGATTAATGGCCGCCACCATTTTGGCGCGATCATCGGCGAGCAGCAGATGGACATCATGAATTGCGTCAATACCTTCCGCTCCCAACCGCGTGGAAACAACGGGCACGCCAGCGGCCATGGCCTCAAGGATTTTGAGTCGAGTGCCGCTTCCAACTCGGAGCGGCACCACCACGGCGGCTGCGGACGCATAAAGGGGACGCACGTCTTCAACGGTACCGGTGACTCGAATTCGGTCTGACGCTAACTCCCGTACTTCCCGCGAAGGATGCCGACCGACGATTATAAATTGCAGTTCGGGATGCATTTCTGCAATCTCCGGCCAGACTTCGCGGGTAAACCAGGTAACCCCCTCAATGTTCGCGTGGTAGTCCATGGAACCAACGAATAAAATACTTTGCTTAGGTTCGGGCGCTTGGTTATTGCGCCGGGATTCTGCGATTTGAGCGGCTGAATAAAAATGAATATCCACGCCATTTGGAATTACGTTGACACGAGCAGAAGGATGCCGCCCGAGCAGTTTCTGCCGTTCGTGCTCACTCGCCACGGTGTGCATCTCAAATCTTTCCAGCAGCATCCTCTCCGTCCGCCGCAATAGCGTGGCCGTTCGATTCGCCAATATCCTTTTCGGCCAGAACGAGGCCTTCTCGAAATATTGCGCCATTAATTCGGATTCGATATTATGCCAATCAATGAGAATTGCTGGGCGGTTCGGTGTTGCCCGAATTACAGGGAGATAATTGCTTAGATGGACGCCTTCGATTTGTACCGTGTCGAACCGTCGCCGTGTGAGTAGATCGGCTAGCTGACATGCCGAACGGGTCTGAAAATAATTCAGGGCTGTTAACGGAGCAGGTCCTGCCAGACCGCGAACAATCTTCCCGGGCGTGTAGGCGATTCCTTTCTTTAGGCTAATAATTTCATCAAATCCGCAATCACTGGGCGGGCTGCTTGGCCCCTCGCTCGGACGGCACATCTCTACGAATGTCACTGAAACTCGTTTGGCCAATTCCCGGGCGAGATGATAATCCCGCAGTCGATTGCCGGAGGTCAGGGGCCACGCTTGATGAGCAGCGAAATACAGCAATCTCATAATGTTTCTACGGGCACAGTCAGAACATACCGACGTGCCAGGCTCCAGTCCACAATAAAGCGTGACGTGTCCTCAGATCTGAATCAATATAATTGAATCGTGTTAATTGTATGCATGGTGGCAATAACAATGGAGCATGCCGAATTGTTAACAGGCTTGCGCCGTAGAGTGGATCGATCGTATACAGAGTCGGCCTGCTATATATTTGTGGACCCATCATGACCGCCTTTTCCTCAAGATCGAGAGAATTTCGGTGAACCGGATTAAAGTTGTCGCTTTGGTGGAAGGAGACCTCGTATCGGGGCCGGCCAAAAACATTTTGAGATTTGCTATGGACTGTCGGGAGCGAGTGGACCTAACCATTGTCACGCTTGTTCGATCATTCGGCAATAACCTTGGCGAGGTATCAAACAATCAATTGGTTTCAGCGGCGCGCAGTTTGGAGGTACCTATCGAGACAGTTCGAGAGATCGGCCCTGGGGATCTGACTGTTTTAGGCGCGCTACGCGAAATATTTGATCGTCATCGAGCGCACATTGTCGAGACGCACGGAACCAAATCGCATTTCCTTATTTCCCTTCTGCCGGAGAGAAAGTTTCGATGGATAGGGTTTCACCATGGTTATACCACTGAAAATCTCAAGGCTCGGGTCTACCATCAGTTCGATAGATGGTCCCTGAGATTTTGCGATCTTGTCATAACGGTCTGTACGGATTTCGCGACCCTGTTGGCAAGTCGAGGAGTTCGCCGAGATCGAATATTCGTGGTGCACAACTCGGTGAAGGCCGAAGTTCGCGATTCCGATCCGAAATTAACGGAAGAGACTCGCCAGCAATGGAACCTATCGGGTGATGACCGCGTGGTCCTCTCGGCAGGCAGGTTATCGCGGGAAAAGGGTCACAAGTATCTAATCGACGCCGTTTCGACGATTGTGTCGGCGTTGCCTCAGTTGAGACTTAAAGTGCTGATCGCAGGCAATGGCCCCTTTGAGCGTAGGCTGAAAGCGCAAATAGACAAAAAGGGATTACAGAAGTGCGTCAAGCTCGTTGGTCACCGGTCTGACATTAACGGACTTTACTCAATTGCCGATCTTTTTGTGCTCCCATCCTTGTCGGAGGGCTCCCCCAATGTCTTACTCGAGAGTATGGCGGCTCGCGTCCCAATCGTAGCGACCAAGGTGGGAGGAGTGCCGGAACTCCTGAAAGACGGTGAGTCCGCAATCCTAGTTCCTCCAGCGGATAGTGAATTATTGAAGAAGGCCATAATTGAATTGCTTATGAATCGTTCGCGGGCGCTTCAACTCGCGAGTGTGGCGTTCGAGAATGCCCGCACGATTTTTAGCCCGTCGAAGCACGACGAGCACCTCCTAAGTATTTACGACAGCGTGATACGTGAGAAATCACTTTGAAGGGAGTTGGTTTCAAGGCGGTATAATGCGAGTGCTCGCTGAGTATCGTTCACAGGTGGACGTCTCATTCAACTGCGAAATGTAGGATGAAACTTAGGCGAATCGTCAAGAGGACTGCCCAAGGCGTGTCCCTGGTGATCGTATTTCCCAGCGCCCTCCTCTGTGGGTTTGGTCGGATTGCAGTACTCTATGTTTTCCTTGCTCAATTGTTTGCCCTCATTCCAGGCGTTGTCGGTGATTTTTGGCGGTCTGCGTTCTACAAATATACGCTCCGAGAATGCTCAATCGACACAGTAATTTCGTTCGGTACTTTTTTTTCTAATCGCGATGCCTGCATTGGAGCGAACACTTCGATCGGAAGTTTCTGCGTGATCGGTCGCGCACGAATAGGTATGCGAACACAAATCTCTTCACATGTCGAGATCCCAAGCGGCCGACATCAGCACCGCCGCGACCAGCACAGCCGCTTTCTCGAGTCCGCGGCCGGAGAGGTCGTAATCGGCGCTGATTGTTGGATTGGAGCTTCGGCGGTCATCATGGCAAACGTGGGCGATCAATCCACGATAGGCGCCGGGAGTGTTGTGGTTAAAGACATTCCGGCCCGCGTGATTGCTGTGGGGGTGCCGGCAAAGCCCATCAAGAACATAGTAGACGCTTAATCACCACTCCTCCAGCAAGCGCTGGAATCGTTGCCGGCGTTTAAACTTTCGGTTTGGACTCGGAGAGCATTTGCCGAAACAAAGCTTCATAGCGATCCGAGATTTTGTCAGTGGAGTAATTTTCCTTTATGCGCTGGCGGGCTGATTCTCCCATACGTAAACGAAGCGTGGCGTCCTTCAGGAGTTGGATTATTGCTGTCCCTATTGCGTTCAAGTCGCCTACGGGAGTCAAAAAACCGTGCTCTCCATCATCGATCAATTGACGATTAGCGGGAATATCGCTGACAACGGACGGGAGCCCCGTTGACATAGCTTCCGCCAGCGCGCATGGGAATCCCTCGCTGAATGACACCAGAGTAAAGACATCTGCAACCTTTAGCCAATCGCAGACTTCTGCCGGATCGACTTGTCCCACGAATCGTATCTTGCTGTCGATCGAATGAAGTTGCGTCGCTTGCAGCGCGAGTTTAGGGCGGAGCGGTCCGTCGCCTACGAGCACGAGTGTTGCCTCGGGGACCTGTGCGGCGACCAAAGCGAATGCGTCGATCAGTTCGGGTAAGCCCTTCCCGGAGGCAAGTCGTCCACAATACAGCACCACAGCCGCAGTCGACGGTATGCCAAACTTTCTGCGCAGTTCGATTCTTTCTTGATCGTCGCACGGTGCGAAAGTTTCAATATTGACGGGATTGGGCATCCAATAGAGTTGGTCCGATGAAAACCCCGCAGCGATCGCCTCGTCCCGCATACCATCGTTCAGAATCATTACTCGATAGGCCCATTCCTGTAGCCACCGCAACTCGAGGCGCCCTGATAGTGATTTAGTCATCAGCGGGACTACACCGCTACCGGCGATCTTCATGAGGATGGGCTTACCCAGGAACCGGGCGGTAGGTAGGCCCGCTGCCAGATGCAGTCCTTGCATTAGAAAGTAAACAAAGTGGAAGTTCCGGCGTTCGCGGATAAGCATTGCGGAAACTCGTAGAGCGAAAACGATGTCTTTCAGGGCCCCTTTCCAGCGGCTCGCGTAGATTCTAACTGGTACACCTTCGGGATCGATCCAATCTCGCAGGGCAGGCATCGGGCTCCCTCCTGCACAGACAACGGTAATACGATATCCGCGGCGGATAAGCGCTGCGCAAACGCGTTGCGCTTCGAGCTCTGAGCCTCCGATCACTGGAGGATAGGAATGGCACACAAGAAGCAAGGAAATAGGAGCTGCGCGCTGGGAGTCGCTCATTGGTCTGCGGGACTGTACTGGCTAGACTGAACCCGGCCCGCATACGCCTCCATCTCCGATCCGTCACCAATGCGGGCAAGGATCCCCCATCCATTTTCTTGTTTTTGCAGGAATGTTGCATGGTTACTGAAATCGTTTTCGAGGGTCCGGCCCACAATCCACACACCACCTAGCTTTAAACTCTGAAATGCGGCCTCGGAACCTTCCCGCAATTGCGAATCCGAAAAGTAATCTTTATTCAAGATATTCATCGTGCGCAGAACATGAACGGCATTCGGCGTAACATCAAATACGGACCGGGTGCGCAGTTGAAATCGCGGGTTGGTCCTGCTGAATGCGAGTGCTTCGGGATGGACGCACTTGATCTCACTGACCCCGTATCCGTCTCCTCCGCGAGACTCCATCCAACCATCTGGGAGTAAAAGATGGCGCAAGCGTCGTCTTGCCTGAGCTGCAATTAATCGATTGAACGGTAAAAGCGAGGATTCCTTATGTGAAAGGCTAACGACAAACGGTGGTTTGATGTATTGCAGCGGTTGCCCTCCGGGCTCCAGGATATATGTTCCACCGCTCGCCAGCGAAAGTTGGATCAGGTAGCGCAGCTTGTCGGAAGCCTCGAATTGTGAATGAGGAAAAGCCTGAAACAATTGCTGCGCCCATTCCAAGGACGTCAAGCCATGCGATACGGCGCGGTCTTCGACGAGAAGTTCAGTGTCTGATGGATAGAGTCGTTCGAGGATACCTTTCGCTGCGGCGTCCACATCTCGTAAGCGGTTACGAAAAGTTGTGCGACAGGTTCCGTTTGAGGTACGTAACGTGAAGCTGATGTCCTCGAATATTTGTATCTGCTCTTTTGTGGGATTCTCCCCAATGTTTAAGAGGCTGTAAGAGACCCGCGAACCTAATAAACGGCGTCGCTCTCCTGCTTCAATAAATTGATTTTGAGTGCAGATACCGAATCTAAGCATCGACAGGGATTTGTAAACGAAAGGCCTGTGCCGCGAATTTGCGCTTCCATGCGCCAGTCGAAATCATACCATTAGGCTCGATAATTAGATTGCGTACGGATTGGCGGACGATAGGGACGAGGAGGGTACTTTGATTAGAGCGGCGTTTTGTCTTATAAAGGATCTTATCGCGCTCATGCTCAAGGGGTGTAATGACGGAACGAATTGTCGTGATGTTCGCCTACCATTTTCCGCCCGAGAACGCGATTGGGGGGGCTCGGCCATACCGTTTCTATAAGTACCTCTCGGAGATGGGCTATCGTTGCCACGTCATTACGGCGGCAGACCAAGGGCACCTTCCGACTTTGGACATAGAGTACGTCCCTGATCCCTTCGTAACAACTCACCGACGGGGCATTGGTTGGCAAGCGGAGCGCGCAGTGCGCAAACTGCTCTTTCCCGGTGTTGCCGGATTTCAGTGGGGCCGTCTAGCGTGCCAGGCGGCCGGTAGATTCTTACTTTCTAAGCAGAATGCCGAAATTACGATCTACTCTACATTCCCGCCACTCGGAGCGCATTTGGCAGCACTGCTCCTTGCCCGAAGAAAAAGACTAAAGTGGATAGCCGATTTTCGAGATCCACTGAGCATCGATCCGGTCCAAGCCGGTTTTACGAAGTTTCAGCGAAGGTGCCACGGCTGGCTCGAGCAATTTATTCTTAGTAGAGCGGATACTGTAATCGTTAATAGCGACGCGCTAGCCGGGGAATGGAAGAGCGTTTATCCCAATCACCGGGATCGGATTCACGTAATATGGAATGGGTTCGACCCGGCGGATCGGATTGAACAAACTGCGCTGTCGCAGCGCCCTTATCAACTGTTGTCGCACATGGGAGCACTATATGGAGGTCGTGATATTAGCCCTTTGCTGGAATCGATTTCCCGCCTAGTAGATACAGGTCGGCTAGTGGGCGGCAGTTTGCGAATACGGTTGGTCGGCTCCATCAGTAAGGATTGTATTCCCGGGGTCGAGTTTCTTGCGCGGGCGAAAAATCAAGGATGGCTCGAAATAATTGACGATCACGTGCCCCATCACGAGGCGCGGCGGATGGCACAAGAATCTGACGGCTTGTTGTTGGTCCAGCCCCATACCGCTGTCCTAATTCCCGGAAAGCTGTTTGAATACTTGAGGCTTAGACGCCCAATCCTTGCGTTTATTCTTCCTGACACGCCGATTGAGAGAATCCTGAAGCAGAGTGGAGTGACGTATCGGTGCGTCTACGCCGACGCCTCTTTTCAGGAAATGGATGACGCGGTCGAGAGCTTTTTCAATCGAAAAGAAGAAGGCAGCGAAGCGAACACCTGGTTTGAAGAGAACTTTAACGCGAAGAAACAGACACAGGCGCTCGATGCTCTGATCCGGTCGATGCATGAGCGAAAAGGCGAACTCTCATGAAGATCACTAAGGATCTGAGATTAAGCCCGGCGACTTCGAAGGAAGCAAACTCGTCATTTCCGTTGAGCGCATGAGTGTTGCACCCCAGGAGTACCCAACGCCGAAGCCGACCAGCATTGCGAGTGAACCCTCCGGCAGGCGGCCTTCCATCATCGCACTTTTGAGGGCAATGGGGATTGTCGACGAGACTGTATTGCCGCAGTCCTTCATGAAGACATAGAACTTTTCCGGCGGGATCCCCAAACGCTTGCGCAGGTGATCCAGCATGTACCGGTTGGCTTGATGGAACACGAACAGATCAATGTCGCCGAGTGTTCTTCCCGATTTCGCTAGCAGCCGGTCAACGCTCGCTGGAACTGCCGAGAGAGTAAAGTTGAAAATCTCCGGGCCGCTCATAAACAGGCTATCGCCCGACCGCACATTACCCGTGGCATCCTCGTATTCCCGTGCAGATGCTTCCGTCCGTGGTTGCCGCGAGCCGCCTGTAGGAACAATTAGATTCGGTCCCCCGGCGCCGTCTGAGCCATAAATGAAAGGTCCGATTAAGGGTTCCCTAACATTGGTGGCAACCAGCAATGTGGCAGCCGCCGCGTCTCCGAAGACCGTGCGTACGCTGCGATCGCGCGGATGCAAGAATTTACTATAGGTTTCGGCAGTTAGAAGCAAAACGGTGGACGCCTGCCCAGAAGAAATCAGCCCCTCGCTGAGCCCCAAACCGTAAATGAAGCCTGAACAACCGAGATTGAAGTCGAGTGCGCCGGCCGTCGTCGGAATTCCCAGCCGGTCCTGCAGGAGGCATGCCGTCGTAGGCAGGAAGTAATCAGGGCTCTGCGTGCAAAAGAGAACGTAGTCGATATCTTGGGGAGAGCACGCACCAGAGGTGAAGAGCTTTTGCGCGGCCGCGACGGCGAGATCCGAGGCGCACTCGTCGGTTGCCGCGATATGACGGCACTCGATTCCCGTTTTGGCATCGATTTTCTCCGCGGACCAGTCGGGGAACTGGGCAGCAAGGTCCGCTGTGGAGATCGTGTTTTCGGGCAGGTGGTATTCAATGGCACGTATTGCGGCGTGCATAGACTTTCCTGCGGTTATACATCGACCTTGGCCAAGCGTAACAGATCATCCACAGTCTCACAGGAACTCATTTCCCGCGGGGCTAGCCTCACACCGTTGTTCGAGTCGGCCAAGGCCATGAAACTAATCACGGCCGTGGAATCCCAATGCGCAAATCCCTCCAATTCCTCGGGACCTTGCAAAGTACCGGGAGGAAGTTCGAGGATTTCATCCAAGGCCATTAAGAACTCTCTGCGAATCATCTGTGAGATGGTATCTCCAATCGGCATTGTCTTGCATCTGTTAAACTGTGGCAGTTTGTTTCAGATCGGGTTTCTCTGTTGGTAACGAGGCGCCATTTTGGACCGATTCTTCGATAAGGTCAAGCGAGCAGAAACGCCATTCTACAGGCGGGTAAAGAAGCTGGCGCGAACGTTTATGGCGCCAAGTGTACCCAGACTCCCGAAATTCCTGCGCTCGCCGCTGCGCTTTCTCTACGAAATGCATTTCGTCGTGATCATGGCGTGGCACCTGTTTTGGAATCTGGTCTATCGGTATCCATTGTTTCAAGCCCGCTGTACCAGTATAGGGCAAAACGTTTCGATCGACCGCATGCCATTCGTAACCGGTCCCGTCCAAATCCAGATCGGGGATAACGTTTGGATGGGCGGAGATATCAGCATCGCCTCAGGCCGAATTCTCGATTCACCTCACCTCATCATTGGCGACCATGCCGAGGTGAGCTGGGGAGTAAAGATAGCGGTCAACCGGGAAATCATCATCGAAGAATACGCGCGCATCTCGTGGAATTGCAGCATATCCGATAGCGATGGCCATCCCCGCCAGGCTGATTTGCGCGCAAAGAACGTCCCTGTGTTTCCTCGAGACATCCGGCCGGTCCGCATCTGCAAATACGCCTGGATCGGGAACGGATCCTACATCATGAAGGGGGTGACCGTCGGGGAAGGTGCTGTTATTGGAGCGAACAGCGTGGTCATATCTGACGTCCCCCCTTACTCGCTCGCTTTGGGAAATCCAGCTGAGGTTGTAATGCGGAATTACGGAAAGCCCTCGAAAACGTCAAATCCAGAATAGAATGGTTTAGATTCATTATATGAAAATCCTCAATATCGTTGGCGCGCGGCCCAACTTGGTGAAAATTGCGCCCCTATTAGCGGCGATGAGGTCCCATAAGGACATCGCGCCCGTGCTTGTACACACAGGTCAGCATTACGACAAGCAGCTATCCGAGGTTTTCTTTGATCAGATGAGGATTCCGGAGCCAGATTTCAATTTGGATGTGGGATCTGGATCCCAAGCCACGCAAACAGCTGAAATCTTGAAGCGGATAGAACCTGTTCTGCTGGAACAAAAACCCGACCTCGTCCTGGTTGTAGGGGATGTGAATTCAACGGTTGCCGCTTCATTAGCTGCCGCAAAGCTGGGGATTCCCATAGCCCATGTGGAGGCTGGTCTTCGCAGCTTCGACCGCACCATGCCGGAGGAGATTAATAGGGTAGTGACCGATGCTCTGGCAGATTATCTGTTCGTGACAGAAGTTGATGCCATCGAGAATTTACGCAGAGAGGGTCGTCCTTCAGACCGGATATATTTCGTGGGCAACGTCATGATCGATGCCCTTCAGCAGTTTCTACCGCTCGCTCAGAACTCTCGTATCGTAGAGGATTTGGGCCTTATCCAAAATGGAAAGGTGATGCCCTTCGCGGTTTTGACACTTCACCGTCCATCGAATGTCGATTCGCCAGAGACGCTCCGTAAGTTATTGTCCGCGATCGAAGCGGTTGCCAGCCAAATCACGGTGATCTTTCCGGTTCATCCGCGGACTCAGTCGAAGCTCGATCAACTGAAGAAGAATAGTCAATCTCAGCTCCGCGCGATTGCTCCGCTTGGATACTTGGAATTTCTTTGCTTATTGAGCCGTGCCAAACTGGTGCTGACTGATTCAGGAGGAATTCAGGAGGAAAGCACTGTCCTGGGGGTGCCTTGTCTGACGCTGCGAGAAAATACAGAGCGGCCAGTAACGGTCACGAAAGGAACCAACCGCATAATTGGTCAAGATCCAGAAAAAATACTGGCAGCGACGAAAGATATATTGGCCGGTCATGAGAAAAAGCGGCAGCAGCCGGATCTCTGGGATGGCCACGCAGCCGAACGCATCGTACAAATCCTCAAACGTGAGTTCCTTGCGAGTGGACGTAACGTAGGATCGATGCCAACCAGACGCGAAGGATAGGCTAAATAGTGCTTCCGCCAATCACCTCAGGACCCAAGTCAACATTCTCGCTCTCAACGGGTTCCATTTCCGTCCCTTCTGGATGAGCGTGTTCTGGCAGGATATTGTCGGAGCGCGGGCTGTGTTGGTCCTTCGAGACGCTGCGCCAAATCGCGATCACTAAGCCTGAGATTGCAGGCCACTGGAGCATATATCCGAGAGTAAGAAATGTGGAGGCTGCGCTGTAAGCAATTAATCCAAGCAGGATACAGAATGTCGCTGTCACGATTTCATCTTGGTGCATTCTAGTTGCCTTCTTTCGGATCTTTCGCAAGATCCCGAAAGTGGAGATTATCGCGCCGAGATAAAATACCAACGCCGGAATGCCGCATTCACTGGAGATCTGGGTATAGGTGTTGTGCGTATCGTGCCAGTTTCCCAGGCGGCGCTCGCCAACTGCCTCCGCGCCTTCGTAATTCGAGAACTGACCGGGACCGACGCCAAAAAACGGCTTCTTGAATGTATACTCGATGCTTTTTCTCAGTAAATACACGCGAGACTCTCTGGATGCTATGGCATGTTCATCAGCATCAGGACCGGTGGAGAAGGATTTCAGATGCTTCCAAGTAGGGCCCGGCAACAACGTGATCAAAATAATTAAGATTGCTGGCGCTGCGATCCCGACTACGATCCTTTGACGGCCAGATCCGAAAATGGAAACAAATGCCAGGGCAAATACAAGTCCAACCAGGCCGCCCCTTGACCCACCGCGGAGGACCAGAAACATTCCGTCGATAATGGCGGCGGCGACAAGCAATCGAAAAATAATAGGGGTTCGTCGCCTGAGAACGATAAAGAGCAGGAAAGGTAAGACGAGTAATAAGTGTGCTGCAAGATCATTTGGATCCGTGATCATTCCCCGCGATAGTAAAACAAGCCGCTCGCCACTTGCGGTTTGATTTGTTAGAAGATGTGTAGTAGCTAAGTTGATTATGGAGGCCGAGGCGATAGCGTACATTATGCTTCTACACTCAACCCAACTCATTGCCAAACCCGCAGTGACCAATAACATAATGAAATTCGTTCGGATGTAGGATTGAACTACCATGATTGAGTCCCCTCTCCATGAACTGAATGGAACGGCGAGGACCATATACACTATAAAGGCGAGCCAGAATCTCGCCGGCGTATAGCGAAAAGTGCGTTTCAGTCCGCCAGATGCGACAACACCCAATAGTGCCGGCGGCCCAAAAAGGTAAAGTACATAGGTGTTTACACCGGTGAAATATAGAATTGTTTCGGACAAGAAGCTAAATCGCAAAAACACGAGGACGAGGGCGCACTTAAAAGCAAACGATCGCATAGGCAGTTCACGAGAATTACAGCATCATTTTCCTACAAAAGGTGTTCAACAGCACGGCATAAGTACAGATTTTGGTCGGGAGATCAAACGTCGATGCATCTCTGGACATGCTGTCTTTTTGCGGAGAGGAAGGCCTCAGGCTCGACCAACTGCGCTCTCAGTGCGGCCCACGCCCAGCAACTTTCCCTTTCCGACAACGTCTTCGATGTGGTCACCTATCTTAACCGCCTGCACTTGTTCAACCGGGGAATTACTGTCAAATAAACGCCGAAATGGAAAGGTCGGAGGCGACGTAGGCGTTACCTGGAGCATGCAATGAGAATGCGGTACGAGATATTCGTTCATCCGATCAAGACTCTCCGCCGGCTCCGGTACCATTACTTCAATTCCGCGTACGACTGGTGGCTTGGAATTGAAACCAAGCACGGCGCTTCTGACGCAGGAGATGTTTCTGATGCAGATGCCTACGATCCCACTGAACCGAAGTACCTTTTCTGGGCGTTTCGCAATCTGCCAATCGAAGCTCGGGAATATTCCTTTGTGGACTTTGGTTCTGGCAAAGGTCGCGTCCTTATCGCCGCAGCGAAGCATCCTTTCCTTCAGGTTATCGGAGTTGAGCATTCTAGGGACTTGCACCAGGCCGCCCTGGCCAATATACGCTCGGCTAAACGGATGAAATGCACTAGTATTTTGTCCGTTTGCATGGACGCAAAAGAATTTTCGATCCCAGAGACACCTTGCGTTCTTTATTTCTACAATCCGTTCAAAGGCGAGACCATGGATCGCGTCTTATCCAACATTCAGGAGTCGCTCTTGCGCTCGCCGCGGCCTTTATTTCTTGTGTATGTGCACCCAGTCCTTCACGACGTTTTTATGCGTCAGCCCGGACTTTCCCTTCTTAAGTCAGGGAACTGGTGCAA
>Ga0209275_10000018_pt1 | contig 48427 bp, 41 predicted proteins | sample HubBroMetageREF2_FD_188344 | JGI IMG/M metagenome (GOLD analysis project Ga0209275, IMG submission 188344) | Reference soil microbial communities from the Hubbard Brook experimental Forest, New Hampshire, USA - Hubbard Brook CCASE Soil... | ecosystem: Environmental > Terrestrial > Soil >... | reverse complement strand
GCGAACCTTTCGATCGCGTGCGGCACGAAATGGTCGGCCTCATCGGCGTTATATGCATAGGGCAGACCCTGCTTGACTCCCCACAGGCGCAGACCGAGGCCGCCGAGCAGCACCACAGCAAGACCTGACCATGCCCAGCGACGTGGCATATTCGGCGCCGGCACCGAACGCTGGGGCTCGTGTGTTCGCTCAGCAGTTGCCATAAACGGCGTACAGGCTGCTGGTGTAGATGCGCTTGAAGCCGGTGGGGGGAATCTGGTCGCTCGGCTGGTCACCAACGTCGACGATCGCGTCTACGAACACGGCGCTGCCCAGCGGGTAGACGGCGATGCTGCCCCTGTGAAGGCGCTGCTCGAGCGTGGGGTCGCCCTGTTCGGCATCGGCGCGTGCCTGGCTACGGGCGATGATGCTTCGTTGGCTGACGCTGTCGAGGATCCAGCGGGCGTCGGGGATCAGCTTGTTGTCCGGCAGGCTGACCAGCGGGCAGCGCCGCAGCTCGGCTTTCACCGCGGGACTGCGAAGGGCGAGCGCGAGTCCCTTGTGGAAGTCCTCGTGCTCGGCAAGCGTGGTGCGCAGGCTGGAGAGGCTCAGCGTGCTCGCGGCTGAGGCGCCACCGTAGGCGACGAGCGCGATCGCCGCCACGATCCAGACGCGCCGCAAGCGCGAGCCTGGTTCGAGCATCGCCCAGCCGCCGACGGTGAGCGCGCAGAACGGGAGCAGCGCGGTGGCGGCGCCGATCAGGTAGCGGTCGACCACGGATGCCCCGACGGCGCCCTCGGCGACATACACGCCGAGCAACACCACAAACGTGGCCAGCGGCACGAGCGCGCGCCGCGGCGCCATCCCCACCGCCAGCGCGATACCGAGGAGCCCTCCGAGTAGGACTGGCAGCTTGTCGATCCGCACCCCGTAGGTCCATACCGAGCCGAGCACGCTGCCGAAACCCTGCGTGCGTTCGAGTTCGGCCGCGAGCCCGGCGGTGGAGCTCAACGAGTACAGGGGATTGCCGGTCACGATCCAGTCGAGCGCAACCCATACGAGCGGCGCGATCGCGGCCAGCGCCAGGTACCTGGCGCGCGTCGCGTTGTCCGCGCGCCACGAGCACCACAGCCAGTACACGCCACTGAGCACCCAGGCGTCGGGGCGCAACAGACCGGCTGCGGCGAGCGTCAGGAAGACCGGCGCGCCCCGGCGGGGACGTTCGAGCTCGAATACGACCGCCCACACGATCAGCGCGACGTAAGAGATGTCGAGGTAGCCCTCGGCGGCGAGGTTCTCGATGAAGAAGCGGCTCAACAGCAGCAGCGCCGCGACCACCCCGACGACGGGCCCGAAGCACAGACGTCCGAGCCTGTACATCCCGGCGACGGCCGCCACGAACGAGGCGATCGAGCCGAGCACCATCAACCGCGCGCCACCCTGACCGAAGATCGAGCACAGGATCCCGAACGCAATCGCCAGCGGATGCTCGGTCGGGCCGCGATACACGCGGAAGTCGGGCAGGTGCAGGTGCAGCAGATCGCGCCCCCACAAGAGCGCATAGAAGGAATCGTAGGTGGGGTAGGTCGGGAAGGCGAAGTAGCCGACCAGCGCCGCCACGCACATAACCGCAAAAGCGAGCACCGCCCAGCTGGAAGGTCGGACGGCACGCAGCCGCGCCACCCGGATCGAGCCCGGTCGTTGCCGGGTGAGCGTCGCGCTTTCCATCTAGCCTTGGAGTATCTAGCCCCGCCCACCCGTCACCGGCACTGGGCTGGGTGGGCTCTACATCTGGCGCCAAGACCATGACCTGCGCTTTGGGATACTGCGGGGTGCCAAGTCTAGGCAATCGACGCCCATGAAGCTCATCATCCAGATCCCCTGCTTCAACGAGGCAGAGCAACTGCCGCAGACGCTCGCGGACCTGCCACGCGCCGTAGATGGCTTCGAGCAGGTCGAGTGGCTGGTGATCGACGACGGCTCGACCGACGAGACCGTCGCGGTGGCGCGCGCCCACGGCGTCGACCATCTGGTGCGATTGACCAACAACAAGGGCCTGGCGGCAGGATTCCAGGCTGGCATCGACACGGCGCTGAAGCTCGGCGCGGATGTGATCGTGAACACCGATGCCGACAACCAGTACTACGGCCCCGATGTGGCCAGGCTGGTAGCGCCGATCGTCGCGGGGCGGGCGGACATGGTCGTGGGGGATCGCGAGGTGGGCGGCATCGAGCACTTCTCCCCAGTCAAGAAGGTGCTGCAACGGCTGGGCTCGTGGGTAGTGCGCCAGGCATCCTCGACCTCGGTTCCAGACACGACCTCCGGTTTTCGCGCCTACAACCGCGAGGCCGCTATCCAGATGATGGTGGTGTCGAAGTTCACCTACACGCTCGAGACGATCATCCAGGCTGGAAAGCTTTTGGTGGCGATCGACCACGTCCCCGTGCGGACCAACCCGAAGACGCGCGAGTCGCGACTATTCCCGTCGATGGGCGCCTATGTGCGGCGCAACGCCGTCTCGATCTTCCGCATCTACGCTCAGTACGAGCCGCTGCGGGTGTTCTGGAGCCTCGCCCTACTGATGGGCTTGGTCTCGATCGGCGTGTGGATCCGCTTCGTCGTCGCCTACGCGGACGGCGACGGAAAGGGTCATGTGCAGTCGCTGATCCTCGGAGCGGTGCTGTTCATGGCGGCCGTCGTGCTTTGGGCTTTGGGAGTCATCGGAGACCTGCTGGCGGCCCAGCGGGTGATGACGCAGAAGACCTTCGAGCGCGTGCGACGAATCGAGCTGCAGTTGGGCGTCGAGCCCTCGCACTACGAACCGGGCGAGCAGCCAAGGGAGACGGTGCCGCTATGAGTGGCGTGACGGTCTCCGAGGACGGCGTCGTCACGGGCAATACCTACGACAAGTACGGCTCGACCAACCCGGTGGTGCGGCGTCTGATGGCGAGCTTCGAGCGCGAGCTGGATGAGCTGTTCGAGCTGGCGGCACCCAACTCGGTGCTGGACGTCGGCTGCGGCGAGGGAGTGCTCGTGCACCAGTGGGCGCAGCGGCTGGGCGAGCGCCGCGTGGTGGGCATCGACCTCGAGGAGGAGTCGATCCAGGCCGGCTGGGCCGAGCGCCAGGCGGCGAACCTGGAGTACCGCGTGATGGATGCCGCGAACCTGCCGTTTGCGGAGAACGAGTTCGGCCTCGCGAGCGCGATCGAGGTGCTCGAGCACGTGCCCGATCCTGAGCATACGCTCAGCGAGATGGCTCGCTGCGCAGAGCGTCACCTGCTCGTGTCTGTCCCCCGCGAGCCGCTGTGGCGCATGCTGAACATGGCACGCGGCGCCTACTGGTCGGCGCTGGGCAACACCCCGGGTCATCTCAATCACTGGTCCAGACGATCTTTCACGAGGCTGCTCGCGCGCCACGGCGAGGTCGTCGAGGTCCGCTCGCCGTTCCCCTGGACGATGTTGCTTGTCCGCCTCTAGCGCTGGTCAGGCCGGCGTGAGCGCGGGGAAACCCGACGGGAGCACGCCTCGCGCCGCCGGCGAGAAGCCGACGCGCTCCTACGGCGCGGGCGCGCGGATCCTCTCCGTTGGGATCGCCTCGACGGGCGTTTTGACGTTCGCGTACTTCTCGATCGCAAGCCACGTGCTGGGCGAAGAATCGGCGAAGCTGCTCGACGTCCTGTGGTCGGTGATGTTCGTGATCATCTCGGTCATCTATCGGCCGATCGAACAGCTGCTATCGCGCACGATCGCCGAACGCCGCGCGCGCGGTCACGCAGAGCACACGCTGCGCGTGCCGATGTTGATTCAGGCGGGCTTCGCGCTGATCTTCCTGGTGGTGGCGCTGGCGCTGCACCGCGAGCTGGTCAACCACGTCTTCGAACATCAGGGCGCGCTGTATGACGTGCTGGTGGTCGGCACGCTGGCCTACGCCGCGAGTTACTTCGCGCGCGGCTGGCTGGCGGGGCATCAGCGCTTCGGCCTGTTCGGGGGGCTGGTGCTGATGGAGTCGACCTCGCGCGTCAGCTTCGCGATCGCGGTGGCGCTGGGGATCGCGAGCGGACAGACGGCGGTGGCGCTGGGCATCGCGGCCGCGCCATTTGTGTCGCTGGTGGTGGTGCCGGTGGCGTTCGCACACAGCCGCCGCGAGCGATCGACGCGCGGCGGCGAGGCGAGCGAGGGCACCGGCGGAACGCTCGAGGCGGCGCTGGCAGAAACGAAGGCGCCGGCGGGCGGCACGCTGATCACGGTGGACGAGGCTGAGGCCGCACTGGCGGGGCCGGGGACCGAGAGCGTGCAGGAGGCGGCAGCACACGAGGATCTGTCGCTGCGCCGCGGCGGCGGCTTCGCGGTGTGGGTGTCGAGCATCATGCTCTCCGAGCAAACGCTGCTGAACGCGGCGGTGCTGACCGTCGATGCGACCTCCCACAACGGCGTGCTGGCGGGCATCGTGTTCAACGTGCTGTTGATCGCGCGCGCGCCGCTACAGCTGTTCCAGGCGATCCAGACATCGCTGTTGCCGCATCTGACGGGGCTGGAGGCGACAGACGGGCACGAAGCGTTCGCGCACGCGATCCGCGTGACGATCCTCGCGATCGCGGGCTTCGCGGCGGCGGTGGCGCTCGGGCTGCTGGTGCTCGGTCCGTTCGCGCTTCGGCACGTGTTCTTCGGGCAGGTATGGAGCTATAACCGCTTCGGCCTGGCTTTGATCGGCGTTGGCATGGGCCTGCACCTGACCTCTGGCGCACTCAACCAGGCGGCGCTAGCACGCGACCGGGCACGGGCGGCGGCAGGCTGCTGGGTGTGCGCGGCGGTCGTGTTCCTGGTGTGGATGCTGAGCTCGCCGGTCAGCGAACAGCTGTTGCGAGCGGAGATCGGCTACGCGGGGGCTACCGCACTACTGGCGCTGCTGCTCGCGGCGCTCTACCGCAGCGGCACACGTGCGGGCGGGTCGGGCTCGATTCGGACTCAGGCGGCATCGACAGACGCGGCGATCGCCCGGTAGGTCTCGGCGGGGTCTGGCGCGGAGAAGATCGCCGAGCCGGCGACGAACACATTCGCGCCTGCCTCCAGGCACGGGGGCGCGGTCAGCGACTCGATGCCGCCGTCGACCTCGACCGCTACGTCGGAGCCTACGAGCGCGCGCACCCGCGGGAGCTTCTCGAGCGAGTGCGCGATGAACGCCTGCCCGCCCCAGCCTGGGTTGACGGTCATGCAGAGCGCCATGTCGAGCAGCTCGGTCACCTCGGCGAGCGCGCCCACGGCGGTACCGGGGTTGAATGCGAGGCCCACGCACGCACCGGACTCGCGGATCAGGTTCGCCGCGTAGGCGACGTGCGGGGTGGCCTCCGCGTGAAACGTGATCGAGTCGGCACCGGCCCTGACGAACTCGCTCACCTGCCGCTCCGGTCGCTCGATCATCAGATGCACGTCAAGTATCCCGCCAGCCTCGTGAACGGTCTCCGACAGCGCTCCCACGATCGGCGGCCCAAGCGTGATCGGCGGCACGAAATGCCCGTCCATCACGTCCACGTGGATAACGCGCGCACCAGCCTGCAGCACTTCTACCACCTGCTCACGCAGCCGCCCGAAGTCGGCCGCCAGGATCGAAGGCGCCACGCGCACGTCGCGCAGCAGCTCACGCGCCATGTCGCTCATACGGCCTGCAACATCGAGTCACCGCAGTTATTGCACTTCATGATCGCGGTGGAGGACATCCTGACGATCGTAGAGTGCTCGCCACAGTTGGGGCAGACGGAGGTTAGCTCGAAGCGGTGCAGGCAGTACACGCAGCGATAGCGCCCGGGGAGGTTTGTGGGGCGCAGCCACGGCTCACCGCAGTTGGGGCATTGCGGCCCCAGGTCGATCGGGGCCTTGGCCGGGGTCTGCGGCTCCTCGCCCATAGCTCAGATCTTCCGCAGACGGGCGATGAAGAAACCAGCGGTGCGGTCGCGGTGCGGGAGCGTCACGAGCACGTCGTCGACGCTGAATTCGGCATGGGAGTCCAGGAAGGCGGCGATCACGCGCTCATTCTCAGTTGGAGAGATCGTGCACGTAGAGTAGACAAGCATGCCGCCCGGACGGAGGGCGTCGGCTCCGGCGGCTAGGATCTTGCTTTGTACCGGCACCATCTGACCGATCGCGTCGGGGGTCACGCGCCAACGCAGGTCCGCGCGAGCCTGCAGCGTGCCGAGCCCCGAGCATGGTGGATCGACGAGTACGCGATCGAACACCGGGCCCTCGGGGCGCTTGAGCTCGGCGTCGGCCACCTCGACGACGACGTTGACCGCGCGTAACCGCTGTGCGGTACGCACGAGGCTGCCGGCGCGGCGCGGATTGCGCTCGACCGCGAGCACTTCGCCGCGCGCCTGCATGAGTGCGGCTAGGTGCGTGCTCTTGCCACCGGGAGCCGCACACAGGTCGAGTACCCGCCCCTCGGGAGCTGGGTCGAGCGTGTGCGCGACGAGCATCGCTGCGCGCGACTGCGCGTGAAAGGCGCCCGCCTGCCAAAGCGTGGAGCCGTGCACGTCGAACGGCTCCTCCAGAACGAGCGCCTCGGGGATGGCCGGGTCGCGGTGTGTGCGCACAGGCAGCTCGCGCGCGAGCGTGTCGGCGTCGGTGACGAGCGTGTTGGCGCGCAGCGCCACCTCCAGCGGCTCGTTGTCTGCGGCCATCAGCAAGCGTGCCTGCTCGGCGCCGAGCGCCTCCCACCACAGCTGGGCGATCCACCGTGGGTGCGAGTGCTTGACGGCGGCCTGCTCGGGCGTAGCGTCGCTGAGTGTCGCCAACAGCGACTCCGCTCCTTCGCGCGCGGCGCGGCGCAGCACGGCGTTGACGAGACCGTGGCCAGCTCGCCCATCCGCCTTTGCGAGCTCGACCGCGTCGGCGACGACGGCGTAGTCGGGAGCACCACTCAGGTAGAGCAACTCGTATAGGCCGAGCCTCAGCGCGGCCAGGAGCGGCGGGTCGAGCGCGACGACGGGGCGCTCGGCGAGCTGCTCGATCAGGTGATCGAGTGTGCCCCTGCGCTGGACGGCGCCGTAGGCCAGGCGCATCGCGAGCGCCCGGTCGCGCGGCTCGAGCGCGGCGGCCTCGGCGGTGAGCGCGCGATCGGCGTATGCGCCCTGCTCGAAGACGCGTCGTAGGACCGTGTAGGCACAACGGCGCGCGGGCGCGATCGTGGCGGCTGAGGAGCTGGGCACACGGGGCATGATCGGCTATCCGCTGCGAGAGACGAGCGCCGGGGTGAGAACCTCGGCTAGATCGCTGGCCAGGCGCGCTGCCTCGTCGGCCATCAGGGTGGCAGTGGTGATACGGATACCCGGCGTTGCGCCGGGCAGGCGATAGGCCGCTCCCGGGGCCACCACCCAGCCCCGCTGCATCAGCGCTCCTACGGTGCTTGCTTCCTCATGCAGCGGGATCCATACGTTCAGCCCGGATGCGCCGCTGGCCTTGACGCCTTCCTGGGCGAGACGAGCCAACAGCTGCTCGCGCCGCTGTGCGTAGGTAGCACTCGCGCGAGCTACGAGCCCGTGCACAGAGGGGTCGCTCCACAGGCTGAGCACGAGGCGCTGCAGGATGTGGCTCACCCAGCCCGGCCCGCACTGCTGACGTCCTTGCACGCGGGCGATCGTGTGGGCGTCCCCGGCGAGCACGGCGAGGCGCAGGTCGGGGCCGAGCGCCTTTGCGACCGAGCGTGTGGCAGCCCAGTGCTTGGGTGGGGCACCGGCGGCCAGGAGCGTGTGCAGCTCGCTGCCGGCGACGGGTCCGAGGTGATCGTCTTCGATCAGCAGTGTGTCGGGGAACTCGGCCAGGACAGCGTGCAGCTCTTGGGCGCGCGCGGAATCGAACGTCGCACCTGTGGGATTTTGGCCGCGCGGGGTGAGCACGACAGCGACGGCGCCGTGGCTGAGCGCATCGTGCAGATCGGCGGCGAGCATGCCGTGCGCGTCTAGCGCGACTGGCGCCAGCGCGAGCCCCTGGGCGCGCAACAGGTCGTAGAGAGCGGCATAGCCGGGGTTCTCGACCGCGACGCGGTCACCCGGGCGTAGGTGTGCCTCGAGCACGCGCTCGATCGCGTCCATGGCGCCGCTGAGGATGCACAGATCCTGACCGGGAACGCCGTCGGCGTGCAGTTGCTCACGTGCGAGCCGCTCTAGCTCGGGCAACGCCTGTGGCTCACCGTAGAGGCGCACAGGCAACTCACAGCGCGCCATGGCGTCGGCGAGGTCGGGGAGCAGCGCGGGATCGGGGTTGCCACGCGAGAGCTCGCGCGCGCCGGGTGGCACGGGCAACGGCGCGCGCTGGGAGCCGATCGGCGGGCCCTCGCCGATGCGCGTGCCGCGGCGCGGCTCGCTCAACACCACCCCGCGCCGGCGCAGCTCGGCGAGCCCGGCAGCGACGGTGACGGGACTGAGCCCCACCTGCGCCGCGAGGCGTCGCACGGAGGGCAGCGGTTGCCCGTGATGGAGCGCGCCGCTGGCGACAGCCGCCTCGATCTCGCGTACGAGATCCGCTGCGCTACGCGCTTTTATTCGATACTGTTTTAGCTCAGTCATAATTCTGTACTATTACAGATCCTACTTTATGGGAGAGGATGGCGAGGTGCCCCTACCGCAACCCGACCGAGTGACAGCTTCCCCGTCCCCGTCCGAGCGCGTGAGGGTGCGGCGCAAGCGCGAACGCGCGAGCTATGACCGCGGCGTGATCGACGCGATCCTCGACGAGGCGTTGATCGCGCATCTCGGCATCGTCGACGAGACGGGCCAGCCGTTCGTGATCCCCACGCTGCATGCCCGCCGTGGCGATGTGGTCTACTGCCACGGTTCGACCGCCAGCCGCACGCTGCGCGCGCTCGCGGCGGGCGCGCCGGCGTGCTTGACGGTGTCGCTCCTCGATGGGCTGGTGCTGGCGCGCGCGGCAATGCACCACTCAGCCAACTACCGCTCGGCGATGCTGATCGGGCAGGCAACGATCGTTGAGGACCCGGCCGAGAAGCGCGCGGCGCTACGCGCGGTCGTCGAACACATCGTGCCGGGCCGCTGGGACGACGTTCGCGCACCTACAGAGAACGAGCTGAAGGCGACGTCGGTGCTGGCCCTGCCGATCGACGAGGCGTCCGCCAAGATCCGTAGCGGCGGACCGCTGGACGACGAGCAGGACCATGCGCTACCGGCGTGGGCGGGCGTGATCCCGCTGGCCAACACCGCCCGCTCGCCCGAGCCCGACCCGCGCCTGCGCGCGGGCATCGCGCCCCCGCTCTACGCGACCGCCTATCGGCGCCCCGGTAGTCCATGACCGCGTAGGTACGCGGAGGCATCCATCGCGCGTCCCCCTGGTGGCTGCACGACGAGCAGCTCGAGCACGCCGGAGACACAGCCGAGCAACAGACGGTCCTCGTGCACGCCCGCACCGAGCACCGCAGCCGGCGGCAGGTGCTCACCGAGCAGCGCCGCCTCGTCATCCTGCAGGAGTGCCGCGCGGTGGACCCCGAGCAGGCTCCCGTCGTCGAGCGCGACGCGCGCGCCGATGTGTGGGTGCAGCGCCCGCACGACGCGCTCGAGCTCGACGGCCGGTCTCGAGGGATCGAGCAGACGATCATCTGGGCCGAGCTTCTCGGCGTAGGTGATGCCGTCCTGCGGCTGCTCGACGAACGGCGGAGACTCTGCGAGCGCGCGTACGAGCAGCTCGCCGCCGAGCGCTTGTAGCCGGGCGGCGAGCGAGCCGTAGCTGTCATCCGCGCGAATCGGCTCGGGCCCGGCGAGGCACACGGGGCCGCTGTCGAGACCCGCTGTCAGGCGCATGATGGACACGCCAGTCTGCGCATCGCCGGCCATGATCGCCCGCTCGACGGGCGCCGCTCCGCGCCAGCGTGGCAACAGCGAGGGGTGGACGTTCAGCAGCTCGTGCTCGGAGAGCAGCGGCTCCTTGATCAGCGCTCCGAACGCGCACACGACGACCGCATTTGGGGAGACGCGCGCGATCAGCTCCCTGGCCTGCTCGTCGTTGACGTTCTGCGGCTGCTCCAGCGCGATCCCGAGCATACGGGCGCTATCGGCTACCGGCGGCGATCGCAGGCGTCTGCCGCGGCCGCTCGGACGGTCGGGACGTGTGATGACGAGCGCGGGACGATGGGCATCGCTGCACGCGAGGTGCTCGAGCACCGCGGCGGCGAACTCGGAGGTGCCGATGAAGACCGTGCTCAATGCGCTGAGCCTTCTCGCCTGCGCTACGCGGCGTCCGCCGGGCGATCCTCGGCCGGCTCCTGCCTGCGCCCTTCGGGATGTGCCTCGCGCATCGCGCGCATCGCTTCCTTGCGCGCCTCGCGCGAGATGCGATCGAGGATGAGCACACCGTTGAGATGGTCGACCTCGTGCTGGATCACGCGGGCCTCCAACCCCTCGGCCTCGATCTCGAGCTCGCCTCCGGCGTCATCCCGTCCCCGGACCCGCAGCTGGACGTGGCGCTCGACCTCGACGTGCACGCCGGGCAGGCTCAGGCAGCCCTCGTCGCCGAGCTCGAGCTCCTCGCTCATCCACTCGATCACCGGGTTCACGAGCGCGATGACGGGATCGTCGACGTAGGCTTTGTAGACGAGCACGCGATGCAGTACACCCAACTGCGTAGCGGCGAGCCCGACACCCAGCGCGTCGTGCATCAGCTCACCCATACGCTGCACCTCCGCCTTCAGGTCATCGTCGAAGCGCTCGACCGGTAGCGCGGTGGCACGCAGGACGGGGTCGCCGAACTTGCGTACGTAGCGCAGCGCCGCGTCACGGCGCGCACGCGTCTCTGCGTCGAGCTCAGCAGGCTCGGGCGCGTCCTGCTCGCGTTCGACCTCGACATCGCCATCCTCAGAGCTCGGCGCGGGAAGCTCGAACGACTCGTCGTGCTCGCCTGTGGGGTCATCTGCGGTCATCGTTCGCCTGAGTTTATGAGCCATGGCGAGCTTTCGCCGCCGAGTCGAGCCCTACCGCGGCCTCAGCAGCTCTCAGCCTTTGCCCTACTTGCCCTTGGCCGCACGCAGCGTCGCGATCGTCACGGTTGTGTGCGTCGCGCCGGCGTCGTCGTGAGCGATGAGCGTCGTCCGTGTGCGCAAGACGTGCAAGCGCGCAAGCACGGTGCGCGCCGAACCCGACAGGTGCAACACAACCGTCACCAGCTTGCCACCAGCGACGACGAACGAGCCCGCGGCGAGCGTCAGCACACCCTTCCTCAGCGCGTGGCCAGTCCCCAGCTCAGCGACAGCGCCGAGAGTACGGAGCGTCACCTTGCCTTGACAGATGCTCTCCCCCTTCGGGCAACTTATCTTGATGGTGACATTACCGGACCGGCTTACCACGAGAACCGTATCTGCGAGCCGTGCGTCGGGAACAGCGGCGGGCACAGCCACGTGAAAGCCCGAGACTTCCTGGAGGATGTTTCTCAGCTTGGCCAAGGCCGCTGCCGATTCTTCTTCCCGCTGCTTCTGAGCGGCTATTTGTACAGTGGCTTCTTCTTCGTGTGCGCCCTTTAGGACTTCTTCCGCTGGTGAGGATGCACTGACGTCGACCGACTGCGTGGTCGGAGCGCTGGCCACACCGTAACTATCGGTGACGGTGAGCGTCACCGTATAGCTGCCGGGCGAAGCGTAGGTGTGTGTTGGTGCCTGAAGGCTGCTGTCAGCAGTGCCGTCACCCCAATTCCATGAGTAACCCACGATCGACCCGCCAGGGTAGGGGTCGCTCGACCGATTGGCGCTGAAGCTTTGTCCGCTGCCCACCGTAGGCAGGTTGGGTGCCGTGATCACCGCGGTGGGGAACATAGGCGTGAACGCGCCGAGACCGTTTGGCGTGCCAACGCCTGACGGTCCGTCGTAGCCGGGGGCGGCGTTACACGACGTGGTGCCTTCGCAATCGACGCGTCCATATGTCAAGTTCGGCTTGCCACACGTGGCGAGCGACTCGGCGTCGCAGTAGCCATTGCCTCCTTCGGTGACGTCGTAGAGCGAGGAGCCTTGATACAGATGGCCATAAAGCGTGAGCGCCGGATAGGGCACCCCGCCGCTACCGCCGGCGAGCGCATAGAGCGAGGTGATCAGTGGCGTCGCGAGCGAGGTGCCACCGATCGTCACCCAGTCTTTGCCTTTCCCGATCCCGTATGCCTCGCATTCTGAGCCGCAGTCGTAGCTGTCATAGATGTCAAAGCCCGTATACGGGTCGGCGACGGCCGCAACGTCCGTAGCGAGGCGTCGATTGCCGCATCCAGTAGCCGTATAGCCGAGCGTGCTCAGCTGCCACGGCGGGGCGGCAAACAGCGTGCTGCAGCCGCCACCCGACACGAACCCCTTCGGGAACCCGAGTTCATCACCTGGGCCGTCGTTGTTCCACACCTTCTCATTGGCACGGGTCCCGTTCGCGTTGAGCTCGAGCGAGGTACCGCCAACCGCCACCACTGACGGCAACGATGCGGGCGTGTTTGGCATTTCGGCGGCCTGGCCTTTGTCATCGATGTAGTCCCAGTCGTCGTAACCGTCGTCGCCGGCGGCTGCTGCGATTACCACGCCCGGATGGTTGTACGCGGCCTGTTCTTCCGCCTGGATTCCCTCCTCCGGTCCACCGTAGGAGTTCGAGACCTCGGTCGCGCCCAGGCTGACGGCCTCGTTCACCGCTTCCGCGAGCGAGCTATCGCTCGTTTCGTTCGCCTCGACCAGCAGGATCTTGCAGCTTTGGCAGACCGCGTGCACGGTCTCCGCGTCCAGGGAGATCTCGACCGACCAACCACTCGTGTCGGCTTCCGGCAGCGATTCTTCGCTACCGGTCTGACCGACCTTCGTGAAGCATCCGTTCGTCTTGGTGCAGGCCGGGAGCCCGTACTCGCTGTCGAATGTCGCGAGATCGCTTTCGATGCTTGGGTCATCGTAGGCGTCGACGATCGCAACGGTCTGCCCGTTGACGGCGCCCGCCGGTTCGTACCCGTATGCGCTAGCCAGTTGCGCCGGGGTCAGCCCGCCGGCGGGCCCGGAGGAGGAGGCGCCATCATTGACGCGGTATGGCGCTGCGCCAGCGGCGGTGGGCGTGGCAGAGGCGGCGGGCACACGTACCAGCGCGAAGCATGTCGAGTGCCCTGGCATCGGTGGCCGGCATACCTGTCCGACCTTGGCGTAGTCCGTTCTCGCGGGTGCGACTTGGGGGCTGGCCAAGGCCGCTGGGGTAGTGAGAAAGCTCGCCGTGGCCGCGACCGCAACCATCGCCATGGCCACAGCCACAGACACGAGCGATCTGATCGCCCCGCGGCAACCACGGCATGCACGTCTCGATGGAGTCCACCATCGAGACGGTGCGAGCCTCCCCAACGTGTAGGCCTCAGCCCCGCCTGGTCTCGTGAACCCGCAGGGTCGCAATCGTCTGCCCGGTGTGTATGCCACCTGTGGGATTATGGGCGAAGATCGTCGCGCGTACGCGCAGCATGCGGCTGCGTGCCAGCAGCTTGCGGGCCTGTGCTGAAAGATGCAGCGTAACCGTCTTCACCTCACCACCGGGGATGTTGAACGGCCCGCTCGCGAGCGTCAAGATGCTGTCGTTGGTCTTCGCGGCGCCGGCGAAGCTGGCGCTGAGCGCATTGAGTGTCCGCAAGACGATCGTGCCCGTGCAACTGCGCTCCCCGCTCGGACAGCTGATCTTGATGTTCACGGCACCCGCTGCGCTCGCCTGCAGGGAGGTGCCCGCAAGCATCGCGTCGGGCGAGCGTTCTTTGCTGGCCAGCACTCCCCCTTTCGCTGCTTCTTCTTCCAGGTGCTTCTTTGCGGCAGCGATCAGTGTGGCTTCTTCCTGGTTTCGTTTGGTGGCGGCGGCTGCTTCTTCTTCGTGTTTTTTGATGGCTGCTTGCGTGGCGGCCGCTTCTTCTCCGACCTTCCTCGCGTGTTCTTCAGCGAGCTTCCTGAGTTCTTCTTCGTGCGCCGTTTTCTGTGAGGCTTCTTCTTGCTTCTTCTCGACGCTTTCAGCTTCGACTGTCCCGGTCACTGTCTTGGTGGTGCCACTGCGGTTGTAGCTGATACGCATTGTCCGCGCGGACTGGCTACAGCCTTCGCCAAAACTGATCGGTATTTCCGGGCCGCCTTCGGGTGCGTTGGCGAACGTGCCCGAAAGCGTTCCGCTCGTGGAGAGAAATGTGTAGGTCGCTCCCGCCACGAGGTCCGGGCAGGAGCCACTTGCCGTCGGTTTGCTGGACACCACAGCGATCGATCCCGCCAAAGCGACAGGGCCTTCGGACAGTAGTTGCGAATAGTCGCTCCGCGCGGTCGTTCCACTGCCGGTGATTTCGAAGAGCACACCACTGGCCGAGTCGAGTTTTACGCTCGAGGCTTCAAGCACTCCGGCTGGTACTTTATCCGCCCCTACATCGACCGTCGCGTCGTTTGTGGTCAGCGAGCCGACAGCACCCGCGCCTGCGAAGAAGATACGACTCAGGTTGACCGCTTGCCGGTCCGAAGCGTTGAGTTCCCCGCCCTCGAGAAGCACTGAGCCATTGTCGATGTGCTCCCCCGTGGCGTTCGGTCCTTCAATCGTTACCGGTCCAGTTTCCGTATCGTTATCAAGGATCAGCGCCGGTCCGCTGCTCAAGTCGACCGTCAGCGCGCTCGCCGCGGAACCCGTCACTTCACCGGCCAGAAGCAGGCCGTTTTCCTCGATTTCACCAGCTTCGCGCTCGCTGACGCTCCACATCTGCGTAGTGCGTAGGTGGAGCGGCATCAATACGAGATCACCTGCGGGGCCGCTCGCTCCGCTGCCAGGAGAAGCGGTCAGCCCATCTGCACCCAGCGCGAGTGTTTCGCCGCCGATGAAGTAACCGTCGCCGTCATCGATCTGCATCGATTCGGCGGACAGTCCGCTCACATCGTTGAAGCTGAAATAGCAAGCTTCGGTTTCTTGTTCGGGCTCGCACGCCGCATTGGTGAGCCTGGGAAACTTGAGGGTCCCGATTTCCTCTCCAGTTGTGGGGGCGCTCCCCCCTTCCCAGTTCGTCGGCACAGACCATTCTTCCTCAAGGAGAGGGGAGCGACCACCCCAGGTAAAGGAGAGAGGGCTTGCGACAGCCAGTGGTACGAGCGCAAGGCACAGGCCGCCGACTGCGAGCAAGCACATAGCCCGAGCTATGGACCAGCGAACATTGATGCGTGCGCACCATGCCGCAGACCTTCCGATAGTCCCCTCCACGTCACCCTCCCTGCTGTCGCCACCCGAAGAGCCCGGCAAGGTACCAGATATCGGAACCTGATGGCGAGCATTTGCGCGAGCACCTACGCAATGGCAATCTCCGCCTGGCTCGCCAATCGCCGCGCGTCCACCCGCCTACTGCGGGTCCACATCGACGCTGAAGTTCACCCTGGGGTGCGCGCGACCCGCTGCCACCTGACGCACTGCCTCGCCGACCGCCCAAACCGTGGGACGACGCTCGAACGCCTTGACCATCAGCACCTGGCGCTCACGCCCGCGCAAGCGAAACAGTGCGGCTGGACCGAGCACGGTGGGACTGGGGCCGTGACCAAGCTCCGCACGGTGCAGACACTCCAGGAGCGATTCGCGCAGCACGCCCGCGGCTGCCCGCGCGGGCGGTGACTCCTCGGCGGAGCAGATGATCCGGATCAGGTGCGAGAACGGTGGATAGCTCAAGGCACGGCGGCGCTCCAGCTCGCCCGCGAGGAAACCATCGCTGTCATGGTTGGCGGCGTGGACGATCGCGCGCGCGTCGGGGGCGATCGTCTGCACGAGCACGCGTCCGTGCCCGCCGCGCCCAGCGCGCCCAGCCAACTGCGCGATCAGCGCGAACGTCCGCTCCTCGGCGCGGAAGTCAGGGAAGCGCAAGGTGGCATCGGCATCGAGCACGACCCCGAGGCTGACGTCGGGAAAGTCGTGACCCTTGGCAACCATCTGCGTGCCGATCAGCACTCCGCACTCAGCCGCCTCGAAGCGGCGCAGGACCGCGCCAACGCCGCTGTCCTCGCTGCCGGCGCTGCCGGCGCTGCCGGCGACCACGTCGGCATCGAGGCGAAACACGGGGAAGCGCCCATCGTCGAAGATCTGCGCGAGATCGTGCTGCAGGCGTTCGGTCCCGGCGCCATGACGCGCGACGGACGTGGAGGGGCAATCGCAGCAGCGGGATGGCGCCCGCTCGCGATGACCGCAGTGATGGCACGCGACATATCCGCCGGCGCGGTGAAGCACGAGCGCGACGTCGCAGTCCGGACAGCTCCACACGCGTCCACACGAGCGACAGGAGAGAAAGTTCGACCAGCCGCGGCGGTTGAGCAGCACAATGGCCTTCCCACGCGCGCCGCGCACCTCAGCCAGCGCCTGAGCGGTGAGCGGATGCAGCCCTGGGGCGTGCTCGCGCATGTCGAGCACGTGTACCGCTGGCAGCGGCCGGCCATCCACACGATGGGCGAGGCGCACGGCGGGCAGGCGCTGCACGCTCTCCGGTCGCGGCGTGGCGCTGCCCAGCAGCAGCACCGCGCCGCAGCGCTCGGCGCGCTCGGCGGCGACGTCGCGCGCGTCATACCGCGGGTCGCCCTCGTGCTTGTAGGAGGCATCGTGCTCCTCGTCGACGACGATCAGGCCGAGGCTCTCCACGGGTGCGAAGATGGCCGAGCGCGGGCCCACGCACACCCTGGCCGTTCCCTCGCGCAGCCGCCGCCACTCCGCATAGCGCTGGCCGGGCGTCAGCCGCGAGTGCAGCACGGCGACGGTCTCGCCGAAGCGTTCGATGAAGCGCCCGACGATCTGCGGAGTGAGCGCGATCTCCGGGACGAGCACGATCGCTCCCCTTCCCTGCTCGAGCGTGGCGGCGGCGGCGCGTAGATACACCTCCGTCTTGCCGGAGCCTGTGACGCCATGCAGCAGTTGCTGCGCGCCTCGCCGCTCACGCAGCGCCTCGAGCAGTGGGTCGAGCACGGCGCGCTGATCGTCGGTCAACTCGGGGGCGGTCGGGCTGCGCGCGCCAACAGTCAGATGTCGCGGGCGGGCCACCGCTCGCCGTTTGCGCCCGCTCAACCTGCGCGCGGCCCCCGGCGGCAACACCAAGCCAAGCGCGCGGGCAAACGTGGAGCAGTACTCGGCGGCGATCCATTCGGCCAGCTGAACGAGCTCGACGGGCACGCCAAGCTCCAGCGCGCGCAGCGGTGGGAGCAGCTTCTCCTCAGCGACCTCGCTGCTATCGGCCAAGCCGACGACGACGCCGAGCACGTGGCGGCGCCCGAACGGCACCACGAGCATCGATCCGACGTCTATGTCATCTCTGAGCGCATCCGGCACCAGGTAGTCGAACGGCCCGCGCAACGCCCGGGCCGTTGTCATCGGCTCGACCTGAGCGATAGCGCACATTGCCCCGACCTTAGAGGGCCTCCCGGTCAGAGCCCGGCGGCTGCGCGCAACGCATCGCCCTTGTCGGTGCGCTCCCAGGTGAAGTCGGCGTCGTCGCGCCCGAAGTGCCCGTAGGCGGCGGTCTTCTGGTAGATCGGGCGGTGCAGGTTCAGCTCCTCGCGGAAGGACCCGGGACGCAGGTCGAAGACCGCGTCGACAGCCTGCGCGATCTGCCCGCGGGTGAGACCCTCCCGCTCAGTGCCGAACGTCTCGACCATCACCGACACGGGGTGCGCGACCCCGATCGCATAAGCGACCTGCACTTCGGCGCGGGCGGCAAGGCCGGCGGCGACGATGTTCTTGGCGACCCAGCGCGCGGCGTAGGCGGCTGAACGGTCGACCTTGGAGGGGTCCTTGCCGGAGAACGCGCCGCCGCCGTGACGGGCCATACCACCGTAGGTATCGACGATGATCTTACGCCCGGTCAGCCCGCAATCGCCGACGGGGCCACCGATCACGAAGCGCCCGGTGGGGTTGACGAGGAAGTTCCTGCGCAGCTTCTGCGTGTCGTAAAGCTCGCTTGGCAGGATCGGCTCGACGACGTGCTCCCAGAGGTCGTTGGGGATCAACGCCTCGGCGCCTTCGCGGTGCTGCGTGGAGATCAAGAGCTTTTCGATCTCAACGGGCTTGCCGTCCTGGTAGCGCACGCTGACCTGGGTCTTGCCATCGGGGCGCAGGTAGTCGAGCGTACCGGCCTTGCGAACCATGGACAGACGCTCGGCGAGCCGGTGCGCGAGCGAGATCGGCAGCGGCATCAGCGTGTCTGTCTCGTCGGTTGCGTAGCCGAACATCATCCCCTGATCGCCGGCACCGGCGACGTCGAGCTCGTCCTCGTCGCTGGCGTCGGTGCGGGCCTCGTAGGCCTTGTCGACGCCCTGCGCGATGTCCGGTGACTGCTTGTCGATCGCGTTGAGCACCGCGCACGAGTCCGCGGAGAAGCCGAGGTCGGCGTCGGTGTAGCCAATCCCACGGATCGTCTCGCGCGCGATCTCCTGGATGTCGACATAGGTTTCGGTGGAGATCTCCCCTGAGACGACGACCAAGCCGGTGTTGACGAGCGTCTCACACGCAACGCGGCCATAGGGTTCGTCGGCTAGGACGGCGTCGAGCACCCCGTCTGAGATCTGATCGGCGATCTTGTCGGGGTGACCCTCGGTGACCGACTCGGAGGTGAATAGGAACTCGTTCTCGGTTAGCTCAGTCATTTCTTTGCGAATAGCTCCAGATGATCAGGGGACGGGTAACGGTCGGTGCGACGGGCTCAGGGGTAGGTTGCGGGCGAGCTCGGCAAAGTCGCAGAGTTTATGCGGCTCGGGCTCCTCCGCGCTGCCCGCGCTCGACGAAGTCGATGATCAGGGGCACGCCGTCCATGCCGTAGCGGGCGCGCAGCCGGTTCTCGATGAAGTACGCGTAGTCGCGCGTCACGCGAGCACGGGAGTTGACCTGGATGGCGAAGCGCGGCGGGCGCTCGCCGATCTGAGCCATGTAGATCAGCTTCAGGCGATGCCCACCGGCGCCGCGGCGCGTGCCGACTGGCGGTTGGCGAGCCTGCGTGGCCTCGGCGAGGAAGCGATTGAGCTCGGGGGTGGGAATACGCCCGGACATGCGGTCGCCGAGCGTGATCGCCTCGCTCAGCAGTCGCGCGACGTGGCGTCCGGTCTTGGCGCTGACGGTGAGTACGCGCGGGCGCAGCCGCAGCTTGGACGCGACTCGCCCGCGCTCGTGGTCGAGGTCGAGGTGGCGCCCGGTGTCGCTGTCGGCGTGCTCCTGCAGGTCCCACTTGTTCAAGACGATCGCGGTGGCGCAGCCGGCCTTCATCGCCAGCTCGGCTACCCGCAGGTCCTGCGCGGTGACTCCGTCGCTTGCATCGCAGACGACGAGCGCCACGTCGGCGCGCTCGGCGGCGCGCTGCGAGCGCAGGGCCGTGTAGTACTCGACGGAGTCTGCGACCTTCGACTGCCGGCGCATACCGGCGGTATCGACGAGGATCAGCTTGCGCTCATCGACGAGCAGCGGCATGTCGATCGCATCGCGGGTGGTGCCAGCAAGATCGGAGACGATCACCCGCTCCTCGCCAAGGAAGCGATTGACCAGCGAGGACTTGCCGACGTTGGGTCTTCCGATCACCGCCAGTCGGACGGTGTCGTCGGCGGGCTCGAGATCGCCCTCCGGTAGCAGCGAGACGATCTCATCGAGCAGATCGCCGGAACCCAGTCCCTGGGCTGCGGAGACGGCTAGCGGCTCGCCCAGGCCGAGGCGATGGAAATCGGCGGCGAGCGGTAGCTCGGTGACGCTGTCGCACTTGTTGGCAGCGACGATCGTCGGCAGCCCGCCGCGGCGCAGCAGGTCTGCCATCTCTTCGTCACCCGGCCGTACACCGGCGCGTGCGTCGACGACCAGCACCGCCACCTGCGCGTCCGCGAGGCCTGCGCGTGCCTGGTCGCGAATCGAGCCGGCTAGCGGATCCTCGTCCTCGAAGTCCACCCCGCCGGTATCGATCAGCGTAAAGCGTCGTCCATTCCATTCGCAGTCGAGCTCCTTGCGGTCGCGCGTGACCCCCGGACGCTCGTGCACGACCGCCTCGCGGGTGCCTGTGAGACGGTTGATCAGCGAGGACTTCCCCACGTTTGGATAGCCGACGACGGCGACCTTCATCGGGCCAGTATGCCGCGCACGAGCTCGGCGATGCGCCCCACGACCTCCTCGACACCCAAGCCACTCGTGTCGAGCGTCACGGCATCGGGGGCGGCCAGCAGCGGGCTGTGCGCTCGCGCGGTGTCGCGCTGGTCGCGCATGGTCTGCTCGGCGAGCACGGTCTCGACGTCGGCGCCGAGCTCAAAGGCACGCCTGCGGGCACGCTCGTGCGGGTCGGCGGTGAGGAACACCTTCAGCTCGGCGTCGGGCGCGACGACGGTGCCGATGTCGCGCCCCTCGGCAACACAGTCGCCGCGGGCGATCAGCTCGCGTTGCTTGGCGACGAGCGCCTCGCGCACGGCGGGGTCGGCGGCGACGACGGAGGCTGCCCGTGAGACCTCGGTCTCACGGATCGCGTCACTGACGTCGCGCCCGTCGAGCAACACCGCGCCGGACGCCCCCTGCTCCGCCCCGGGGGCAACCCCGCGAAACTCAATCGTCAGCGCGCGTGCGAGCGCGCCGAGAGTGCCTTCCCGCTCGGGCAGCTCCCCCCCGCCCCGTTCGAGCGCGGCGAGCGCAACGCAGCGATACAGGGCGCCGCTATCGAGATAGGTGAAGCCGAGCTCGCGAGCGAGCGCACGTGCCACCGTCGACTTGCCGGCGCCGGCAGGGCCGTCGATCGCTACCAGCAAGGCTTGCCCACTCCCACGGGCCTGTCGATCGCTACCAGCAAGGCTTGCCCACCCCCACGGGCCTGTCGATCGCTACCAGCAAGGCTTGCCCACTCCGGCGGGCCCGTTGATCGCTACGGGCACAGGCTGGCGAGATCGTCGAGGAAGCCGGGATAGGACACGGCGGCAGCGTCCATGCCGATGACGTCGACGCCCTCTTGAGAGGCGAGGCCGGCGACGGCGCCCATCATCGCGAGGCGATGGTCGCCACGGGCGTCGATCCGCCCGCCGCGCAGGCCGCCTGAGCCGCGGACGGCAAAGCCATCGTCGGTGGCCTCGATGTCGGCGCCGAGGCCGCTGAGGCCGTCGACGACGCCAGCGATGCGGTCGGTCTCCTTGACGCGCAGCTCCTGCGCGCCGCGTACGAGGGTCTGCCCCTCGGCGAAGCAGCCGAGCAGCGCGACGAGCGGGAGCTCGTCGATCGCGAGCGGCACCTCGTCGGGCTCGACGACGGTGCCCTCGAGCGCGCCGTGGGCGACGTCGAGGTCACTGACGGGCTCCTCTGGAACGAGCTCGCCGAGCTCCGGCTCGAGGTCGCCGAGGACGATCCCCTTCATGCGCCGGAGGATGCGCAGGAAGCCGGTCCGCGTCCAGTTGACGCCGACATCGCCGATCAAAAGGCGCGAGCCGGGTACGAGCACGCCGGCGGCGACGAGGAATGCCGCTGAACTGGGATCGCCGGGGATCCTGACGCGTTCGAGCAGCAGCTCGTCGGTGTTGACGACGGTGACGTGGCGGCCGTTGCGGTGGATGGCGACGCCGGCGCGCAGCAGCATGCGCTCGGTGTGGTCGCGGCTGCGGGTGGGCTCGCCGACGGTGGTGGCGCCGTCGGCGGCGAGCCCCGCGAGCAGCACGCAGGACTTGACCTGCGCGCTTGCGACCTCCAACTCGTAGGCGATGGCGCGCAGGCGCGTGCCGTGTACGGTCATGGGCACGAAGCGTCCGTCGCGTACATCGAGCTGGGCGCCCATCTGTCGCAGCGGCTCGGCGATCCGATCGACGGGTCGCCGCCGAATGGACTCGTCGCCGTCGAGCGTGAACGAGCGCCCCTCCTGCGCGGCGAGCCAGCCTGGCGCCAGCCGCAGGAGTGTGCCGGCGTTACCGACGTCGATCGGCTCGTCGGGCTCGCGCGCCTCGCGCAGGCCGGTACCGCGCACGACGAGTTCGTCGCCGTGAACCTCGACGAGCGCACCGAGCGCGCGCACAGCCTGGAGCGTGGAGTTGGTGTCGGCCGCGTGCAGGTAGCGCTCGATGCGAACGGGCTCAGATGCCATTGCACCGAGCAGTGCGGCGCGGTGGGAGATCGACTTGTCGGCGGGTGCTCTCAGCTCTCCGGAGAGTCCGCGCGCTGGCTCGAAGCGCATGTTCATGGTGTGGCGCTCATGCTTGCACGACGGGAAAGCCCAGTCCGGCGATCAGCTCTCTGGCGCGCTTGGCGTGCCCTGCACCGCCGATCCACAGCGCGACGACGCCCTGCCGGTTGTCCTGTGAGGGCGAGAGCACCATGTCGAGGATGTTCACGCCGGCCCGGCCGAGCGCCAGCGCGATCTCGGCGATCACGCCCGGCCGGTTGGGCACGGACACGCGCAGCTCCAGAACCGACTCGCCACCGGCGCCGCCGACCAGCCCGGCGCCGAGCAGCGCGTCGTGCTCGGCGCGAGCACGGTCGTTCCAGGCGGTCACAGCCGGCGCATCGCCGCGCTCCAGCGCCGCACGGATGTCTGAGAGACGCGCGGCGAACTCGTCGATGCCGGTGATCAGAGCGTCGCGGTTTGACATGTAGATATCGGTCCATATGGTGCTGTTGGCACCGGCGACACGGGTAGCGTCGCGAAAGCTCGGTCCGACCGCTGGCAGGCGCTGGGATTCCTCGCCAAGCACGCTGGTGGCCTGCCCGACGAGCAGGTTGGCGAGCACATGTGGGAGATGCGACACGCATGCCATCAGGCGGTCATGAGCGTCGGCATCGATTGCGGTGGGGCGTGCGCCGAAACGACTCAGCAGCCGGTGCAAGCGCTCATAGAGCACACCGGCTGTGCTGCCTTTGGCGGGGGTCAGGTACCAGGTGGCTCCGTCGAAGAGGTCCTCACGCGCATGCTCGACGCCGGCGGTCTCCGCGCCGGCCAGCGGATGTCCACCGACGAAGCGCTCGTCGGCGGCGACATCGGCGATGAAGCGCTTGGTTGAGCCGACGTCGCTGACGACGCAGCCTGCGCCAGCGTGATCGAGCGCGAGGCGCACGATCTCGCCGAGCGCGCCGACGGGCGCGGCGGCGAACACGACGTCGGCGCCGACGACGGCGCTTGCGACGTCGGCGGCCTGCGTGTCGATGGCGCCGAGCGCGAGCGCGCTGGCGCGCACGTGCTCGTCGGGGTCATACCCGCACACCTCTGCGTCAGCGCGAGCGCGGGCGGCCAGGCCGATCGAGCCTCCGATCAGACCAACGCCAAGGACTGCGACTTTCACGCGGCCCGTGGGCACGGCGCGGGACTTTGTCCTCGGTCGCTCGTGTACCGAAGCCGGGAGACACTCGCTCCGCTCGCATCCCCGTTCCGGCCAGCACACCACGCTCCCTGCGTCCGCGTACCGCTTGACCCACGGGCCGCTTCGGGCTGAGCGTGATCCATCAGACGGCGCTTAGCGCCTTGCCTGCGAGCGCGGTGGCCCGCTCGACTGCACGTGCGTACTCGGCGAAGTCCGCAGCTCGCAGCTGCTGAGGCCCATCGCAGATGGCCTCCTCGGGGTTGGGGTGGACCTCGACGATGATGCCATCGGCGCCGACGGCGGCGGCGGCAAGCGACAGCGGCGTGACGAGGTCGCGCCGTCCGGCTGCGTGACTGGGATCGACGATCACGGGCAGGTGCGAGAGCTCCTTGAGCACGGGCACGGCCATCAGGTCGAGCGTGAAGCGGTATGCGGTCTCGAATGTGCGGATGCCGCGCTCGCACAGCATCACGCTGGGGTTGCCTTCCTTGAGGATGTACTCGGCTGCCATCAGCAACTCGTCGAGCGTGGCGGATAGTCCCCGCTTGAGCAGCACAGGCCGCCCGGCGCGGCCGAGCTCGGCGAGCAGCGGGTAGTTCTGCATGTTGCGAGCGCCGATCTGGATCACGTCGGCGACCTCGAGCACGGCGTCGAGGTCGCTGACATCCATCAGCTCGGTGACGATCGGCAGCCCGGTCTCGGCCTTGGCCTCGGCGAGCAATCTCAGCCCCTCCTGGCCGAGCCCCTGGAAGGCGTAGGGGGAGGTGCGTGGCTTGTAGGCGCCGCCGCGCAGCAGCGTTGCGCCGGCGTCGCGCACGACACGCGCGGTCTGCAGGGTCTGCTCGCGCGACTCGACCGTACACGGCCCTGCGATCAGCGCGAAGTTCTCACCGCCGACCTTGCGCCCGTCGATGTCGAGCACGGTGCGCTCGCCGTGGGTGATCTGCGCGGAGGCGAGCTTGTAGGGCTTGAGGATCGGCACGACACGATCGACGCCAGGCTGAGCCTCGAGGCCGAGGCCCTCGACGGTCACGTCCTGCTCGACGTCGCCGATCGCACCGATTACGGTCACGCGCGCGCCTCGACTGCGATGGGCGAGCGCGCCGGCGCGCTCGATCTTTTCGACGACCGCCTCGACCTCCTCGTCGGTTGCGGTCTCCTTCATGACGATCATCATCAACTCATCCTTTCACTGACGCCTGGGCATGTTAGAGGTGCTGCGCTTTCACCACCTGGAGCTTCGTGAGTGAGGCGCTTTTAGGCACCCCTGGTGGGTGGCGCTCAGTCCCTACCTGAGGGACCCGGTGCGGCCGCGGGCACCCGCTCACGAACGGGTGGCGGCCGAAGCGCCTAGCTAAATCGCCAGGCGAAATAGGCGCACGAGCACGACCACGCGGCGTCTGCGGAAAGCGTTGGGGCAGATGTGAGTAGGGACGCGGTCATGGCTGTCTGAAGAGTTTGTAGCAGACATCTGGCGCGCGGTCGAGTGGTGGGAGACAATTTCGCGCGTGAAGCCTGATCGGGCGCGGTGTCGCCGGTCTCACCGCGAGCTGTCGCTCAACGCGTGGGCGCGGGTGCGAGCACCTCGGCGAGCGCGTCGAGAAAGCGCCGGTTCTCGTCGGGCAGCCCGTAGGTGACGCGCAGCGCGGGCGTGTGTGAACCGAGCGCGCTGCCGCCGCGCACGAGCACGCCCCGTTCGTCGAGCCCACGCATGACGGCCTGCTCGTCGTAGCGCTCACCGAGGTGAAACCAGCAGAAGTTGGCCTGTGACTCGGCCGGCTGGATGCCGAGCGCGCGTAGGCGCTCATCCATTGCGATGCGCTCGGCGACGGTGCGGGTGACGCGATCCTCGACCTCGTCCTGGTGGGCGAGTGACTCGACGGCGGCGGCTTGGGCGAGCGCGTTGCAGAAGAACGGCTGGCGTACCTGGTCCAGCGCCCGCGGCAACTCCTCGGATCCGCACAGCGCGAAGCCAGCACGCAGCCCGCACAGCCCATGCACCTTGGAGAAGGTGCGCAGCAGCGCGAGGTTGGGGTGACTGCCGAGCAGCTCGAGCGAGGCGTCGGGGTCGTCGAGCAGGTTGAACTCGCAGTAGGCCTCATCGAGGATCACGCACACGTGCGGCGGCACCTCTGCGAGGAACCCGGCGATGTCGGCGAGCGGGATGGCGGTGCTGGTGGGATTGTTGGGGTTGCACACGAGCACGAGCCGTGTGGCGACGGTGAGCTCGCGCAGCATGGCTGGCAGGTCGTGGCACTCGTTGCGGTCGAGCGCGACTGTGACGGCACGAGCGCCAGAGGCGGCGGCGAGGTGTGGATACACGGAGAAGGAAGGCCAGGCGTAGACGAGCTCGGCGCCTGGCTCGAGCAGCGCCTCGCCGGCGGCGAGCAGGATGTCGCAGGAGCCGTTGCCGACGGCGATGCGCGACGCGGGCACGCCGTAACGGTCGCTGAGCGTCTTGCGCAGCAGCGAGCTGGACGGGTCGGGGTAGCGGTTGAGCGTGCCCAGCGCGCGGTCGATGGCGTCGCGCACGGCTGGCAGCGGTGGGTAGGGTGACTCGTTGCTGGCGAGGCGCACGAGCGGCTGCTCATGCGCATAGCCGCCGGCTGCGGGGTAGACGGGGATGCGCTTGACTCGCCGTGAGAACTCGATTGCCACCGACACATTGTGTCGAGTTCCGTCCGTGATGGCGCTCACGCGCCGGACCCCGTGTCGAGTTCCGTCCGTGACGGCGCTACGCGCCGGACCCAGTTGTGCCGAGTTCCGTCCGTGACGGCGCTACGCGCCGGACCCAGTTGTGCCGAGTTCCGTCCGTGATGGCGCTCACGCGCTGGACCCCGTTGTGTCGAGTTCCGTCCGTGACGGCGCTACGCGCCGGCCGGACTACTGTGCCGCGTCGAGATCCGTGCGCAGCTCGCGTGCGTCTCCTAGGTAGACGTGCGCGGGCACATGCTCCTCTTTGGCGTAGTAGTGGATCAGGACCCTGATCACGCGCGGCATCGAGCGCGGGACGGGGATCTCCTGCGCACACAAGAGCGGAACGCGCTCGAAGCCGAGCGCGCGTGCGGCGACGGCGGGGAACTCGGCGTTGAGGTCTCTGGTGGCGGTGAAGATGCAGCTGACGACGTTGTGAGGCTCCAGCGAGTTGCGCTGCATGATTTCGCGCATCAGCTCGCTGGTTGCGTCGAGGATGTCCTGGGCGTTGTTGAGCTCGACGCTCACGGCACCGCGGAGTGCGAACAGTCGCATGGCGCGCGATTGTGTCAGAGCGTGAGCGCGCGCAGGCGCTCGACCTCCGCGGCTGCCAGACGCCGGTGCGCGCCGGGCGCGAGATCATCGAGTGTGAGCGGGCCGAAGCCGGTGCGCACCAGCTCGAGCACAGGATGGCCGGTTGCCTGGCACATCCTGCGCACCTGGCGGTGGCGCCCCTCGTGGATCGTCAGCTCGATCAGACTGGAGTCCCGCCTGCCGATGCGGCGTACACGAGCAGGCGCGGTGCGGCCGTCCTCGAGCTCGACGCCCTTGCGCAGGGCGTCGAGAGCGTCGTTGGGGATGGGGGCTCCGCGCAGCTTCGCGCGGTAGGTCTTGGGCACTTCGAAACGTGGATGGGTGAGGCTGTTGGCGAGCGCGCCGTCGTTGGTGAGCAGGATCAGCCCGGAGCTGTCGATGTCCAGTCGCCCCACCGGGTATAGGCGCAGGCCATTCGCGGGCACGAGCTCGATGACGGTAGGCCGCCCATGTGTGTCGCGCGCGGTGGAGACCACTCCGACGGGCTTGTGTAGGGCATAGAGCACGCGTGGCTCTGCCCCCCTGAGCAGCTCTCCGTCGAGCGCAACGAGGCTGTCCTCCCCCACGTCGCGGGCTGGGTCGGTGACGGTCTCCCCCGCGACGCTGACGCGTCCGGCGGCGATCAGCGTCTCGGCCGAGCGCCTGGAGGCGACGCCCGCGTGGGCGAGGTACTTGGCTAGGCGCATGGCGGCTTCCCGGTGACTTGGCTCATGTGCTGCAACCATAGGAGGAGATCCGGTCTCGGGTGGGCGTGCGCCCACACCCGCCGGTGAGATCGATCATGGACCTTCAGCTGCTCGACCAGACGCTCGCCGACCGTGGAGAGCCGAGTTTTCGCGCCCGCCAGGTGTGGGCTTGGACGGCGCGCGGCGTGCGCGGCTATGGGGAGATGACGAACATCCCGGCAGAGCTGCGGGAGGCGCTTCAGCGGGAGCTTCCGTTCTCGAGCCTTCAGTTGCGCGAGCAGGCCAAGTCCGATGACGGGACCGTGAAGGCGCTGTTCGCGACCGCGGACGAGCGGCCAATCGAGGCGGTGTTGATGCGTTTCCGCGATGGGCGACGCTCGATCTGCGTGTCCTCGCAGTCTGGCTGTCCGCTTACGTGCACGTTCTGCGCGACCGGTGCGATGAGGTTCCAGCGCAACCTGAGTGCGTCGGAGATCCTGGAGCAGGCGCTTCATTTCCGTCGCATAGAGGCGCTCGACCACTGCGTGTTCATGGGCATGGGCGAGCCGATGATGAACCTGGACAACGTGCTCGACGCTTGCGAGCGCCTGCCGGATCTTGGGATCACGCATCGGCGCACGACGATCTCGACGGTTGGCTGGATCCCCGGCATCGAACGGCTGGCCGAGTGCGACATGCCGATCCGCCTGGCGCTGTCGCTGCATGCGGCAGATGAGGCGCTGCGCTCGCAGCTGATGCCAGTGAACGAGCGCTATCCGCTACACGAGGTGATCGAGGCGTGCCGCGCGTTCTACGCGCGCAAGCGCAGGCGCGTGTTCGTGGAGTACGTGATGCTGGCGGGCGTGAACGACCGCTACGAGCAGGCGCTGGCACTGGCGGACGCGCTGTCGGGCGGACGCGCGGGCCAGCCGATCTTCAAGGTCAACCTGATCCCGTACAACCCGACCGCGGCAGGCACCTATGAGGGATCCAGCCGTGAGTCGATCGCGGCCTTCCGCGGCGCGCTGGAGTCGCGCGCGATCCCGGTGACCGTACGCCTCACGCGCGGGCGCGACATCGACGCCGCGTGCGGGCAGCTGGCGGGCAGCGCCGCCTAGGCTCCTCCACCTGCCCGCGCCTCGCCCGCGCGCAACAGACGCTCGCGCAGCTCGGCCTGCTCCTCGGGCGTGGGGTCCCAGCGGGCGATGTCGGGGAGCTCGTCGAGCGTGCGCAGGCCGAACAGCTTTAGGAACTGGGTGGTGCTGCGGTAGAGGACAGCGCCGAACTGCGAGTGTCCAGCGTCCTCGATCAGCCCGCGGTCGAGCAGCGTGGCGGTGGCGGAGTCGGCGCTGACGCCGCGGATGCGGGTGATCTCTGGACGTGAGATCGGCTGTAGGTAGGCGACGATCGCGAGCGTCTCGGCCTGAGCAGGACTGAGCGTGGCGGTGCGCGGGCGGCTGAACAGCCGCCGTGCCGCGTCCTCGGAGGCGGGGTCGCTGGCGAGCGTCCAGCCGCCGGCGAGCTCGCGCAGCGTGATCCCGCGCAGCCCCGGCGCGTATTGCTCGGCCAGCAGCGCCAGCGCCGTCAGCACCGCCCCTTCCCCTGCCTGGGTCGCGTCGGCCAGCTCGGCGGGACTGAGTGGATCGGAGGATAGGAACAGCAGCGCCTCGACGGTGCGGGCAAGCGAGGGTGCCTGCTCGTCGTCCTGCAATAGGTGGGTCGCGCCCACCGTGGCCCCCTGGACGTCGCCGATCGGACCAGCGTCGCTCATCACACCAGCGCCGCGCATCACACCATCGTCGCTCATCACACCATCGTCGCTCATCACACCATCAACGTCGCCGATGTCGGCTGCATCGCTCAGCGCATGAGCATCGCCGATCCCGCCGGCGTAGCTCATCCCGCCAATGCTCCTGGCACGGCTTGACCTGCGGCTAGCGCAAGTGACGGTGCGGGCGCCTGGCGGGACAGTCCGCGGACGGCGATCTCGCCGAAGCTCTCCTGCTGCTCCCAATCGGCCTCGCCGCGTTTGTAGAGCTCGAGCAGCGCGAACAGCGTGACGGCAACCGTCATCCGGTCGGCGCCACGCACGGCCTCATCGAAACTGAAGCTGCCGCGACGCAGCAGCTTGCGCAGATGCGCTAGACGCTCGGCGACGGTGACGCGGCTGGTGTGGATGTGGTGGACGTTGATCGCGGGAGGCATCGTCAAGAGCCGTCCGATCGCCTCACCAAGGACGAGCGGGTCCTGGGAGCCATCCTCTGCCTGAACGATCGTGCGACGCAGGCTGGGTGGCGGCGGGGCCATGCGGAAGCGGACCCCGTGCTCGCTCGCGAGCAGCTCGCCGAGGTGCGTGGCGGCAGCGCGGTAGCGACGGGCGTCGAGCATCCGTGCGAGGAGCTCCTCGGCGGCCTGCTCAGGCTCGATGTCGAGCAGCTCCTGCTCGTCGCTCGAGAGCATCAGTCGCGACTTCAGCTCCAGCAGCGCAGCGACCAGCACGATGAACTCGGTGGCGGTCTCCAGGTCGAGCTCGCCGCGCTGCTCGAGGTGGTCGAGGTAGGCGAGCACAACCTCGGCGAGCTGCAGCTCGAGCAGATCGACCTCTTCGCGCAACACGAGCGTGAGCAGCAGGTCGAACGGCCCGCTGAAGACATCCAGATCGAGCTCCAGGTTCGCAAGCGCCACGGCGGTCACGGTAGCGCCCGCTCCCGACGGGGCGCTCCGACACCCATGCGTGCGCGCACGTCAGCGAGGGTCGCTGCGGCGATCGTCTGCGCACGCGCGGCGCCCTCCTGGAGGATCGACTCGAGCGTGCTCTCATCTGCGCGCAGCTGCTGGTAGCGCTCGCGCACGGGCGCAAGATACTCGACGACGGCCTGCGCGACGGCTGCCTTCAGTTCGCCGTAGCGCGCCTGTGAGAGCTCCGATTCGATCGCCGTGGGGGCTACGCCGCGCACGGCGGCGAGGATTTCGATCAGGTTGCTCACCCCGGGCTTGTGAGGGTCGCGGCGCACCTCGCTGCCGGAGTCGGTGACGGCGCTCTTGAGCTTCTTCTCGATCGCCTCTGGCTCGTCGAGCACGTACACGGTGCCCTGACCACCGTCTCCGCCGGCGGTACCCCTTGCACTGGTGGTGGACATCTTGCGCGTGGGCTCCTGCAGGTCCATGATCCGCGCGCCGACCTCGGGGATGCGGTGCTCGGGCACCACCAGTACCTCCTCGCCGTCGCCGAAGCGCACGTTGAAGCGCCGCGCAACGTCACGCATCAGCTCCAGATGCTCGCGCTGGTCCTCACCCACTGGCACCTGCTGGGCGCGGTAGGCCAGCACGTCGGCTGCCTGTAGCACGGGGTAGAGCAGCAGCCCAGCGGAGACGAGCTCGCGCTGCGCGAGCGACTTGTCGCGGAACTGGTGCATGCGCTGCAGCCGGCCGAGCTCGGTGACGCTGCACAGAAGCCACGTCAGCTCGGTGTGCTCGGGCACGTCGCTCTGGCGAAAGAGGATGCAGCGCCGCGGGTCAAGGCCCGCGGCAAGCAGGATCGCGGTCGTGTCGTACAGGCGCTCGCGCAGCTCGAGCGGGTCGTAGGCGACGGTGGTGGCGTGCAGGTCGACGATGCAGAAGATGCCCTCGCCGCGCTCCTGGCTGGATACATACTGGGCGATCGCGCCGATGTAGTTGCCGAGGTGCTTACGCCCGGTCGGTTGTATTCCGGAGAAGATGCGCAGCGGTCGATCGGTTGTGCTGGCGCTCGCGGTCATGCCAGCGCTAACGGCGTCGTAGCGAGCTGTCGGTGAGCCACGGCGAATCCCAACCTGTGTCGTTCTGGTTGACGTTCGTTCCGGGCGGGACGATCTCATCGATGCGATCGAGCACGTCTGCGCTCAGCTTCGCCTCGAGCGCGGGAAGCTGACTTTCCAGCTGCTCCAGCGTTCGCGGGCCGATGATCGCGGCGGTCACGGCCGGGTGGCTCATAACGAACGCGAGCGCCATCTCGATCAACGGCATGCCGGCATCCTCGGCGAGCTCGCCAAGCGCCTGGGCTGCCTCGAGCTTCGCCTGGTTGCCCGGGATCGACATGTCATAGCGCGAGGGAAGCATCTGCGCGCGTCTACTGTCCGCCGGCGAGTCCCCGCCCTTGCGATACCGACCTGAGAGCCAGCCGCCGGCGAGCGGGCTCCACGGGATCACGCCCATGCCGTACTGCCTACATACGGGCAGCACGTCGACCTCGATCCGGCGGATCAGCATCGAGTAGGGCGGCTGCTCGCACGTGAAGCGCTCGCGGCTGCGCTTCTCGGCAACCCACTGCGCCTCGACGATCTGGTGGGCGGGAAACGTGGAGCTGCCGATATAGCGGACCTTGCCGGCGTGCACGAGGTCTGAGAGCGCGGCGAGCGTCTCGTCGATGTCGGTGTCGAGCTCCGGGCGGTGGATCTGGTAGAGGTCGATCCAGTCGGTTTTCAGCCGGCGCAGGCTGTTCTCGACCGCTTTGACGATCCAGCGGCGGGAGTTGCCGAACTGGTTCGGATCCTCGTCGTGCATCTTGCCGTGGACCTTGGTCGCGAGCACCACCGAATCGCGCCGCCCGCCGGCGAGCGCCTTGCCGACGATCTCCTCGGACTCGCCGCGGGAGTAAACATCTGCGGTGTCGATGAAGTTGATGCCGGCGTCGAGCGCGTGGTGGATGATGCGGAGCGAGTCGTCGTGATCGGTATTGCCCCAGGCACCGAACATCATCGCGCCGAGGCACAGTGGGCTGACGCTGACGCCGGTGCTGCCGAGTTTGCGGTGCTCGATCGCCATCAGTCGAGTGCCTCTCTGATCACGGGGGTCTTGGCGGCGGCGACCTCGTCGAGGCGGCGTACCGGCGTGCTGTACGGCGCGCCTTGCGCGATCGTGGGGTCGGCAGCCGCCTCGCGCAGGATCTCGGCGATCGCGGCGGCGAACGCGTCAAGCGTCTCCTTGGTCTCGGTCTCGGTCGGCTCGACCATCAGCGCCTCCTCGACGAGCAGCGGGAAATACACGGTCGGCGGGTGAAAACCGAAGTCGAGCAGGCGCTTGGCCAAATCGAGTGTCTTGATCTTCAGGTCTTTCTTCATCGGCCCGCCGGACAGCACGAACTCGTGCATGCACAGCTCCCCATAGGCGAGCGGTAGATACTCCGCGACGCCGTGCTGCTTCAGGCGCGCGAGCAGGTAGTTGGCGTTGAGCACAGCCGCTTGCGAGGCATCCTTGAGCCCGTCGCCGCCGAGCGAGCGGATGTAGGCGTAGGAACGCACGAAGCAGCCGTAGTTGCCGTGGAAGCCGCGCAGGCGCCCGATTGATTTGGAGCCAGCGCCTCCCTCGGGGTCGTGGTCTAGATCGAAGCTTCCGTCTCGCCGCTGGACGACCACGGGCACGGGCAGGAACGGCGCGACGCGGTCTGAGACGGCGATCGGCCCGGAGCCTGGGCCACCACCGCCGTGCGGCTGGGTGAAGGACTTGTGCAGGTTGAAGTGCACGATGTCAAAGCCCATGTCGCCGGGACGCGAGACACCCATGACGGCGTTGAGGTTGGCGCCGTCGTAGTACAGCGTCGCCCCGACGCCGTGCACGATCTCAGCGATCTCGGAGATGTTTGGATCGAACAGACCGAGCGTGTTGGGGTTGGTGAGCATCAGGCAGGCGACGTCCGTGTCGGCCTTGGCACGCAGGTCGTCGATGTCGATACCGCCGTCGGCGTTGGTGGCTAGCTTGACGACCTCGAAGCCGGCCATTGTCACGGTCGCGGGATTGGTGCCGTGGGCGGTGTCGGGCGTGAGCACCTTGTGGCGTGTCTCGCCGCGGTCCTCGTGGTAGGCGCGCGTCAGCAGCACGCCCGCGAGCTCGCCGTGGGAGCCGGCGGAGGGCTGCAGCGAGACGTGCGGCAGACCGGACACCTCGGCGAGCGCGCCCTGCAGGCTCCACATCAGCTCGAGCGCGCCCTGCGCACGCTCGGGGTCCTGCAGCGGATGCAGCCGCGCGTGACCGGGCAGCGCGGCGACACGCTCGTGCAATCGTGGGTTGTGCTTCATCGTGCACGAGCCCAGCGGGTAGAAGCCTGAGTCGAGGTCGAAGTTACGCTTGGAGATACCGACGTAGTGACGCACGATCTCGGGCTCTGAGACCTCCGGCAGCCGCGCTGGCTGCGTGCGCCGAAAGCGCTCGGGCAGGAGCTCGCCGATGTCGACGTCGGGCACGTCGAGCGGCGGGCAGACGAACGCCCGCCGTCCGGGCGCGCCCTTCTGGAAGATCGTCCTTGCCGCCTGCAGCTGCAGCGGCGTCGCGCCGGCACCCGCGGCCACCGGCGCCGCAAGCGGACGTCTGCCGTTGGCGCTCGGGTGATGCGATTCGATGCCCGGATCGGCGTGCAGGTGGTTTTCGTCGATCACGCGACCACGCTCGTCCCTGCCGCGCCAATCGCCTCGCGCTCGGCGGCTAGCGCCGTCGCGAGCACCTCGACGAGGCGGTCGATGTCCGCGCGCGAGCGTCGCTCGGTGATCGCCACGAGCAGTACCCCGCGATCCTCGTCGCGAGCGCTGAGCGAGTGCACGTCGACGCCCGGGTTGACTCCGCGCTCGGCGCAGCGCGCCTTGACGGCGGCAACGTCGGCGTCGAGGCGCAGCGCGAACTCGCGGATCACTGGCTGCTCGTGCAGCTTCTCGACGCCGTCGATCGATGCGAGTGCCTCACGCGCATAATGGGTACGCGCGAGCAGCAGCTCGCCGAGCTCGACGATCCCGCGGCGCCCGAGCCACGTCAGGTAGACGACGCCGCCGAGCGCGTTGAGCGCCTGCGCGGTACAGATGTTGGACGTGGCTTTCTCGCGGCGAATGTGCTGCTCGCGGGTCTGCAGCGTGAGCACGAACCCCCGGCGGCCGTCGATGTCAACGGTCTCGCCGGCGATGCGTCCGGGCATCCGCCTGAGATACTCCTCACGCGCGGCGAACAGGCCGAATGACGGTCCGCCGTAGTCCAGACGGTTTCCCAGCGACTGGCCCTCGCCCACCGCCACGTCGACGCCGCATTCACCGGGCGCCTTGAGCACACCGAGCGTGATCGGATCGACCTGGCAGACGACGACCGGATCGCTGGGACGGGCGAATCCGGCGCCCTCTGCACCAAAGCTCGCCGCGACCGCCGTCCTCACGGACGCGCTCAGGGCGGCCGCATCCTCGATCGCGCCATAGAAGTTCGGCTGGGCGAAGATCGCGGCGCTGGTATCGGCGTCGATCGCCTCCGCCCAGGCGTCGGGATCGGTGACGCCGTCACGCAGGGGAACCTCCACCACCGCCGCGCCATAGCCGTGAGCGTTGGTGCGAAGTGTCTGTAGCGAGTGCGGATGAAGGCCGGCGCTGACGACGATCCGCTGCCCGCCGTTGTGCAGCTTTGCCATGTAGCCAGCTGCAGCGACCGCCGAGGGCCCCTCGTACACCGACGCGTTGGACACGGGCAGGCCGGTCAGCTCGCTGACGGCGGTCTGATACTCGAACATCACCTGCAGCCCCCCCTGGGAGATCTCCGGCTGGTAGGGGGTGTACGGCGTGAGGAACTCTGAGCGCTCCATCAGCATGTCGATCAGCGCGGGGACGTAGTGGTCGTACATCCCCGCTCCGAGGAAGCTCAGCTCGTCCTCGACGCTGGTGTTGCGCGCGGCAAGCGCGCGCAGATGCTCGTATACGTCCTGCTCGCCGAGCCCGTCGGGGAGCTGTAGCGGACGATCCAGCCGTACTGCCTCGGGTATCTGGCGGTCGAAGATCTCCTGCAGCGAGCCAACCCCGATCGTCGCGAGCATCGCGTCCAGATCTGCGGGTGTGATGGCGGTGTAACGACTCAAGGGTTCACGTCACGATAGATGGTGGGCTGAGGCAGTCGCGCCGTGCGTGGCAGGCGCAAGCTAGCCGGCGAGCGTCGCCTTGTAGGCGGCTGCGTCCAAGAGCGCGCCGCGCTCGGAGGGATCGGACAGGCGCACCTTGACCAGCCACCCCTCGCCGTAGGGGTCCTCGTTGATCATCGCGGGATTCTCCGACAGCGCCTGGTTGACCTCGACGATCTCGCCGGACAATGGCGCGACCACATCGGAGACAGCCTTCACGGACTCGACCTCAGCGTAGGAGGCGTCCTTGGCGAGCGTCGTGCCGACCGGGGGCGGGTCGAAGAAGACGACCTCCCCAAGCGCATCCTGCGCGTACCAGGTGATACCCAGGACGGCGTACTCGGGATCATCCTCGGCGATGCGGGCCCAGTCGTGTTCGGGGTGATAGAGCAGATCCGTCGGGTAGCTGGCTTGGCTCATTCACGAGCCCTTTCTGTAGAGCGGCTTGTCCTTGACAACAGCGGGGCGCATCTTGCCACGAACGTCTATCTGGAGATGGGTGCCCACGGTGGCGTGCTCGGCGGGCACGTAGGCGAGCCCGACGCCAGTGCCAAGGCATGGCGAGAGCGTGCCGCTGGTGACCTCGCCGCCACCGATCACAGGGTTCCCCTGGCGGGCGATGCCTGGCCCGTCGATGGCGAACGCTACGAGCTTCTCAGACGGCCCGCCGTCGCGCACGGCACGGACAGCATCCGCGCCGATGAAGCCGGTGTCCTCCTTGCAGCACCACCCCAGGCCCGCCTCGATGGGGCCGCGAGCGACGCTTAGATCATTGCCGTAGAGATGGAAGCAAACCTCCAGGCGCAGGGTGTCGCGTGCGCCGAGTCCCGCGGGCGTGGCGCCGCGGCGGGTGATCTCGCCCCACAGCGCGGGCGCATCCGCGGGGGCACACAACAACTCCACGCCGTCCTCACCCGTATAGCCGGTGCCACACACGAGTACGTCCGCACCAGCCAGGCGGCGCGGGGCGGCGATCATGCGCGGCGGCAGCGGGGCATCGGAGATCGCTTGAACGATCTCTCTGGCGAGCGGACCCTGCACGGCGAGCATCGCCCAGGCCTCGATCGCATCTCTCACCTGCACGTCGGGGAAGGCCTGCGCATGGCGGACAAACCAGGCCAAGTCACGCTCGTGATTGGCGGCGTTGGTGACGGTCAGGTAGCGCTCGGCGTCGAGCCGGTAGGTGAACAGGTCGTCGAGCACGCCACCATCCTCTCGGCAGAGCACGCTGTACTGCGCCCCGTCGGGCGCGATCTTGGCGACGTCGTTGGAGAGCAGGCGCTGCAGCAGCGCGAGCGCGCCCGGGCCGCTGGTTTCGATCTCGCCCATGTGCGAGACGTCGAAGATCCCGCACGCTTCGCGCACGGCCATGTGCTCCTGGCGCACGCCTTCGTATTGGACGGGCATCTCCCAGCCGGCGAACTCCACGAGCTTGGCGGCGGCGGCGACGTGGCAGCCGAACAGGGGTGTGCGGCGCAGGTCGGGGCTCACCATGCGCAGGCTAGCGTCACAAGTACTAGCTGCCGGATGCGGGTGCTAGCCGCTGGACGCGGGTGCCGCGCCGACCAACGCTTCGCTGACCTTGCCGACGGCAGCGAGGAACTTCCTCGCCAGCGCCAGCAGCTGCGTCTTTTGCAGGCTGGCGAGCTTGCGGACGATGCGCTTGTCCGCGGGGCTCTCGTATGGCACGAGCTTGCGTAGGATCGCCGCTTCCGCACCTTCGGTCTTAGCCGACAAGGCCGACTCGAGCTGCACGTAGCGCTCGGTCCCCGCGGAGACGGCCTGGTAGCCGCTGGCTACCCATGAGCGCATGTCGGCGCAGAGGCTCGGGGGCCCGATCGCCGCTTTTTCGGCTTCCGCGGCTGTCTGCGAATGCGCGAGTCGAGTCAGCGTCCGGCTGCTCCAGTGCAGGCGTGCTACAAGGCTGGCAAGATGGCGGCGACGCACTCGTTCGGTGCGCTCTGCGGCGCCGAAAGCGGCATCGAGCTCCTCTTCGGCGGCGTCCGCGGTAGTGGCGCTGGGTACCGCGCCGGAGGCCAGCTTAGGCGCGTTCGCGAGCACGCCGGGGCATTCCATCTGCACCTGCTCGGCGAGCGCATCCACGGCTGCGATCGCCGTGGGGAAGCCACGGACTTCCGCGCGCGTCGTCGCGTAGTCCGCCTGCAGGTAGGCCTGCGTTGCACTAGCGTCGCCTGAGCTCACCTGCGCCTGCGCCGCGCATGGCGAGATCGCGAGCAGCGCCGCCGCAATCGCAACCGCCGAGTGGACGCTGTAGCGGCCCATGAACTACGTCACCGCAAGAACGGCGGTACGTCGATGTCCTCGTCGGAGATCTCGAGCGTCGAGCGCTGGCGGTCTGAGATACGGGGATTCCTGTCCGGACGTGCTCCGGCGCGCGAGTCGCGGCGGGTGCTCGACCTAAGGCCACCACCGCGATGATCGAAGCCGGTGCCGATCACGGTCACGCGCACATCGTCGGACATGCTTTCGTCGATGACGGCACCGAAGATGATGTTCGCGTTCGGGTCGGCCTCGTTCTGAATGATCTCGGCCGCGTCGTTGACCTCGAACAGGCCGAGGTCCTTGCCGCCGGTGATGTTCAACAGGATGCCGGTGGCGCCGCCAACGGACTCCTCCAGCAGCGGCGAGGAGATCGCCGCCCTGGCGGCGTCGGCGGCGCGGCTCTCGCCGCTTGCGGTGCCGATGCCCATCAGCGCTGAGCCGGCGTCCGCCATGATCGTGCGCACGTCGGCGAAATCGAGGTTGATCAGGCCGGGGATAGTGATCAGGTCGGTGATCCCCTGCACACCCTGGCGCAGTACGTTGTCCGCCTCGCGGAAGGCGTCCAGCATCGATGTGCGCCGCTCTACCACGGCCAGCAGCTTCTCGTTGGGAATCACGATCAGCGTGTCGACGACCTCACGCAAACGCTCGATGCCCTCGGTGGCCTGGCGACCGCGCTGGGAGCCCTCGAAGTCGAATGGCCGCGTGACCACACCGACGGTCAGCGCGCCGATCTCGTTCTTGGCGATCTCAGCGATCACAGGCGCCGCGCCGGTTCCAGTGCCGCCGCCCTCGCCGGCGGTGACGAACACCATGTCTGCGCCCTTGAGCGCCTCCTTGATTTCGTCGCGCGACTCCGATGCGGATGCCAAGCCAACGTCCGGGTTGGCACCTGCTCCAAGACCCTTGGTCGACTCGTGGCCGATGTTCAGCTTGATGTCGGCGTCGCACATGGCGAGCGCCTGCGCATCGGTGTTGGCCGCGATGAACTCAACGCCACGCAGGCCCGCGTCGACCATCCGGCTGACCGCGTTGGTGCCGCCGCCGCCTACGCCCACGACCTTGATAACCGCCAAGTAGCTCCCGCCGCTCTCCATGAGTTCTGTCCGAAGCCTTCAGTAGGAATTTAGGGTTCGCAGCATACTGGTCGTCGAACCGCCGAGTTGTGCACGTTATGCAGGGAACTTCGCCCTGTCAACGACGGTGAGAAGTCTCGCAACATTCATTGCAGATCGCGGGACTCTCGACCACGGCCTGAGGATCCATCCTTCGACGCCTTAACCCTTGAGTTGAGGTTGAGTGTTCTTAGCCCCCTGCTGTAGGTGTTGTTTGGGCCGCTTCAGCTTCCGTACCAGCTTCCGATTGGGCCGTTTCGTTGGATGCCGCTTCTGAAGCGGACCCAGACGAGGAGCTCGCGGAGGAGCTGCCGGCGGGCGGTTGACCTGAGCTTGCCACTTCAGCGCCGCTCGTCAGCCCGGCTGCCAGCGAGGCGACGGTCGATTCGGTGTTGGCGGTCGGTTCGCTCGAGCCAGTGGTGGCCGCGGTGCTCGCGCTCGGCGGGAGCACCCCCGCGGGAAATCCAGCGGCCGGACGCGCGGGCATGCGCACATCGACGTAGGCGGCACCGGCGGAGCTGGGGTCGGCGAGCACCCTCGCGAGCGACAGCCACTTGGCGTGCGGGCGAGCGGCATCGCCAAAGTACGCCAGCAGGCCGTTGCGCATCGCGACGGTCAAACCGTTGTAGCCGGTGAACACGCGTTCGACCTCCCGTGCCAGGCGTGCCGGCGCGGCGCCCAGCACGGCCAGCGCTTCCCGCAGGCCCGCGCCACTGACGCGCTTGCCGGGCGCAGGTAGCTTGGAACCGCTGACGCTCGGCAGCGATCTGGACAAGAGCTGTGTTCCGAGCACCATGCCGTCGGCGGCCACCGCCGTCCGCGTGCCGTTGACAACGAGTGCAGCCACGGGGAGCTGCTCGACGACTTCCACGTCAAGCGCGTGCGGAAAGCGCGGCCTGGCCCTCACTTCGCGGACTACGGGGAACGACGCTGTTGCGGCGCGCAGCGCACCCAGATGCACGTCGAGCGTGCTCATCTGTCGGGCTGCCGCCACAAGCGCCGTGTCGATTGCGGCAGCTTCCGGTCCGTGCACGCCGCTGACCTCGACGCGCCGCACGGCCACGAACGAAGACTGGCGCAGCCACAACCATCCGCCGCCAAGTACCGGCATCGCGATCGCCACCGCGATCAGCGTCAAGCGCATCCAGCGCCGCTGCCATGCGAATGCAGCGCCGGTGCGGATCAGCTCAGGGGCGGCGCGCAGCGGGCGCAAGAAGCCAAAGCCAGGACGCCGCGAGCGGGGAGCACCACCGCGACGCGGGACTCCCTGACGACGAGCTGGCGCAGCGGCGATCGAGCGACTCATTCAGGAGGTCTTCGACCTCACGGCCGGAACCCCTACCTTGCGCAACCGCGAGCAAGGAAAGCTTACGCGTAACGCTTGGGTGTCCCGCCGCGGCGGGACACCCAAGGCAAGCTCCGAGAATTATCTCGGAGTGGCTTCATGCGTTTTGAACCGCACCGTCAGCAACAGGTTCTCTCACGTCACTCGAACAGCTTCTCCGAACGCGAGCGACGCGCTGGCGTTCACAGATGCTTCCAGGAGACCAAACGCTTTCAGGCTCGGTTTTACCGTGGTGGATAACACCTTGATCGATGTGATGCTCTGTTTGCCAGTACTCCCACTAACGATGAGTTTGTCCGTCGATTGCGAGCGGTTTATGGGGGTGAGTTCGCCCCCTAGCGACCCGTCAACAGCCGCTGGCGAGACAAGTAGACACGATCCTTCGAGTTTTACGAATTCCGTGCCGCTCGTCGGTAACAAGAGCAACGCGATCCCTAACGTCGACTGTGTCGCTAGGCCCAGCTCTCCGTCGAGTGCGCTGGTTAATATTTTGCCGGTGCTGGCGCCGCCACCTTTGACGCTGCACCCGCTGCCTTCCGTGCTGTGACAACCGCTGAAGGTGATCATCACGCTGCCGACCGTCCGCGGGCCGGTGATCGATCCGGTCGTTGCGCTAGTCGCGCAGTCCACTGGCTTGGTTGAAGCGGTTTCCAACGAGACTGACCCGCTCGAGCCGGTGATCGAGACGGGGTATTTCCCTGCGAGCGGGGTGAAGCGCGGGCCCGCCACGCCTTCTTCGAAGGCTATTTCATATTCGCCTTCCCCTTTGTGTTCTTCCGTAAGCCCACAATTCGGGCCATCGAATAAGCTGGGCTCCACGGCTTCAACCGGCGCGCACTCCTCACCTGGAGCGAGCGTTTTAGCGCTCGCCTCCTGGACTAAGCTCCACCCATAGCCCCAATACACGCCAAAGATATCGTTCCTCCTACACTCTTCTTCTCCAACGCCGTTGCTTTCTAAATATAAGCCGATGATCACCGCTAAGCAGCGGTATACGGCGGACGCCGATCCGGCTGCGAACCCGCTGAGTACGAGCGCAGCAGCGAGAACCAGGCCCGTGATGCCTACACGTCTCATCTTGCCTTCTCCTTGATGGTCGGTCGATCGGCGCAGATGGCGTGGGCCAGACCGAGACCCCCCTCGGCCGATCCTGGTGTGACTACTGTTGGTAGTGCATTGCTAGCAGTAGCGGATAGGGTGGTCCGCGTCAAGGAACAGTGAAGAGGTGTCTCCCACTGACCGGAGCGCCGTCACCGGCATCCCGACCACGGAAAATGCACACGCCCCAGCGTCTGCACCTCCGGTTCCAGCTGCACGCCGAAGCGCTCGAGCACGCGGCGGCGGCCCTCAGCCATGACGGCGATCACGTCCACGGTCGTGGCGGCGCCGGTGTTCTCGATGAAGTTGGCGTGCTTGGGCGCGAAGCGTGCGCCGCCGACGGTTAGCCCGTTGCAGCCCGCCTCCGCCAGCAGCAGCCCGGCGCTGCGCCCCTCCGCGCGTGGGTCGTCGGGGTTCTTGAACGTCGAGCCGAACGTCTTGATCCCCTGCGGCTGGGCGTCGTGGCGCCAGCGCCGCATCTCCTCGAGCTTTGCCTTGATCGCCGCCACCTCCCCTGTAACCAGCCGCAGGCTGGCGCGCGCGACGATCTCACCCTCTTTGAGGCTCGACCGTCGGTAGGCGAGCCCGAGCTCGTGCGGCTCGCGCCGCTGCATTGCCGACGCCGTGGCGATCTGCACCCACTCGAGCACCGGCTCGAGCTCGCCTCCATAGGCGTTCGCGTTCATCCGCACCGCCCCGCCCACCGTTCCCGGGATGTTCACGCCGAACTCGATTCCCGACAGTCCCGCGCGCGCCGCGCGGGCAGCCACCGCGGGTAGGCGGGCGCCGCCGCCGCAGAGCACGCGTGCGCCCTCCACGGAGATGGCAGCGAGATCGCGGTCGAGCTTGACGATCAGTCCAGGCACGCCCTCGTCGGCGATCAGCAGATTGGACCCCGAGCCAACGACGTTGACTGGCACACCACCCGAGGCAGCCCATGCGAGCAGCTCCAGCAGCTGCTCGTCACTGCCAGCCCGCGCGAACAGCTCCCCCGCCCCACCTGTGCGCACCGTCGTCAAACGGCTCAGCGGGAAGTCGCGCTGGATGCCCGCCGGAGCCCTCACCGAGCATCCTCCGCATGCTTTGCCCCCACCAGCGCGTGCCCGAGCACATCGACGTCGCCGGCGCCCATCACCAGGCACACGTCGCCCTCCTCGAGCATGCCAAGGACCGTCTGCGCATCGGCGAAGCTCGGCGTCCAGTACACCGGCTTGCCCGCGCCCGCGCCCGCGTCGGCGCTCGTCCGCGCGATCAGCAGCCCGCTCACCCCCGGGTGATCCTCGCTGCGCTCGCGCGCCGGGTAGACGTCCAGCACGACGATCGCGTCAGCCAGCGCCAGCGCGCCGCCGAACTCCCTCGCGAGCAGCGCCGTGCGCGAATACAGATGCGGCTGGAACACCGCCACCAAGCGCCTGTGCACCAGCGTGCGGGCCGCACGCAGGGTCGCCGCTATCTCAGTCGGGTGATGCGCGTAGTCCTCATACACAAGCGCACCGCGTGGGCTCCTGCCCACGAGCTGGAAGCGTCTACCAGCGCCATGGAAGCCCGCCAGCGCCGCGATCGACGGCGCCGCATCCGCTCCCGCCATACGTGCCGCCTCCAGCGCACCAGCGGCGTTGATCGCGTTGTGAGCGCCGGGGACCGCCAGGCGCACCTGCTGTCCTCGCCACTGAAACAGCGAGCCGCCCGACTCGAGCGTCAGATCGCGCGCGTCGTAGCGAACAAGCTCTACGCCCACAGGCTCGCTCCCCACAGGCTCGCTCCCCACAGGCTCCGTTCCCACAGGCTCCGTTCCGACAGGCTTCGTTCCCGCAGGCTCAACCGCCGGGGTCTCGAGCGTGGCGCTCAGCGCCACGAGCTCTGGGCGATCCCACACGACGATGCCCTCATTGGCGCGCGCCAAGAAGGCGCGGAACGCGTCCTGCAGCTCCGCCAGCGACGAAAATGCTGTGTGGTGGTCGAGCTCGACGTTCGTCAGTACAGCGATCTCGATGCTCAGGCTCAGCATCGAGCGGTCGGACTCATCCGCCTCCACCACCAGCCACTCGCCCTCCCCCCACTCCGCGTTGGCCAGGCCGCCGCCGATCGGCGCGCCCACCAGCCAGCCCGGGCGCATCCCGCCAGCGCGCAGCGCATGCGCGATCATCGAGGCGGTAGTCGTCTTGCCGTGCGTACCCGCGACCGCGATCGTCCGCCGCATCGCCGTCAACTCCCCCAGCAGCTCCGCGCGAGCGCGCTCCGGCAGACCGCGTTCACGCGCGGTGAGCCGCTCGACGTTCTGCGCGCCGACCGCGGACGAGTAGAACACCTCGACGTCGCCCCCCGACGGGATGTTCTGCGCACGATGGCCGATCGAAGCATCGAGGATGCCCTCTGCGGCAAGCCGCTCCAGATACGGGCCGCCAGCCGCATCAGAGCCGCTGATCCGGGCGCCCAGTGCGTGCGCCGCGCGCGCGTACGCGCTCATACCAGCGCCGCCCACGCCCACGAAGTGCAGACGCCGCCCGTCCCACGGCCCGCTCATCTCGACCTACGCCTGTAGCCGCCATGTGCGTTCACGAGGCAGCTTCCAGCAGTTGCTTGGCCACCTCGCGTGCAGCGTCCGGCCGCGCGAGGCCGCCGGCGGCTGCCGCCATTCGCGCGAGGCGCGCGCGGTCGGCCAGCAGCGCGGAGACCGCTGTGCGCAGGCGCGCGCCGCTCAGCTCCGCATCCGCGATCACCACAGCCGCGCCCGCATCGGACATCCAGCGCGCGTTCGCGCTCTGGTGGTCGGCTGAAGCGTGGGGGTAGGGCACGAGGATCGCCGGGCGCCCGTGCGCAGCGATCTCGAACACAGATCCGCCAGAGCGCGCCACCACGAGATCAGCGGCGGCCAGCGCATCCGCGAAGTCGGCCAGGCCGAGATACTCGCGCAGCTCATAGCCGGCAGGCAGCTCATGCGCGGCGAGCTCCGCGTAGTCGCGCCGTCCGCTGACGTGCAGCACGCGGATCGACGCACCGGACTCGATCGTCGGCGAGGAGCCGGCGGCGAAAGCCTCCACCGCCGCCACGTTGATCGAGCGCGCGCCCAGCGACCCGCCGAACACGAGCACGCAAGTCTCATCCGGCGCTATGCGCAGGCGCGTGCGCGCTGTAACGCGATCGTGCGCGGGCGGCGGTACCGGCCGTCCAGTCACCGCGTAGCGGCCACTGTCGCGCCCAGGGATTGCAAACGCCAGGCAAACCCGCCGCGCGGCTGGCGCGAGCAGCCTGTTCGTCAAGCCGAGGTGGCTATCCGCCTCGGTCAGCACTAGCGGGATTCGCAGGCACAGCGCGGCAAAGCCGACCGGGCCCGCGACATAGCCGCCACCACCCATCACCGCGTCCGGGCGCACCCTCCTCAAAAGCGCGAGCGACCGCGGGACCGCCGCGGCAGCCAGCACCAGCGCCCGCAGCGCCCGCAGCGGGTTGCTACGGCTGATGCCCTCTACCTCGATCCTCTGCAGCTCAAAGCCCGCCGCAGGCACCAGCTGCGCCTCCGCACGCGCCGAACCGATGAACGACACCTCTGCCCCCGCCTCGCGCAGCGCGTCTGCCACCGCAATCGCCGGCACCACGTGCCCAGCGGTTCCGCCCGCGGCGATCACGATCCGCTTCGCTGCCGCGACGGGCGCGATCGCCTCAGACTCCTCTGCTCTGGCGGTAGATCGTGAACCCGATCGCACCGCAGATCGAAGCGACGATCCAAAAGCGCAGGATGATCTTCGTCTCAGACCAGCCCCGTAGCTCGAAGTGGTGATGAATCGGCGCCATCAGGAAAACGCGCTTGCGCGTCATCTGGAAGGAGATCACCTGGATCGCCACCGAGAGGGCCTCCATCACGAAGATGCCGCCGAGCAGGATCAGCAGCACCTCCGTCTTGGTCATCACCGCCAGGCCAGCGATCGCCCCGCCGAGACCCAGCGAGCCGGTATCGCCCATGAAGATCGTCGCCGGAAACGCGTTGAACCACAGAAAGCCGATGCACGCGCCGCCGATACAGCCCGCGAGCATCGCCATGTCGTAGTCGCCCGCGAAGAACGTGATGCCGATGTACGCGAGCAGCACGATCGCCGCGCAGCCAGCCGCAAGGCCGTCGAGGCCGTCTGTCAGGTTGACCGCGCTCGTCGTACCAGCCACCACCAGATAGATCAGCAGCGGATACAGCGGCCCCAGTTCGATGTGGTAGTCGACGAAGTTCAGCTCGAGCGCCGGGACGAGGTGCGCCTTGTAGCGGGCCACGTACCACAGCGCCAGCGAGATCGCGATCGTGATCCCCAGCTTCGTCCGCGCCCGTAGCCCCAGCGAGCGCCGCCTGACGAGCTTGATGTAGTCATCGGCGAAACCCAGCAGCGCGCACGCAATCGTCACGCCGAACACGCCGACCGAGCGCCATTCGTATTCGGTCAGGATCAAGAAGCAGATCGCGACGGCAAAGAAGATGATCAGGCCGCCCATCGTCGGCGTCCCCGCCTTCTGGTGGTGGCCCTGGGGCCCGTCCTCGCGGATCTGCTGGCCGAACTCGCGTATACGCAGGAACTCGATGAACTTGGGGCTGAGGAAGATGCAGATCAGCAGCGCGGCGGTGCCCCCGAACAGAATCCGCCCCATTCAGCGTTGCTCCGCGGCGGCGCCAAGCGCTGGGTCCGGGGCCTCATGCAGCGGCGCACGAGCGACCTGCGTATCGCTACGCACACGATCGAGCACCCGCTCGAGCCCCACCCCGCGCGAGCCCTTCACGAGCACCGTGTCGCCGTCGTGCAGCAGCCTTCCGAGGAGCTCAGCAGCAGCCTGCGCATCGTTCACCGCGAGGCTCTCCCCAGCGAAGCCGCTACGCATCTGCGCCGCGAGCGGGCCGACGGTGACGAGCAGCTCGATGCCCCGCGCATTCGCGTGCTCGCCGATCTCGCTGTGTAGGCGCGGCGCGTCAGGGCCAAGCTCGAGCATGTCGCCGAGCACCGCTACACGACGGCCGGGGGCCGTCTCCGCCAAATCATCGATCGCCGCGCGCATGGACATGGGGTTGGCGTTGTAGCAGTCCGCGATCAGCACCACGCCGCCGGGCAGCTCCTCGCGCTGCCCGCGCATCGCCGAAAAGCGCACGTCCAGACGCCCGCGCGGGGTGTATCCGAGTGCTCGCGCAGCCGCCACCGCAGCGAGCAGGTTGCTGAGCTGATGCGCCTGCGCAAACGACGGCCACAGCTCGATCCGCGTCTGGCCATGGCAGATCAGCACCGAGCCGTCCGCGCGACGCTCGGCCAGCGACACCTCGCCGCCATCGCCGAAGCCGATCGCCGGCACCTCCGCGCGCAGATGCGGCGCGAGCAGCGGCTCCCCCGCCGGGACCACCACGCTCGCTCCCGGCGCGAGACCCGCGATCAGCTCTGCCTTCGCCGCGGCGATCGCCTCGAGCGAGCCAAGCAGCTCCAGGTGCGCCGGCCCGACGTTGACGATCACGCCCACGTCCGGTTCGGCGATCGCCGTCAACTCCGCGATCTGACCGGGACCGCGCATCGCCATCTCCAGCACCAGCAGCTCGGTCTCCGCCGAGGCGCCCAGCAGGGCAAGCGGCAGTCCGATCTCGGTGTTGAAGTTCTCCGGGCTGGCCGCCACCCGCAGGCGCTCGGCCAGCAGCGCGGCGAGGATGTCCTTCGTCGAGGTCTTGCCCGTCGAGCCCGTGATCGCGACCACCATCGCGCCACGTGCGCGCAGTTCCCGCCGCCACGCCCGTGCAAGCGCCTGCAGGCCCGCCAGCGGGTCGCTGTGTGCAAGCACAGCGCCGCCGTGAACAGCCGCAGCGGCGGCCTGCGCGTGCTCCGGCGCCACCAGCACCCCCCACGCACCCGCCTCGAGCGCCTGCACAGCATGGCTGCCGCCGTCGGCGCGCTCGCCGCGTAGGCCCACGAACAGATCGCCCGGCGCTATCCGACGCGAGTCGATGCTCGCGCGCTCGGGGCCCGGTGCTCCCACCGCGACAGTCGACTTGCGCACGAGCTTCGCGCCCGCGGCAGCCGCGAGATGGCGTGCATCCCAATCCCTCACAGCGTGCCTGCCTGCTCGCGCTCAGCCAAGGCCGAGCGGGCAACGACGAAGTCGTCGAAGGGCACCTTGCGCCCGCCCGCGAGCTCCTGCCCCTGCTCGTGGCCCTTGCCGGCGATCACAACCACGTCGCCGCGGCGCGCACACGAGATCGTCTGCTCAATGGCTGCTCGGCGATCGGCGATCGCGCGTACGTCCCGCGCCATGGCGCCGCGATGCACCTTCTCAGCGCCGTGAACCACCGCGCCCGCGTACGCGCCCACTTCGCCCGTGGCCGCCAGCACGCCATCCATGATCTCCTCGATTATCCGCTCCGGGTCCTCCGAGCGCGGATTATCCGACGTGACGATCGTCACGTCGGCCAGGCGCGCGGCGATCTCGCCCATCAGCGGGCGCTTACCGCGATCGCGGTCACCGCCCGCGCCGAACACGCACAGCACGCGGCCGTTCCCGCCAGCACCAGCCTCAACCAACTCGCGCGCGGCGCGCAAGACGTTCTCCAGCGAGTCCGGCGTGTGCGCATAGTCGACCAGCACCGCAAACTCCTGTCCCTGCTCGACCGGCTCGAAGCGACCGGGAACGCGCACGCCCCGCTCGAGCGCCGCGATCAGACCATCGAGCTCGAGCCCAAGCGCGTGCGTGGCCGCGAGCGCACCTAGCGCGTTGGCCACATTGAAGCGTCCAGGCATCGGCAGCTCGAGCTCGCGCTCACCCGCTGGTGTCCGCAGCGTGAAGCGGCAGCCGTCAAACCCACATCGTAGGTTCGTCGCGCTGTAGTCAGCCGGCGCGTTCACCGCGAAAGTCAGCGCACCAGCGACCTCCGACGCCAACCTGCGCCCATATGGGTCGCCCACGTTGACCACGCTCACAGCCGGCGGCCCGAGGGACCGAGCGGGCGAGGCCGGCCCGGGCACGAACAGCCGCCGCTTGGCCTGAAAGTAGTCCTCCATGCTCGCGTGGAAGTCCAGATGATCCTGCGTGAGGTTGGTGAAGATCGCAGCCGCAAAGTCGATCGCGTCGGTGCGCCCCAGCTCCAAGGCGTGCGAGGAGACCTCCATCGCACACGCGCGATCGCCGCCATCGACCATCGCGCGCAGATCCTCCTGCAGGTCGATCGCCTCCGGGGTCGTGCGCGCCACCTGTCGCTGCTCGCCGCCAATCACCGACTTGACCGTGCCCAGCAGCCCGCACTGCAGGCCTGCCGCCTCGAGCAGCGCGCGCACAAGATATGTGGTCGTCGTCTTGCCGTTGGTTCCCGTGACGCCCACCACACGCAGCCCGCGCGCCGGCTCGCCATAGAAGCGCGCCGCCGCCGGCGCCATCGCGGCGCGCGCCGAAGCCACCACCACCTCCGGCACGCCAAGGTCAAGCGGGCGCTCCACGACCAGCGCTGCCGCGCCGGCTCGCACCGCCTCCGCCGCGAAGTCGTGGCCGTCGCTACGAAAACCGCTCACGCAGAAG
>Ga0209275_10000017_pt1 | contig 48720 bp, 46 predicted proteins | sample HubBroMetageREF2_FD_188344 | JGI IMG/M metagenome (GOLD analysis project Ga0209275, IMG submission 188344) | Reference soil microbial communities from the Hubbard Brook experimental Forest, New Hampshire, USA - Hubbard Brook CCASE Soil... | ecosystem: Environmental > Terrestrial > Soil >... | reverse complement strand
CGCCGGCGCACTGCGGGACATGGTGCCAAATCACTTGTTCCAGTTGCTCACGATGACAGCGATGGAACCGCCGATTTCCTTCGATGCGGATGAGGTGCGCAATAAGCAAGCGGAAGTGCTGCACGCCATTCAGCCGCTGAATCCGGAAGAAGTTTTGACCAACACGGTGCGAGGACAGTACGGAGAAGGTGTGGTTGAGAACGAGCATGTGCCTGCGTACCGCAGCGAACCTGATGTCGCGCCTGAATCGCAGACCGAAACGTTTGTCGCGTTGAAGCTGCTGATCGATAACTGGCGGTGGGCGGGAGTTCCCTTTTACCTGCGGACCGGCAAGCGATTGGCTATGCGTGCCACGGAAATCGTAATCCAATTTCGCCGGACGCCGTTCGTTCTGTTTCGCAATACGACGGTAAAAAATATCGAAACGAATCGACTGGTCATCGAAATCCAACCGAATGAAGGAATTTCTTTGAGCTTCGGCGCCAAGGTGCCGGGCTCGACGATGAAACTCGGCTTGGTCAACATGGACTTCGATTACAAGACATATTTCGGCATTGAGCACGGCACAGGCTACGAACGGTTGTTGCGCGATTGCATGGCCGGCGATGCGACATTATTCCAGAGAGCGGACATGGTAGAGGCGGGCTGGCGCGTGATCCAGCCGATTCTGGATGTGTGGCATGCGTTGCCACCGCGCGGGTTTCCTAATTACGCGGCGGGTTCGTGGGGACCTGCCGAAGCGGAAGAACTGTTGCGCCGCGATGGGCGTTCATGGCGCCGCATTGAGGAAGAAGATTTCGAGCAGCGAAGCCGTCCTGCACCAGCAAGCAAGGTGGGCATTGTCTGATGGGTGCTGCAAGTCAACGCGAAGTGCGCATCCTGCCCGACGGAAAAGCGATAACGGGGAGGGCGGCGAATGAATTTGCGAAACTCGCGCGGGAAGGCGTAGATAAAAACGGATCGTTTACCGTGGCGTTGTCGGGCGGTTCGACGCCGAAAGCGTTGTACGCAATGCTCGCGGAAGATCCAGGACTTCGCGCGGCCGTACCCTGGAGCAAGATCCATTTCTTTTTTGGCGACGAGCGCCACGTGCCTCCGGATCATGCGGACAGCAATTTCCGTATGGCGAATGAGGCCATGTTTTCGAAGGTTCCGGTGCCTGAAGCGCAGATTACGCGGATCCGTGGCGAATACCCCGACACGGAAATAGCGGCACTGGAATATGAAGAGGCTCTTCGCGCATACTTTAAGGTGAGCGATGGCGAGTATCCTCGCTTCGATTTAGTGCTCCTCGGAATGGGGGAGGAAGGTCACACCGCTTCCCTATTTCCCGGCACTAAAGCGTTACACGCCGCCAAGCGAATTGTGGTTCGCAATTGGGTCGGGAAGCTGTATACGGAACGCATCACGCTCACAGCTCCAGCGATAAACGAAGCGAACCAAGTGATTTTCTTAGTAACCCGCGCAGACAAGGCTCCGGCCTTAAAAGCGGTACTGGAAGGGCCCTATGAGCCCGAACAACTTCCAGCGCAACTCATTCAGCCAATCGCCGGCAAGGTGCTTTGGCTGGTGGACGAGGCGGCGGGGAGCATGCTCACAACGGGAATTCGCGAATAATTAGGAGAAACCATGGCATCCGCAACAACAAGTTCCATCGAACAACTCTTAGGAGCAAAAGCGGAAACGCTGCTAGGCTTCAAGAATCCAAAAATCTCCAAAGAACGGCTGCACGTTCCGGGACCGGACTTCATTGATCAAATTTATGCGGTGACTGATCGCAATTTGCGCGTGCTGAACAATCTTCACAGATTGTTTCATCACGGGCGCCTGAACGGTACCGGGTATCTCTCGATTTTGCCGGTGGATCAAGGAATCGAGCACTCCGCAGGCGCGAGCTTTGCGAAAAATCCGGATTACTTCGACGGCGAGAATATCGTAAAGCTGGCGATTGAGGGAGGATGCAACGCGGTTGCTTCGACCTTTGGCGTGCTGGGTTCGGTGGCGCGAAAGTACGCACACAAAATTCCGTTCATCGTAAAGATCAATCACAACGAATTGCTGACGTATCCGAATCGATTCGACCAAGTGCTGTTCGGCACCGTGGAGCAGGCTTACGACATGGGAGCTGCTGCAGTGGGGGCCACAATTTATTTCGGCTCTGATAACAGTACGCGGCAAATCGTGGAGATTAGCCAGGCATTTGCCAAAGCGCATGAACTGGGAATGGCGACGGTGTTGTGGTGCTATCTGCGAAATCCGGCGTTCAAGAAGGACAAGGATTATCACGTATCGGCGGATCTTACCGGACAGGCGAATCATCTCGGTGTAACGATCCAGGCCGATATCATTAAGCAGAAATTGCCGGAAAACAATGGCGGCTATCAGGCACTGAACATGGGTGATTCGAGTTACGGAAAATTCGACAAGCGTATATATACGGATCTTTCGAGCGACCATCCAATCGACCTCTGCCGCTACCAGGTGGCAAACTGCTACATGGGTCGCGCCGGACTAATCAATAGCGGTGGAGCTTCCGGAGCAAATGATTTCGAAGAAGCGGTGGTAACTGCAGTGATCAATAAACGGGCAGGCGGCACCGGCTTGATCAGCGGACGCAAGGCATTCCAAAGGCCGATGCCCGAGGGCGTTAAGCTGCTAAATACAATTCAAGACGTTTACTTGAGCAAGGAAGTCACTGTAGCATAGCCAAATCTTACTTCTCGAAAAAAGGCCGCCCGTATAAATGCGAGCGGCCTTCTCTCTTTTTAAACGCGAGTGAAATTTCCTAAACGACGCTTCTAGCACCGCGCTAAGAGAAAATACTTAGTCCCCAGAAATCATAGGAATTCCCAAATTTCGGAGAAACTCTCAGCTCGCAAATTTTACGAGTCTTAAGTTACAGATTTACAAAGGCTTGAGATGGCCAAGATGGTATTTGCCGTGCATTAAAGCCCGCCAGCAGTTTCCCGAGGCCCTGAGTGGAGGCGGCCCAACTCGTCCGAACTTTATTTAGTAAGGACGTTCCCAGGTTAGGGTGAGTGGTTCGAAGTCGGTAGCACGCAGGCGGAAGACTCTTTTTTCGCTGAAATGCTCGGTGGTTGAGGTGTGCCCCAACGGTCACAGGTGGTGGTCCAAGATTTTTTGCAAGAGAACGTCGTTCACTATCGATTGAAAGAGGAAGAAAGAAATGATGATAAAGAAGATAGGAAATATTGCCCTGATCAGTTGCATGGCAGTCCTGTTTTTCGCAGTAGAATTGTCGGCGCAGACCATCGTTACCGGGGGCTTCAGTGGCACGATCACGGATCCTACAGGAGCCACTGTTCCGGGAGCGACTTTGTCGCTGGTCAGCCGCGCAACAGGAAGCACGGCTAGCACAGTATCAGGCGCTAACGGTGAATATACATTCTCACTGTTAAAGCCAGACGAATATACGTTGACTGTCACCAAAAATGGCTTCAAGACCTACACGCGGACCGTTCCGGTGCTTCTGGGTCAAAACCTGGCGGTGAGCATACCGCTTGAGTTGGGAGCGGGAACGACGACCGTAGAAGTAAGCGAAGCACCCGCGCTGCTGCAAACCGAAAACGCGAATATCTCCACCACGTTTGATACGCGTACGGTGCAGAACATCCCGAATCCTGGCAACGATGTGACATATATCGCGCAGACGGCGCCTGGTATATCCATGAATACCTCGAGCGGAAACGGATACGGGAACTTCAGCGCATTTGGACTACCTGGCACCTCGAACCTATTCACCATCAACGGCAATGACTACAACGATCCTTTTCTTAACCTGAACAATTCAGGTGCCAGCAACTTACTGCTGGGCGGAAATGACGTGCAGGAAGTTGCGGTGGTCAGCAACGGCTATACGGGACAGTACGGACGTCAAGCGGGAGCCCAGGTTGACTACTCAACAAGGTCAGGCACCAACGCGTTTCACGGGGACGCAAACTACTACTACACGGGCAGCACGCTGAATGCTGAAGATTATTTCTTGAAAGCCAGCCAGCAGCCCAAGCCGTTTCAGAACAATAACCAGTGGGCTGCGGACATCGGTGGTCCCATAAAAAAAGATAAGGCGTATTTCTTCGTGGATACGGAAGGATTACGGTACGTATTTGCGACCGCGACGCAATCGTTCTTGCCAACCCCGGAGTTCCAGAGCTACGTACTGTCCACGGTTCCGGCAACAGCGACGAGCTTTTACCAGCAGGCATTTTCTCTTTATAACAATGCAAAAGGCGCGGGTGGCGCAGTGCCAACGGCTGACACTTGCGGTGGGAATGCCGCAAACGCGCATGCGGGCGGCATTTTCGCGGGGCCTGGCGGAACTTACGGTTTGCCAAGTGGCTCTACATCCTGCTTAGGAGCGGTCACTCTTGCGGGCTCAAGCGGAAACCAGGAATGGCTATTGATCGGACGTGTGGATTACAACTTCAACGACAATAACAAAGTGTTTGGTCGCGTGAAGTTCGACCGGGGAACTCAGCCAACGTATGCGGACCCGATAAATCCGGCATTCAATGCGATCAGCCACCAGCCTCAAGATGAGGGACAACTCAACTACACGCACATATTCAGCCCGACCATCGCGAATAACTTCATTTTCTCTGACCTTTATTACTCTGCGATTTTCCAATCCACGAATGTGGCGGCGGCAAATGCGGTGTTCCCGGAAATCTTGTGCTCCGCGGACACAACGATGTCGTGCCTTGGAGCGGTGGGAGGAGACTTCCCATTTAACTTCTACTTTCCGCAAGGCCGAAATGTCGAGCAATGGCAACTGGTGGACGACCTGTCAATCACCAAAGGCCGCAACAGCTTCAAAGTCGGCGCGAACTTCCGTCGTGACGACGTAAGTGACTTCCGCGCCTCGGAACTGACCAACCCTCCAGGCGTTCTAACATCGCTGGCCGGATTCGCCACGGATACGGTGGACACCAGCACCACGCTGAACTTTGCGCTGCGATCGCCTCAGCCACTTGCGATCTACAGTCTCGGCGTGTACTTCCAAGACGAATTGCGCGTGAACCAAAAGCTCAAGCTCACCATGGCACTGCGCGTCGATCGCAATTCTGGCGGGGTCTGCCAAACGAATTGCGCTTCCCTTCCCACACAGCCGTTTCAAGACTTGACGCACGATGCCACGCTTCCGTTCAACCAAATGGTTACCGGAAACCAAAGCAATATCCTCCGCGACGTAGAGAGCGTCGTGGTCGAACCGCGCCTCGGTTTTGCGTGGAGCCCGAATCAAAAGACCGTGGTGCGCGGCGGTGGCGGCCTCTTTACGGACCTCTATCCAGGAACAATTCTGGACAACTTTACAACGAACTTTCCACAAGTTGTCAGCTTTTCAACTCCCGGCGGAACCGTCGACCCAATCGAAGCGGGCAGCGGTGTGAGCCTGGTGCAAAGCTGCAACTCGGCATTCCAAACCGCGTACAACTCTGGCCAGAACCTGGCGCAATATCAAGCAGCAGGTCCGGGCTGTGGAGTGCCCCCGCTGTTCGATCAGACCAGAAAAATCAATAATCCAAAGTTCGTCGAATGGAACATGGAAGTTCAACAAACGCTGGGGAAGAACACGTTGGTCTCGGCGAACTATGTTGGTAACCACGGGTATGACATTCTGCTCATCAACCCATATTTGAATGCATTCTGCACGACGACCGTTTGCGGCGGTGGTTTCACGCAGCTACCGTTCGGAGCTGCGCCAGATGCGCGCGTAGCGGCCGTTCAACAATTGACGAACAATGGGTTCTCTAATTACCACGGGCTGACCACTTCGATTCAGCAAAACTTGTGGCATGGTTTGACGGCACGTTTGAATTACACGTTCAGCCATGCGACGGACAACGTTTCGAACGGCGGCATTTTGCCGTATAGCTCTTTCAACAGCATATTGGCGCAAATCGACCCGACAAACCCAAATGCATCGTATGCATCCGCCGACTACGATGTGCGGCACAACCTTACCGCGAATTATGTGTGGGACCTGCCGATCAAGACTTCTCACCACCTGGTAAATACGCTGGTCGGAGGATGGCAGATTGCTGGAACATTTTTCTGGCGGACTGGCTTCCCCTTCAGCATCGTCAATGGAGCACAGAGCGTAGCATTCGCGGCCAACAATTTGACTGTTAATGGTGCATTGCTTGCCAACGTGCTTTACGAACCGCAACGGGGTACGCCGACGGTCTTTGGCAGCAACTGCGCAACCACGGCCTGCTTCACTACTGCGAGTTTCACGACACCTACCAGCTTTGACGCAAATGCCCGTAACGCCTTCCGCGGACCGGGATATTTCAATACCGACCTGAATTTGAAGAAGACGTTTGCGGTGACCGAACGCTTCAAAATGGCGATCGGCGCTAACTTCTTCAATCTGCTTAACCATCCAAACTTCCAGAATCCGCAAGCCAATACCAATAGCAGCGCGTTCGGCAGTATAACGGCGTTAGCCGTTTCTCCGACCACTCCTTACGGAGCGTTTGCTTCAGCGGCGGAAGGAATGCGGATTGTGCAGGTATTTGCCAAGGTGAACTTCTAACACAAGCCAAGAACCTCCAGCAGGGCGGGGAGCAGAAATGCTCTCCGCCCTTTTTTGTGTATGACTCCCTCGCAACGGGCATCGAGCAGAAGGTGCGTACCACGCCAGATCAGAAACATCCAACGTCTGAGCTCATTCATCGAAATTGTTTCTAGCTCAAATGCAAGGTTTGCGGTGTGCAAAACGGCACTTTGCGTGCGATCCGTCACGCACAACGTCCGCAAAACGCGTTAAAATATTTGTGCAGTAAAAAGGAGAAAGAGAATGCAGAAAACGAGGGAAACTTCCTCGCTGAAGTCGAAGAAAGCGCGGACAACGAAAAAAGGCCCTACCCATGAGGAGATCGCTTTGCGCGCTTATCACATCTATCTGGAACGCGGGTGCGCACCGGGAAACCCGCTTGAAGATTGGACTCGGGCCGAACGCGAACTGGTTGAAAAGCCAAAGAAGGCTCGCCGCAAAGCGACCGTAACGCCAATCGCGGCATAGAAAATTTTCGAGCTCGATTGTTGGATGGCGGCTCATCTCCGAGCCGGATACTAGTCTGTGCTGCAATTCAGCTAACTTATCGGGTCAAAAGGTGCAATCTGCGAGTGAGATCAGGCTCGTGAGAGTGTGGCTGCCCGGGCCATTTCCAGTAACTGCCTGGCGTTTGTCTTCGGGTCACCGTGGCCAAAGACCGCGTTGCCCGCGACCAGCACTTCGGCGCCAGCCTTAACGACGTCGCTCACCGTGCTTAGGTCAATGCCTCCATCGACTTCGATACGAAACTCAAGCTTCCGTTCCGCGCGCATTCGCGCCAACGACGCGATCTTGTTCAGCGCGTTGGGAATAAACTTCTGCCCGCCGAAGCCCGGGTTCACACTCATCACCAGGACGTGGTGGACCAGATCCAGAACTTCGGTCAGCGTCTCGACCGGGGTGGCGGGGTTAATGACTACGCCTGGCTTGCAACCATGCGCAGCGATCAAGTGCAGAGTCCGATCGAGATGGACGCAAGCCTCCTGGTGTACGGAAATCCAGTCCGCACCCGCTTCGGCGAAGTCCGGAATAAAAAGGTCGGGATTTTCGATCATTAAATGGCAATCGAGGGGCACTTGCGTCACCTTGCGCAGGCTGCGAACGACAGGAGGGCCAAGAGTCAGATTGGGTACGAAGTGGCCGTCCATGACGTCGACATGCAAAATTGTTCCGCCCCCTTCGATCGCTGCATGAACTTCAGTGCCCAACTGCGCGAAATTCGAGGAGAGAATTGACGGTGCCAGTTCAATCTTCATGGGCAGGTTGCACTCCTTATCCCTGGTTCGATTATACGACGTGAAGGGCTGCGGACTGCGAACTAGGCTTCAACGCGAACGTCGCGCCACCGGACTGAGCACCCGGCACGGCTACTTTCCTGAGCAAGTTCCAGCGCCACCATCACGTCGACACACTGTTGGGGAGTGACGATCAGTTTTTCCTTGCCAAGCATGGCGTCCCGCACGTTGGCGTAGAAGTCGCGCCAATCTCCGTGAGAAGGGACCTTAGATTTCACGGCCTTCCCTCCATGGATGATCGTAAGTTCGCCCCAGTTCTCTTCTTTTTCCAAAACCCAGGAATCACCCGGCGGAGTAATGCCGTTGCGTAAGGCGTTTTCCAAGGGATCGAATTCTTTTTTTACAAACGTTCCCTTGTTGCCGAGCACGACGAACCGCGGGCGGGGGGTTGCGCACATCATGGTAGCTTTCAGGTTCGCTCGGACGCCGTTGGGATAAACAAAATACAGGTCGAACGCGTCATCGGTGGAAAGAGATGGCCGCTCGGTACGCGCATCGGCGCTGATCGCAAGAGGGGTACCCAAAATGGTGAGCGCATGATCGATCAAGTGTGGTGCGAGGTCGAAAAGCACTCCACTTCCTGGCCCGGGTTTCTCTCGCCATGCACCAGCTTTTGGATTTGGACGAAAGCGATCGTAATGACTTTCGAAGCGAATGACGTTGCCGAGTTCGCCAGAGCTCACAACATCGCGTAGAGCCTGGAAATCCGCATCGAACCGACGGTTGTGATAAACGGTCAAGAGCCGGTCATGTGCGCGTGCAATGCGGACCAGATCGACGGCTTCCTGAACGGTGGTGGTGAATGGCTTATCAACAATCACATCGCGCCCAGCCTCTAAACATTGCTGGGCTATCGGAAAGTGCGTTTGATTCGGGGTGACGACGACGATCAGGCGAATGCTATTCATAGCGAAAAGCTCGTCGAGCGTTCGCACGATTTTCGCATCTGGATAGGCACGCGCCGCTTCATCGCTGGAACGCTGCAAGATGGCAGCCAGGCGCAGACCAGGCACCTCCTGAATTACGGGGGCATGTAAATATCGGCCTGCCAGACCAAATCCAATAAGTCCGACGTCGATCATTTTGCGATCCTGATACCTCGACACTGGTGCGCTGTGAATCGCAAAAAGTGTATCACCTATAGATGAACGGTTTTCCCCGCTGGACATCGAGTTCATAAAGTTGGCGATGCCTGTCGGGCGTTATATCCTTTTCGCGTGGACAATACAGAAGGCGCGCACAAAGGACCAACAAGTGGACTCTATCTCGGCTTGGCTATCACGATCCTCGCCGTGCTTGCCTATGCGGGTTATATCACCTTACAGTTTTCCGGTATTCACAAGTTGCAAGACAATCTGGTCGACCGCAACCGGCGGGATTCGCTGCAACTTCTCCGCATCCAAAATGACTTGAACTCCGTGGGACTTGCCATGCGCGACATGCTGGACCCGGGTGAACCATATCCGCTTCCAGCCTGGACGGCGCAGTTTGATCGCATACGCAAGGATCTGGAAGATGCGTTGGAACAGGAAGCGCCACTCGCGGAGGCGACCAGAACCAGCGATCAACGTCGCTATCTGAATCAGGCACTCGCTCAGTTTTGGGATGCGACAGATCGCATGTTCGCAATTGCCGATCAAGGATTCGAGGACGTCGCTCGCGAGCAAATCCGCGACACTTTACAGCCACGACAGGCGGCGCTGAGTTCGGCAGTGTCCCGCCTGCTGGTTCAAAATAATGAGGGCGAAGAGCAGGCTGCCGGGCGAATCACTGAAATCTATAATCGGGTACAGCGTCAATTATATTTTTTTCTGGCAGGAATTCTACTTGCGATCGTCATGACCAGTTTGTATTTGATTCGTAATAATCGCAGGCTATTCAGCCAGGTTGCAGAGCTATCGTCGCAGCGCAGTGAACTCGCCCAGAAATTGATTGCCACACAGGAATCGACGCTGCGCCACATTTCGCGCGAGCTTCATGACGAATTTGGGCAAGTGTTGACGGCGATCGGCTCACTGATTCATCGCGCCGATAAGGATGTGCCCGCAGGCTCACCTCTTCATGAGGATTTGCAGGAAGTGCGAGTGATAGCGCAGAACACTTTGAACAATATTCGCAGTCTGTCGCAAGCGCTGCATCCCGTCCTCCTTGAGGAAGCGGGGCTGGAGAGTACGCTGGATTGGTACGTTCCGACCGTGGAGAGGCAAGCGGGACTGGTGCTTCATTACGAAAAGTCAGGCGAGAGTTTTCCCGTTGAAACCAATGCGGGAGTGCAGATATATCGAGTCGTGCAGGAAGCGCTGAATAATGTGAGCCGTCATTCTGGAGCGAAGGAAGCGTGGATTCGTCTGCGTTTTAAAGATGACGGCCTCGAATTGGAAGTGGAAGACCATGGCCAGGGCTTCGCGCCCCTGCCGGGCCAAACGGGAATCGGCTTAGTGGCGATGCGGGAACGAGCGGAAATTTTGAATGGTACGTTGCTGGTTTCATCGTTGCCGTCAGGCGGTACACTGGTTCAGTTACGAATTCCTCGCGAGAAGGCGTACGCTCATGCCGAATAAAATAACCATCCTGCTGGTAGACGACCATGCGCTGGTGCGGCGAGGATTTCGCCGGATATTGGAAGATGAAGCTTCGTTTCAGGTAGTGGGCGAGGCAAGCGATGGACTGGAAGCTGTGAAGCGCGCGGAAGAGCTAAAGCCCAACGTCATCGTGATGGACTGTGCGTTGCCGCAGATTAACGGCATTGAAGCGTCGAGACGAATCCTGCAGAAGCTGCCAGAAACTTCCATTCTGATGCTGAGCATGCATTCCGAGGACACACTGGTCCGGCAGGCGATGGAAGCCGGCGCTCGCGGATATATTTTGAAGAACGCGATGGACCTGGATCTGGTAAGCGCGATTAAGAAAGTGGCAGAGGGCAAAACGGTTCTTGATCCCCAAATCACGCGGGGCGGTACGCTAAAAGGCGAGCGAGACACGGGGCTTACGCCCAGGGAATTGGAAATTCTACAGCACATCGTTGCCGGCAAATCGAACAAGGAGATTGCCGTTGACCTGAAATTAAGCGTCAACACCGTCTCTGTGCATCGTGCCAATATTATGGATGCTTTAGGAATTCACAAGACCGCGGAGCTGGTGGTCTACGCAATTCGCAACGGGCTGGTAACCCTGCCGTGAAGAGGCGCGATTTTGTTAAACAAGCCATCGGTGCAGGAATTGTTTCGAGGGTCCCGGCCAGTCCTTTTCCGAATAATGTTCCTGGATTTCGATTGGTGGATGTAACTGCCTCCGCCGGCCTGAAATTCCAGCACAACAGCGGGGCCTACGGAGGAAAATTACTTCCGGAAACGTTGGGATCCGGTTGTGCCTTCTTGGATTACGATGCGGATGGCTGGCAAGACATTCTGCTTGTTAATGCGATGGATTGGCCCGGGCATAAGCGGCAACGCACTACATTGAAACTCTATCGCAACAATCGGAACGGCACGTTCGCCGACGTTACAAAATCTGCGGGGCTCGACGTAGAGATTTACGGGTTGGGTGTCGCTGTCGGCGACTACAACAACGACGGATTCCCAGATATTTTCATTTCGTGCGTGGGGCAGAGCCATTTATTCCGCAACACTGGGAAAGGAACTTTCGTCGACGAAACGAAGGCCAGCGGTTTGCTTGGGCGACAAGGGTTAAGCACCTCGGCAATCTGGATTGACTATGACCGCGACGGATTGCTGGATCTTTTTGTCTGCAATTACGTGCACTGGTCGGCGGACCACGACGTGTTCTGCAGTCTGGATGGACAAAATAAATCATATTGCACGCCGGAAGCTTATCGTGGCGATACGTGCTGGCTGTTTCACAATCGCGGCGACGGAACGTTTGAGGACGTAACTGCAAAGAGTGGGATTTTCGACAGCAGTTCGAAATCGCTTGGCGTGGCGATGCTGGAATACGATCAGGACGGTTGGCCCGATTTGCTCGTCGCAAACGACACACAGCCCAACAAGCTTTACCGCAATCAGCGTAATGGTAAATTCAAGGACGTTGCGGTGGAGGCCGGTTTAGCCTTCAGCAATGAAGGAAAAGCGCGAGCCGGAATGGGTGTAGATGTCGCAGATTTCGATAACTCAGGCAAATCAGGGATTGTCATCACGAATTTCGATAATGAGATGATCGGACTCTATCGAGCAAGCACCAAGGGCTATGACGATATCGCGATGCAAGCTGGGCTTGGCAACGCGTCGCGAAACACTTTGGGGTTCGGTTGCGTCTTCTTCGATGCGGACCTGGACGGGTTGCTTGATATTGCAATCGCCAACGGGCACATTGACGAGACAGTTCGCAACATTCGCGGGAATGTTGGTTATGCGCAACCGGCGCAGCTCTTCCAAAATCTGGGCAAAGGAAAATTTCGTGACGTTGCCGTGGAAGTAGGAGGAGGATTCGATCAACCGAAAGTGGGCCGCGGACTGGCCGTTGGAGATTTCGACCGCGACGGCGACCTGGATCTGCTGCTGACCACGAACCATGGGCCTGCGTATCTGTACCGCAACGACAAAGTAAATTCGAATCGCAGCATTCGTTTTCGTTTAGTGGGCACGAAATCAAATCGCGATGCCATCGGGGCCACGGCGCGAATCTTTAATCAGGGCCAGGTGCAAACGAGAATCGTCAGAAGTGGCTCAAGTTATTTGTCGCAGTCAGAATTGCCGGTTACGTTCGGAGTGGGCAAAGACGATCAAATCGATCGAGTGGTAATTGATTGGCCCAGTGGCGCCAACCAGGAGCACACCAAACTGGCAAGCGGTAAATCATACCAAGTGATTGAAAATAAGGGTATTACAGAAGATTTGCAGCGATAGTGCTTTCGCATTATTGTCATCATTTCGCCCTGCCCTTATAAAGGAAGCACTTTAGCAGTCGCTTCCAAATCAGGCTTTGCCTTCGCCGACACCGGAAGCACCCCAACAAACTCTGCGGCCGGGTCCACGACCCCCGGCCGCATTTTTAATTCAGGGGTAGATGTGGTTTGATGAGGAGATTGGGGGAAGGAATGAAACGCTGGCGCTCCACAAGCGTGTTCGTCCTGGTTCTTTCGGCGCTTTATCTCTACGCTTTTCCATCCGCAACCATCTTTTATTTTGGCGTCGTCGTACTGCATTCTTCTGTGGGCATCTTATTTGCAGCTGGTCTGTTACTTTTTCTCTTCCGTGGAATTGCTAAAGAATCCTGGATCGCACGAATTGGCTGGATCGCGCTTGCGGCTGGAGCACTTCTCGGTCTCTTGCTCATTTATCTCGGCACGCCGCATCGACTGAAAAATTGGCTGTACGCGCACATCGCCCTGTGCACGCTGGGAGTGGCGCTTCTGGCGCTAGGCTGGTTGGCAGAACGCGGGCGACTGGGTGAAGGACTTCCACGAAAGATTTTGGCATTCGGTGCTTTGTTGTTGGTTGCAGCGGGAGTGGCTGCGGGCTCCTGGTGGGTACGCGAGGTATCGTGGAAAAATCGGTATCGCGTGGAGAATCCGCGCATCTCTCCCATTGCAATGGAACAGGAAGGCGACGGCCCGCACGGCAAGTTCTTTCCCAGCTCGGCTCAGACGACGGACGGAAAGTACATACCCTCAAACTATTTCCTGCAATCCAAAGCGTGCGAGCGGTGCCACTCGGATATCTATAAGCAATGGCAGAGTTCCGCGCATCACTTTTCGTCGTTCAATAATCAGTGGTATCGCAAAAGCATCGAATACATGCAAGGCGTTTCCGGCGTGAAACCTTCGAAGTGGTGTGCCGGCTGCCATGACCCCGCATTATTATTCAGCGGCATGATGGACCGCCCTATTAAAGAAATTGTGAATACGCCGGAAGCGCAAGCAGGATTGAGCTGCATGATGTGCCACAGCATTGTGCAGGTGAAGAGCACCATGGGGCAGGGCGACTTCCTGCTGGAATATCCGAAACTTCATGAACTGGCGGCGAGCGACAATCCCTTGGTCAGAGGTCTGCACGATTTCATGGTGCGATTGAATCCGGAACCACACCGTCGCGTATTTCTGAAACCCTTCATGCGTGAGCAGGTGCCAGAGTTTTGTTCTGGGTGCCACAAAGTCCATTTGGACGTCCCTGTGAATCATTACCGTTGGATCCGTGGATTGAACGAGTATGACAACTGGCAAGCCAGCGGCGTTTCCGGGCAAGGAGCCCGGTCATTTTATTATCCGTCGACCGCGATGATGTGCGCGGATTGCCACATGCCCATGGTGGCGTCACACGATGAGGGCAATATAAACGGATATGTTCATTCGCACCGTTTCCCCGGAGCGAATACCGCCATTCCCACCGCCAATGAAGATGCGGCACAACTGGAAGCCAGCACGAAGTTTCTGCAAGACAAGCAATTGAGCGTCGACATCTTTGCAATATCTCCGGCTCCGAAAAGACAAGGCGGCGGAGGTGCAGGTGGTTACCCGAAGCCGGAATTATCTACAACGTTTGCGGTGGGCGAGGAGGCTGACGTTTCCCTGCCAAAAGGAGAAATTGGCGAGTCGCGGCCAGTCTCCGCACCGTTGGAACGCGTGAACGCGGCGGTCCGTCATGGCGACGATGAATTGGTCGATGTTGTGGTACGGACGAAAAAGGTGGGGCACTTTTTCCCAGGTGGAACGATCGATGCGTTTGATGTGTGGTTGGAACTGCAAGCGACTGACGAAAAAGGTCAGATCATTTTCTGGAGCGGCAAGGTCGAAGACGGCGGCAAAGGTCCCGTGGAAAAGAGCGCCCACTTTTACAAATCCTTATTGATTGACGAGCACGGCAATCCGATCAACAAGCGCAACGCCTGGGCCGCACGCGCGACGGTTTACGTTCACCTGATCCCGCCGGGAGCCGCGGATACAGCGCATTTTCGAATGCACATTCCTGAAAGCGCAGGGAAACGCATCCAGTTGCATGCAAAACTGAACTACCGAAAATTCCAGTGGTGGAACACGCAGTTTGCCTTTGCTGGTAAGCAGGATCCCGCTGCTACCGGATCGGAAGTCAGTCCCGACTATGATGATCGTCGTGTCGCATTCACAGGTGATTTGTCGCAAGTGTCAGCTAAAAAGAAAGAAATTCCCGATCTACCGATCATTACCGTGGCGGAGGATACGAAATCGATTCGCGTTTTGCCACATTACGCGCCACAACCTGCGCCCGAGGTTGTTCGTAATAAAGAAGACTGGACACGTTGGAACGATTACGGGATCGGACTGTTCTTACAGGGGGACCTGCTAGGTGCGGAACAAGCTTTCTTGCGAGTTACGGAAATCGATCCGCAGAATGCCGACGGTTGGACCAATGTCGGGCGAGTACGGGTGCAGGAAGGTAGCACCGAGACAGCTAAAATGGTTTTGCAAAAAGCGCTAGCGCTGAAACCGGATCTTGCCCGTGCGAATTTCTTCTATGCACGCGTGCTGAAAGAAGAAGGAAAGTACGACGAGGCCGCGAAGACGTTGCAGGCTGTACTGGCACAATATCCACGCGATCGCGTGGTGCACAATGAACTGGGCCGCCTGCTGTTTCTGCAGAAACGCTACGCCGATGCTGTGAAGGAATTTCAGGAGACGTTGACCATTGATCCTGAAGATTTGCAGGCTAATTACAACCTGATGCTCTGCTACACGGGCCTCGGCAACGAAACCGCTGCGAACGAGCACAAAGAGCGCTATATGCGTTTCAAGGCGGATGAAGCCGCCCAGGCGCTCACCGGCGCGTATCGTCAGTCGCATCCAGAAGACAATAACGAGCGCCAGCCTGTCCACGAACATGTCTCGATAGAACTGACTCCGGCTGAGCTGGCGACTAAAGCAAAAAAGACCAGTTCAGCAGCGCACGCTTTGCAGGCCAATAAAGCTGTTGGCGGAGCGGGCCGGTAAGCACATCGAATCAAAAACAAATGCAAAGGAATCAAACATGACCTGGATCAAGACTGTTCGCATGGAAGATGATGAGCAAGTGCGCAATGCCATGATGGAGCAACGCAAACTATATCCCATGGAATACGCGACACCCGTGCCGATAGTCAATCACGGGTTGGAAAACTCGATTGTCGGCTCGCACAGCTTGTTTCCGGATGTCATGTTTCACGCATTCAGCACGTTTGGCGCGCTGATGTCGCCAGACCTGCCATTGCAGCGCGAACAGCACGAGATGATCGCCACTATGGTGTCGGTGACCAATCGATGTTTTTATTGAATCGAATCACACGCAGAGTTTCTGCGTCGGGTTACGTTGAACGAAGAAATGGTTGAAGCGCTCCGGAGAGATTATCGTCGAGCGCCGATCAGCGAGCAGAACAAAATAATGCTGGATTACGTTGTGAAACTCACCAGGGATGCCACACAGTGCAGCCCGGAAGATCACCAACGTTTGCGAGAGGTAGGCTTTGATGATCGTGGGATTCTGCAAATTACCTTGATTGCTTCCTGGTTCAATTACATTAACCGCGTCGCCGATGCACTCGGCGTGGGGCGGAACATTGCGGTGGAAACGAAGTGAAGAGACTTCTGACGATTATTCTGGCTTGCGCGTCGGGGCAGGGAGCAGTCGCTTACGGTCAGCAGACCCCGGTCAAGAATCCAGGCATAACGTTTCGCGATATAACGCAAAAAGCAGGAATTCGTTTTGTGCATAACAATGCGGCGTTCGGCAAAAAGTACTTGCCGGAAACGATGGGACCGGGCGTGGCATTCATTGATTATGACAACGACGGTTGGCCGGATATTTTCCTGGTGAACGGCATGGACTGGCCGGGGCACAGCGGAAAACACAGCACACCTAAGCTGTACCACAACAATCACGATGGCACGTTTACAGATGTAACGCACAAAGCTGGACTGGACATTAAGATCTTTGGGATGGGCGTGGCGGTCGGCGATTACGATAACGATGGGTACGACGACTTATTCGTTACGGCGATGGGACAAAGCCGGCTTTTTCACAATAATGGGAACGGCACTTTCACAGACGTAACGCAAAAAGCCGGACTGATGGGCCCCAATGAGTTCAGCACCAGCGCGGCGTGGGTCGATTACGATAAAGACGGCAAGCTCGATCTGATTGTCGCTAATTACGTGCAATGGACGATGCAGGGCGATCTGTATTGCACGCTGGATGGCAAGAGCAAGTCGTACTGCACACCGGAATCGTACAAGGGCACTTCCGTTAGACTCTGGCACAACCGGGGCGATGGCACATTCGAGGACGCCACGAAAAAAGCTGGCCTGAACGAACCGACTTCAAAGACCTTAGGAATTGCAGTGCTCGATTACGACGGCGATGGCTGGCCGGACATTCTTTTTTCGAACGACACCCAACCAAATAAACTTTACCGCAACAATGGAAATGGTACGTTTACGGAAAAAGCCGTCGTAGCCGGGATAGCATTCAGCGAAGACGGTGTAGCGCGCGCGGGAATGGGTGTTGATGCGTTTGATTACGACCATTCCGGCGCAACCAGCATCCTGATCACAAATTTTTCGAACCAGATGCTTTCGCTGTACCACAATGAAGGAAAAGGGCTCTTTGTAGATGAAGCGCCACGATCGGAAGTTGGCCGCGCATCGCTGCTGACACTGGGATTTGGCTGCTTTTTCTTTGACTACGATTTGGATGGTTGGCCCGACATTCTGATTGCCAATGGGCACATCGACAGCGATATTCAGCGCGTGCAACCGAATGTGAAGTACGCAATGCCACCGCATCTGTTTCGCAATGTGGGTAAGGGTGAATTCAAGGAAGTTACGAAGACTCTGGGTTCTGCGTTTAACTCGCCGAGGGTTGGACGAGGCGCCGCTTACGCAGACATCAATAATGACGGACGGCTGGACTTGCTCCTCTCGACAAATGGAGGGCCAGCATATCTCTTTCAGAACGAACTGAATACTGGAAGTCCAGCGAATAAAGGCTTGCGGGTAAAACTGGTGGGGACAAAGTCTAACCGCGACGGGATTGGCGTTGTCGTGAAATTGACTTCGGGCGGCGATACGCAGACGCAAATGCTACGCAGCGGATCGAGTTATCTGTCGTCCAGTGAGTTGGTGCTCACGTTTGGATTGGCGCAGCGCGATCAGGCGGATTCGGTCGAGATCCGTTGGCCCAGTGGACAGATAGACAAGCTTACAGCGGTGCCGGTGGGGCAAACGATCACTGTAACGGAAGGAAAAGGCGTCACGGCGAGCCGCAAATACGGGGCGCGTTAACTGTTGCTAAGACTTTTGTAGATGGCGCGATGCGAAGCCACGAGAGCTTGACCGAGACTGATGCCGCCATCCCCGGTAGGAACTTCGGAGTGATAGTAAACTTCGAACCCTTTCTGTCGCAGTAGTCCGCGGAGAGCTTCAAACAGAAGAGCGTTCTGAAAACAGCCGCCACTCAGACAGACGCGATTTAGAGCAGACGAACCCCGAATAGTTTCGGCAGCTTCCGCAAAGATTGCGGCCAAGCCATTGTGGAAGCGACGGCTCATATCGCTGGCGTGCACTTGATTTCGCATATCCTGAAGAATGGATTCGAACAAGCTACGAGTGCCGATCTCCCATCCGGATTCTTTCTGCAACAAATCGAAGGCATACAAATCTTGATCGGTCGAATCGCGTGCGGCCATTTCCAACTCTATCGCCGCTTGAGCTTCGTAATTAACCGTGGAGCGGATTCCAATCAATGCGGCAACTGCGTCGAAGAGACGCCCGCAGCTCGAGGTCATTGGCGTGTTCACGCTGCGCTCGATCATTTGAAGAACGACGCTTCGTTTGCGCGGCTCGATATCGGCGGAAAGAAGCGACTCGGCAAGGGGAAGTTGGTTACCAAAATCACGGCACAAAAGGCCGAGTGCGATGCGCCATGGCTCGTGAATTGCGGCAGCGCCACCCGGCAAAGGAAAGTACTGCAAGTGCGCGACCCGCTCAAAATTCAGATAATCGGCGAGCAATACTTCCCCACCCCAGATGGCGCCGTCGGTGCCGTAGCCAGTGCCGTCCAAAGCGATGCCAATCACTCTGCCATCTAAGTGATTCTCTGCCATACAAGCGGCAACATGCGCGTGGTGGTGTTGCACACCAATGAGTTGTACATCTTGCTTTTCAAGTGCCCACCGAGTGGAAAAATAATCCGGGTGAAGATCGTATGCAATGATTTTTGGCTGCACTTCCAGGATGCGTTGAAGATGCTCCACGGCTTCCTGGAAAAAACCGTAGCTTTCCAGATTTTCCAAATCACCTACGTGCTGGCTGAGGAAAGCTTCTCTTCCGCGAATAACGCAAACGGTGTTTTTGAGCTCACCACCTACTGCGAGGATGGGCTGCGATTCCTGTTCGATGGCGACTGGAACTGGCACAAATCCGCGCGAGCGACGCAATTTTTGCGGCTGGCCCATTTCGATGCGCACTACGGAATCGTCACACCGGCGGAGGATTTCACGGTTGTGAACCAGAAACGCGTCGGCGATACCGTTCAAACGCTGCACCGCTTCTTCGTTCTGAATGACGATCGGCTCTTCGCTGAGATTGCCGCTGGTCATAACCAGCGCATTAAATTTGCCACTCGACAACAGAAGTTGATGTAGCGGGGTGTACGGCAGGAAAACTCCAAGAAATCGGTTGCGAGGCGCAACGCCCGTTGCAACGTTGCCTTCCGTGCGCCTGGGAAGCAAGACGATCGGCCGTTGGACGGACAACAGCTCTCGCCGGGCAGCGGCCTCAACGATACATAGGCGCTCAGCATCTTCAACGCTTCGCACCATCACTGCGAAAGGTTTTTCCACGCGTCGCTTGCGAGAACGCAAACGGTCAACAGCTACTTCACTTTTTGCGTCGCAGGCAAGGTGGAATCCACCTAGGCCTTTTATCGCGACGGAACTTCCCTGCTCAATCAGGCGGGCAGCTTCGCGGACCGGCTCTGCTACATCCAGCCATTCACCCTCTGCAGAAAGCAGGCGCACTTGCGGGCCGCAATCCCAGCAAGCATTCGGCTGCGCGTGGAAGCGTCGATTCGCGGGATCATCGTACTCGGTCCGGCATGCGGCGCACATGCTAAAACTCGCCATAGAGGTGCGGGCGCGATCGTAAGGAATGCCGCGAATGATAGTGAAACGCGGACCGCAATTCGTGCAGTTGATGAAAGGATACCGAAAGCGCCGGTCACGCGGATTCATCAATTCGCGAAGACAATCTTCGCAGACGGCGGCGTCGGGGGAAATAAGAGCGCTGGGTAGCTGATCAAGACGGCTCGCCAAAATACGGAAACTGGTGTCGGCTTGGGGTTCCGCATCGCGGGGAGTGAGCAGGATAATTTTGGCGAGCGGCGGAACTTCTTGCGGGAGGCGGGTTAGGAAGCTTTCGACTGCGGCAGCGGGGCCTTGCACTTCGATGCTGACGCCAGCGGGCGTATTCGCGATGCACCCTACCAAATTGCATTCATTGGCGAGACGGTAGACGAAGGGGCGAAAACCGACACCCTGCACAAATCCGGTGACATTGATGGACTTCCGAACTACACCATTCCCAGACGCGTCTGACGCCATAGAACGATTGTAAACCGCTCAGGCTACAGTTGCGGCAGCTTCCTGCTGAACTTTCTGGTGGAGAGCATTAAGCCAGCCCAGCCATTGAACGAAACCTTCGCCAGTGCGAGAAGAAACCGCAATGTAGTCGATCTCGGGGTGAATCTTTCGCGCATTCTCGAGCGCCAGCGCCGGGTCAAAATCGACGTGGGGGAGTAGGTCCGTTTTGGTGAGAAGCATGAGGGAAGAACGGTGGAAGATGCCAGGATATTTCAGCGGCTTGTCTTCGCCCTCGGTAACGCTGAGCAGGACAATCTTTGTCGCCTCGCCAAGGTCGTAGCTGGATGGGCAAACCAGATTTCCAACATTTTCTACCAGCAGCAGGCCGGGCCCACGAAATCCCATTTCGTCGAGATGCTTTTCGACCATGCGCGCATCAAGATGGCACGTTCCGCCAGTGACAATCTGACGCACCGGAAAGCCGTAGCGCGCCAGGCGGCGAGCATCGTTGTCGGTTTGCAGATCGCCAGTGAGAACCGCGACCGAAGCATCTTTGGAAAAACTAGCTAGCGTTTTTTCGAGGAGAGCGGTTTTGCCCGAGCCTGGAGAGCTGATGAAGTTCACGCAAAGAATGTTTTCGTCGCGATAGCGTTGGCGGAGTACGGCCGCCAAGCGATCATTCTCGCTGAGTACTTTTTTCTCTACGATTTCACGCATAGCTCCTCCACTTCCAGATACGCAATATCCAATTCCGTGCCGCCGGTGCAAGTTGTGCGGGTGTCTCCGCATTTCGGACAGTTCAGATCAAGATCTTTGACCGCGAATTCTTCGCTGCAACTGAGACACTTCTGACGTCGCGGCAACCACTCGATTTCGATCCGCACTTTCTCCAGTGGCGTGTCACGCGTTAATGCCTCAAAAGCGAAGGCCAGCGCATCTTTATCGATGGCCGAGAGTTCTCCAATGCGGACGCCAACAGCGCAAATCGTGATTTCCGGACGGCGCCGAACTTCCGATTCGACGCAAGTCAAGATCGAGGATGCAATGCCAATTTCGTGCAAGGAATGGTCCTCACTAACAAATCCTGGGCAATTGATCACCGGAAAGCATATCCACGATGCGTATGGTGCCGAGCGCCGTCCACAGCACTACCATTTTCGGGTGCTCTGACGTGACGCGACCAATGATGCGCGCATCTTTTCCGAGCGGGTGACTGTGCAGCGCTTGTAGCGCCAAGTCCGCATACTCCGGCGATACGATGGCGACGAGTTTGCCTTCGTTGGCGACATACAGCGGATCGAGGCCAAGCATTTCGCAGGCGCCGCGTACGTCTTCGCGGATCGGGAGTGACCCTTCTTCCAATTCCATTCCGACATGAGAGCTGGCTGCAATTTCATTCAGCGTGCTGGAGAGTCCTCCGCGCGTAGGATCGCGCATTCAGCGTACTTCCTGCGCAGCATCCAAAAGGCAGGCCACCAGCGTGTTCAACGCTGCAGAATCGCTTTGAATTTCCGTTTCGAACCGCAACCCTTCGCGCTCTGCGAGGATGGCGATACCATGATCTCCCAACATCCCGCTGACGAGGATGACGTCCCCCGGGCGCGCTTGTTCCGCGGAAAGAAAAAGGCCTTCTGGCACTAATCCGATTCCCGTGGTGTTGATGAAAACGCCGTCGGCGCTTCCCTTCTCGACAACCTTCGTGTCTCCGGTAATGATGGGAACGCCGGCGTTGGCAGCAGCCTGTTGCATCGAGGCGGCAATGCGGCGAACCGTTTCGATAGGCAAACCTTCTTCCAGTATGAAAGCAGCGGTCAGCCACAAGGGCTTGGCACCGCCCATGGCGAGGTCGTTGATGGTGCCGTGAACTGCAAGTGAGCCGATATCGCCGCCCTTAAAAAAGAGCGGCTTGACGACGAAGGAATCAGTGGTGATCGCCAGGCGAGAATCCTTAAGGTGAACAATGGCCTGATCTTCGAGACGATTCAGAACTGGATTACCGAGCGCAGGTAGAAAGATTTGCCTCACGAGTTTGGCGCTCAATTTACCGCCACTGCCATGACCGAGCAAAATACGGTCGCCGGCAGGAAGAGGCAGAGGGCAGGCAAAGCCCGGCGCCTCGGTCGAAAGGTTCGGCGTCGACGGTTCAGAGAGTAACGAGGTGGCGTCTGTATTGATAATAAGCGGCACAAGCACCTTCCGAAGAAACCATGGGCGCACCTAGCGGACGCTCATGCGTGCAGCGCGTCCCGAATGCCGGGCATTCCGTGGGTTTCTTCAATCCAAGTAAGACTTCCGCACTGATACATTCCGACGGTTCTTCAGCACGAATCATTTCCAAATCAAACTGGCGTTCGGCATCAAACAGTGCGTAAACCTCTTTCAGGCACAATCCACTGACCGGGATGGGACCAATACCGCGCCATTTGCGATTGGCAATTTCGAAAACACGCGCCACGGCTTCTTGCGCCGGGCGATTTCCTGCATATTGCACCGAGCGCGAATACTGATTTTCCAACTCAATGCGGCCCTCTTCGAGTTGCGCGACCAACATGCGGATGGCTTCGAGCAGGTCGAGCGGTTCGAAACCTCCTACAACGATCGGCACTTTGAATTCGTTTACAAGCTGTTCGTAGTCTTTGCAGCCGACCACAGCGCACACATGCCCCGGAGCGATAAAGCCCTGAACGCGATTTTTGGGCGAACTCAGAAGGGTGCGGATCGCCGGCGGCACCAGGACGTGTGAGACCAGGAGACTGAAATTGCGGAGGCCGAGACGTTCTGCTTGTAACACGGCCATGGCGTGAGCCGGAGCCGTCGTTTCAAAGCCAATGGCAAAGAATACCACTTTGCGATCAGGACGCGAGCGAGCCAATTGAACCGCATCGGCCGGTGAATATACAACGCGAACGTCTCCACCTTCGGCCTTCACATGGAACAGGTCGGTATCAGAGCCGGGCACGCGCAACATGTCGCCATAGGAAACGAGAGTGACGTCTGGCATTCGCGCCAAAGCAATGGCGCGATCGATGGTTTCGATGGGAGTAACGCAGACCGGACAGCCTGGGCCATGCACAAGTTGCACGCTGTCGCCCAATAGATCGTCAATGCCATAGCGCATTAAGGTATGCGTTTGGCCGCCGCAAATTTCCATCAGTACCCAAGGTCGCGTGGAACCACGGCGTATTTCGGCAGCAATGCCGTGGGCTATCTTTGCGTCGCGATATTCATCCAGGTATTTCATGAGTCCGCGGGACCTCCTGGATCGAGAGCTAGCTCTTCGGAGAGTACGCCCATGCTTTCTAGCAGGGCGTAGGTGCGCTCGGCGTCTTCTTTATCGACGACACTGATGGCGAAACCTACGTGAACGAGTACGTAGTCGCCTATCTTGGCTTCAGGGACAAAGTCCAGGCAGCTTTGGCGCGCGATGCCGCCAAACAAGATGCGGCCAGAACGAATGCCGTCGGATTCCGTGATGTGAGTGATTTTACCTGGTATCGCAAGGCACATACTGTTCCCCCGTGAGCGTGTCAGAGGATGCTGGAACTTCCCACCAGATGGATGGAACGGCGGGCTTGTTGCGTGGTAGAGGTTCGATTCCGAGGCGACGAAGTTCTTCGAGCACCGCCTCCATGGCGGGTTCCACAGCTTGGCGCACTTTCGTGCTCAGACTGCAACTGAGTTCCGAGCTTCCCGGCACAACTCCGACAAGCAAGACTTCTGACGGACAGCTTCCGCTTAGCTCCGAGAAGAGCAGCGCTTCAACCAGCGCGGGATCATGAGGACTGACGCGAGGTTGAATGCGCAGGTGAATGAGTTCGTCTTTGCGGTAGAGTGTGACGTCTCCAGGCTTGCCAGTGGCGCTGACCGCATCAATCAAGATAATGGCGTCGAAATCGGAGAAGAAGGGCGTGATGCCGAGGCCCGGCGTTCCCAGATCCTCAAGAGCGACGTGGCGGGCGAAATCGAAGCGCGCTTCCAACATTTTGACCACAAAGGGCCCAATACCATCGTCGCCCATCAGCACGTTGCCGACGCCGAGAACGCCGATGCGACGAATGGTGGTCACTGCTTGCCTTCCTTGATGTGCAAGTAATCTCCGAAGGCCGAATCTTCCGTGGCGATGTGAGTAAGCAGCCACTCGCGAAGCTCTTCGATGAGCTGCAGGCTGGGTTGCTTCTCGCCGCGAAAAACGTTTTCACGAATGTCGCGGACCTTTTTCATGAGGCGAGTGTGCTCTTCCAGATGGGGCTCGTAACCGGGATAACTGTGCAGCCGCATCACCAGTTGCTCGGAGAGGAAATGCATGTCGGAAAATTCAATGAATTGCTCCAACACATATTTTGCGGGAGCAAAATCGCCGCCCTTTTGCAGGGTTTGGCAGAGGGAATCTAGCATCTGCATTTGCAGATCGTGTTCGGTGTCGATGATCTTGTCACCAACTCTAACCGGCGAAGTGTGAGCGGTTTCGTTCATGGTTTCCTCGTTTACGACAGGCCGATAACTTCTTTCCTTTCGGGGTCAAAGGTGTGAATAGCGCAGGCCAGGCACGGATCGAAGGAGTGAATGGTGCGAAGGACCTCAAGGGGCCGCTGCGCATCGGCAACTGGATTTCCAAGTAGCGACGCTTCGTACGGACCATGAGAGCCATGCTCGTCGCGTGGGCCAGCGTTCCAGGTGGTGGGAACAACAGCCTGGTAATTCGCGATCTGGCCATCCTTGATAACTACCCAGTGCGACAATGTACCGCGAGGCGCTTCGTGGAATCCGACACCGTGCAGTTCCTTGTCGCCAAACTGTGGCTTCACATAGATCTTGGCGTCACCTGAGGCGATGTTCTTCACCAGCAGGTCCCAGTGCTTATCGGCAAGTTCCGTCAACATTGCCGCGCGGATCGCGCGAGCCGCGATGCGACCGAGTGTGGACTGCAACATTACCGGAGTAACCTGCTTCTTAGAGACTGCGGAGACCGTGTTGATGGCTTCGCCGGCCCATTTCTGCGTGAGCTTGTGTCCCTGCGCGTAGCCGACGAGAACTTGCGCGAGTGGACCAACCTGCATCGGCTTGCCTTCGAAGCGCGGAGACTTAACCCAGGTATATTTGCCGTCGTCGTGGAAACCGGTGTAATGAGGATTGGTTTCGCCCTTCCAGGGATGCAAGGTCTTTTCGCCTTCGTACCATGCATGCGAGACATTTTCCGTTACGCCGTTCACCAAGCGAGGATCGGTGTGGCTCTTGATGGGATAAACTCCGCTCAACTTGCCGTCGAAGATGATGCCGCCGGGCAGATCGAACTGAGTCATAGCGCTGTCCAGAGGAAGATCCGGGACCGCCAGATAATTGGTCACGCCAGCGCCGTATTCAAACCAGTCGGGATACATCGCGGCAACTGCGCAGGCATCGACGAAGTAAACTTTCTGCACGAAGGTAATCAGATCGTCGAAGAGGCTCTTGATGGTGTACAGCTTTTCCATGTTCAGGGTGGCTTCGTTATCGAGATTAATAGCGTTGGCCACTCCGCCGACAGCCAGGTTCTGTATGTTCGGAGTTTTGGCTCCCAAAATCGCCACGATCTGGTTGGCGAGACGCTGGTATTCCAGAGCCTGTAGATAGTGCGCAACAGCCAGTAGATTTACTTCTGGGGAGAGGCGCATCGCGGGATGGCCCCAATACCCGTTCGCGAAAATGCCGAGTTGGCCGTTTTCCACGAAGCCTTTTACTCGATCCTGCACTTGCTTGAAATCCTGGTACCCGTTACGCGGCCAAGTTGACAAACTCCCCGCGAGGGCGGCGGTCTTCGATGGGTCCGCTTTCAGAGCGGAAACGACATCCACCCAGTCGAGTGCACACAGATGATAGAAGTGCACGATGTGGTCTTGCAGCGCGTGGGCGATAAGGATGAGGTTGCGGATGTACTGCGCATTGGGCGGCACCTGAGTCCCGGCAGCATTTTCAACCGCGCGCACCGAAGCAATGCCATGCACCGTAGTGCAGACTCCGCAGAAACGCTGCGCGAAGAGCCACGCTTCGCGAGGGTCGCGTCCCTGCAGTATGGCCTCGACGCCCCGGGACATCGTGCCAGAGGCCCAGGAGTCATTCACTTTTCCGCCGTCGACCTGCACATCAATTCGCAGATGGCCTTCGATTCGGGTGATTGGATCAATCGTGATGCGATTGCTCATCGCGCGCTCCCACTAGAGAGTATCGAACGGCTGCAAAGCCGTCTCTGCGGCGACTTTGCTGGCCGAAGCCGGCAAAATCGCGTACTTCTTTACGGCGTACAAAAAGACAGCAACTCCAAGCGACGTGAAGCCCACGCTCATGAGAATTTCTGCGACTGAGGGAAAATAGCGGTAATTGCCCAAGGGGAAGAATGCCAGAGTTGTCGGGGTGAAGCGGTAGAGCGATCCACCAATGGCCACCAGCAAGCACAGCTGAAACAACACGCTTGGCCGTGTTCGGATTGGCTTCAGCAACATCAACAAAGCAGGAACAAGCAGTAGCAGCGTTTCCGCCAGAAACACTAAGCTGTAGCGATCGAAAGTCAGAATCAATCCCAACGCTCCGCGACGGCCGATATCGACAAAACGGACCACGGTCCAGAGCGCAACCATCGAAGACATGATGACTGCCAAACGACCGAGTATTTCCTGGTCCCAACCCAAGTCCCAGGTTAGGCTGCTCAACATCAGCACCAGCAAGACGCACGAGAAACCCAAGATGTAGGCCATCAACAAGTACAGAAGAGGCAGCAACGCTGTCTGCCACAGAGGATGAACGCGAGACCCGGCCAGATACATGAGTTGCCCGAGCGAAGCCTGGTGCATCGAGGGCAGAATGAATGCCAAGGCGATTCCGAAAGGAAATGTTTTGTGCATGAAGTTGAAAATCTTCATGGCCCATTCTTTTTTCTTGGGATCACCGCTGCGGTACATGCGCTCAAGGAAGGGCGGCATGTTTTCCACATCGAGAGCGAGCATGAAGTACGCGGTCATGCAAACGGCAACTTCCAACAGCACGGAGTGCTGATTCCACGTGAGCGGGTTGGCGATCCAAATGAAGTTCCACGGGCGGCCTACATCGATCCCGAGCGCTAGCATGCCGGTGCCATAACCGACCAAGCTGGTCAGCACAGCAGTGCGTAAGACTTTATGAAATTGGCGGACATTAAAGATCCAGGCGAAGACCGCAACCGCATATCCGCCGGAACCCAACGCCGTAAGCGTAGTGACATTCCAATTCTTGAACAGGCCCCAAGAGTAGCCGTCGTTTAATCCCGTAACGTATCCGAGCCCGGTTAGTTCTCGATATAGGGCCAGCAAAAAGGAGAGCGCTGCAAGGCCCGCGAACAGCAAAAAGGGCTTCGTCAGCAGCGGCTCCTTCAACCGAATGCACTTTTCCCAATGTGCGGTCATACCTTTTTGCCCTCCGCCCCCGTTTGTTCATGCTCCTGATGCTCGTGTTCCGACAAGTGACCCTTCCAGCGGCCGCGCATGATAGCTGCTACACCGCCGTAAACCACTAGCGGCGTCAAAAAGCCTTGATAGATGAAGTCGTTGACCTTGCGGACTTGCGCCGGCGCGGACTCCTTGTCCAACTTTGGCAGCCCCACTTTGGTGAAATCGACGTGAGAGAGCACCAGACACTGCGTTCCGCCAGCTTCGAATTCGCCGTAGACGCGATCCTCAAAATAGAAACCGGGTTGCGCCTTGATGCGGCGATGAGCTTCCGCGAGCAAGTCGGTGCGCTTGCCATAGACCACCGCGTGAGTCGGGCAAACTTTGGTGCAGGCCGGTTCAGCCTGCGCCTTCCCTACCAAGTGGTCGCATAGCTCACACTTCACAATCTTTGGATTGACCTTATCCCATTCGAACTTGGGAATATTGAAGGGGCAAGCCACCTGGCAGTACCGGCAACCGATGCACAGATAAGAGGTCCAGGCCACGACCCCCAGTCCTTCCTTGTGCAGCGCCTTCATGGGGCAACCAGAAACACAGGCGGGATCAACGCAGTGCATGCACTGTTGCTTGATGAACGAGCGCTCGTGGCCGTCGTCGGCTACGTACAACTTGATCAGATTTTTTGTGTGAGAGTTGAGGGTGTCGGGTTGTTGGTAGAGTCCACCTGAGCCGCCGGTGTCTGGCTTAAGCCCGTTTGCGTTCTGACAAGCTGGCATGCAGGCGCGACATCCAATGCACTTCGTGGCGTCATAAAGCAATCCAACCGCGTCGACTTCCGGTTCGACGGCCTTTTCGCTGGCCTTGGCCACCGGAACCGCAGTGGAAGCGATGGCCGCAAACGCAGAACCACCGAACAGTGCCTTCAACGCATCTCTGCGATTTACGTCCATGACTTACTCCTTCCCCGCAGGTCCGGAGTTTTCCTTGCGATTTGGTGGCGTAGGTGGTTCGGTTTCAACCTTTTCGCTCAACTTGCGCGAGGCTAACCAGCCGGCGCCAACGATCGCGCCGCCGATGAGGCCGCCGATTCCCGTGGCGACCGGGCTGATGAATCCCTGTGGAGCAGTAACAGGAGCGTAGGTCGCGGGTGGTGTGGGCCGAACGATTTCGGCGGGCTTCAGCATAGGCACGCGGAAAGCGACGGATTCTTCTGTGCAGCCAAAACAGGGGTGGCCAAGACCGATCGGCCACGCGTCTACAACTTCACAGAAGTGCAGTACCGAGCAGCTCGCATGAGTCGAGGGACCCTTGCAGCCCAGCTTGTAGAGGCAATAACCGAGTCGATGCCCTTCGTCGCCAAATTCTTCGGCGAATCTTCCGGCGTCGAAATGTGCGCGCCGTGGGCAATGCTCGTGAATCACCCGGCCATAGGCAAACTTGGGGCGGCCAAGTTCATCCAGTTCCGGTAATTTTCCGAGTGCTACATACTGCAGCAATGTTCCAAGGAGAATATAAGGATTCGCAGGGCAGCCCGGCAGCGTAACAACTGTTTTGTTTTCCAAGATTTTGCCGACGCCCGCTGCACCAGTCGGGTTCGGATCCGCTGATGGCATTCCACCCCATGACGCGCAGGAGCCAATCGCCACAATCGCGCCAGCAGAAGCGGCGGCGTGTTTGGCAATATCAATGGCAGTTTTGCCTCCGACCTGACAGTAAATCCCGTTTTCTTTGGTAGGAATCGCGCCTTCGAGAATGAGTACGTACTTTCCGCCGTTCTTCTTGATGGCCGCTTCGAGTACTTCTTCGGCCTGGTGTCCGGCAGCCGCCATGAGTGTTTCGTGATAGTCGAGAGAGATGAGATCGAGAATTACATCGGCCAATCCGGGGCGGGAGGTGCGCAGCAGCGACTCAGTACAGCCGGTGCACTCCTGAAAGTGCAGCCAAATGACCGACGGTTTGGTTCCCTTTTCGACCGCCGCCGCCACTTTCGCGGCTAGGGTGCTGCTCAATCCGATCGCGGCGCTCGCTTGAGCCACCACTTTTAAGAATGTGCGGCGGTCAACGCCACTGCGGAACCACATCGGGATTGGAAGTGAATTATCATCACGCACGATTGGAGCCTCCATCAGATAGGAGCCTTAGTTGCTTGAGCGCTGAAGAAATCGTGGAAAATCGAACTCGGCACTAACTTTCCAAGTCGCCCTGACCCACAACCGACCCGAAAGTCTCGCTGCGGCTACGAAGTTCCTTGGGACAGTTTCCCCCGACCGATTGTCCGCTTTGAGGGAGTAGGGCATGCGGAGTGCCAATTCGAACAGTTGTTCGATGAATGCGATGTAGTTGAAAAATAGCGCAGTTAGTTCCAAAAAGAATTGATAAGGAGAGTAAATGGTACGGTTAGTGAGTGATTGCACACACTGATCGATGTGATTTTCATCTACGCGTGGGTAAATCTCCGCAGCTGACCTGTTTTCAGTTTCATACGAGACTTCTTTAGTCCTTTATGACTTTTATCACTCACGAGCATCAATTGTTTTTTCGTAAAGCATTTGTGCCCCTGTGAGCTACGTGATAGCTGAAGGTGACTTGCTGTGACACGGTAGATGGTGGCTATCGTATTACCGCTACAGGACCAAAGATGCCTACACTCACCAAAAAACCTGCACTTCCCTCCGAAGATAAACGCTGGCGCATCGTCAATGGCACCATGCGACGTCATGATTATGCTCGCGACGCGCTTATCGAGACGCTGCATACCGTTCAAGAATCTTTCGGCTATCTGGATAAGCCCGCGTTGCGATTCGTGGCTGATTCTCTTCATGTGCCACTGAGTCAAGCCTATGGCGTTGCAACTTTTTACCACTACTTCACGCTAAAGCCTCGCGGCGCTCACACCTGCATGATTTGTATGGGCACCGCTTGTTATATCAAGGGCGCGGGCGCGCTGCTCGCCGAAGCGGAAGGCGCTGTGGGCGTGTCGGCTGGCAATACTTCGCCCGACGGCCAAGTCTCGCTACTGACGGCGCGCTGCATCGGTTCCTGCAGCTTGGCTCCGGCAGCCGTCTTCGACGGAGAAACTGTTGGCGCAGTGGACGGAAAGATTCTTCGCGAAAAGCTGGAAGGGTGGAAAGCTTCATGACCATTGAGGAACTGGAACTTATCGCTAGCGGCGTACGCGAAAACCGCCAGGCAGTTCCAAACGAACTAAACGTATGCCTTGCGGCAGGCTGCCTTTCGCTGCATGGGGACAAATTGAAGAGCGCGCTTGAGGAAGAAGTCAAAAGGACTGGCGCCGCTTGCCGCGTGCGCAGTACCGGTTGCATGGGTCTTTGCTCGCAAGGTCCGCTGGTAGCTAAGCTAGCGAGCCGAGCGCAATTCTTTATAAGAAAGTTGCCGCGACGGATGCACCAGAAATTGTGAAGAGTCTCGACGGCTCTCCCGTGGAACACCTGGTTTGTTCGCGTCAGCAGCCCTTCTTTGAACGCCAAACCAACGTGGTGCTGGAAAATTCGGGAAAGATTGATCCGCAAAAAATCGAGGAATATATCGCCGCGGATGGGTATCTCGCTCTGGTCCGTGCTATGGCCGAGAAGACTCCCGCAGAGATCGTGCAGGAAGTTTCGAAAAGCGGCTTGCGCGGACGTGGCGGTGCTGGCTATCCCACTGGGCTCAAATGGAGCACCGTTGCAAAGACTGGGACAACAGCAAAATACGTTATCTGCAACGCCGACGAAGGCGACCCCGGCGCGTTCATGGATCGCAGTGGCCTGGAAAGCGATCCACATCGCGTCATTGAAGGCATGATCATCGCCGCTTTCGCAGTGGGCGCGAATCGCGGCTACATCTATGTCCGCGCCGAATATCCGCTGGCTGTGAAGCGACTGCAACTCGCCATTCGCGATGCGCGACGTCTGGGTTTTCTGGGTAGCCAGATCTGCAATACGAAATTTGATTTCGACCTGGAAGTGCGCATCGGTGGCGGCGCTTTTGTTTGCGGGGAGGAAACCGCCGCGCTGATCGCGTCCATTGAAGGTGGACGCGGCACTCCACGCCCTCGCCCGCCGTATCCTGCGCAATCGGGCCTCTGGGGCAAGCCCACGCTAATTAATAACGTCGAAACCTACGCCAGCATTCCCGCAATTCTTCGTCATGGTGGCGATTGGTACGCCTCCATTGGCACAAAGAAGAGTAAGGGCACAAAGGTGTTTGCCCTCACCGGCAAAGTTCAAAATGTCGGTCTGATTGAAGTGCCCATGGGCATGACGCTGCGCCGAATCATTTTCGAAATCGGCGGCGGCGTCCCAGACGGCCGCAAATTCAAGGCGGTGCAGACCGGCGGACCTTCGGGAGGCTGTATTCCTGAGCAGTTTCTCGACTTGCCGGTCGATGACGAATCCCTGAAGGAAGTTGGCTCCATCATGGGTTTCGGGGGGAATGATCGTGATGAACGACGGCGCCTGCATGGTGAACGTCGCGCACTACTTCATGGAATTCTGCATGTCTGAATCGTGTGGCAAGTGCATTCCATGCCGCGCCGGAACAGCGCAGATGTACGAACTGCTTACGCGCATGACTAAGGGCACCGCGACACTTCACGATTTGGAACTTTTGGAAGAACTTTGTGACATGGTAGCTAACACTAGTCTGTGCGGCCTGGGGCAGAGTGCACCGAATCCGGTACTCAGCACATTGCGTTACTTTCGTCACGAATACCTTGAACATATCGAAGAGAAACGTTGTTGCGTGGGTGTTTGCCCGTGTAGCTCCAATGTAGAGGTGCTGGCATGAATCCCGCGCCCGCCGTCAAAACACTGGTCATCAATGGTACGGACATTAGCGCCCGCGCCGACCAAACCATTCTTGATGCTGCCCGTGAGCATGGCGTCAACATTCCCACTCTGTGTCACTTAGATGGACTCTCCGAAGCTGGTGCGTGCCGTCTTTGCCTGATCGAACTGAAAGGGTCACCCCGGCTGTTTCCCGCGTGCGTGACACTGATCGAAGAAGGCATGGACGTAACGACCGAATCGCCGCGTTTGAAAAAGTGTCGCCGCCTGACACTCGAACTGCTCTTCGCCGAACGCAATCATGTTTGTTCGGTGTGCGTTTCGAATGGCATGTGCGAACTGCAAAATACGGGCAGCGAACTGGGCGTCACGCAGGTCCGTCTGCCCTACCGCTACCCGCGCCTGGCCGTAGACACTTCACATGAACGATTCACGATGGACCACAACCGCTGCATCGTCTGCACGCGATGCATTCGTGTGTGCAGCGAAATCGAGGGCGCGCATACATGGGATGTGCTTGGCCGTGGCGTCGAATCGCGGCTAATCACCGATCTCGAACAGCCTTGGGGAACTTCGGACACCTGCACGAGTTGCGGCAAATGTGTGCAAGTCTGCCCCACCGGCGCACTCTTCGAAAAAAGTAAGGTTGGTATGCAGATCCAGAAAAAACGCGATTTTCTGCCTTATTTGAATGTAATGCGTGAGGGCCAGCTTGAGTAAACCCACAGTGGCGACGATTTGGTTGGATGGATGTCCCGGTTGCCACATGTCCTTTCTGGACTTGGATGAACGGCTGATCGAATTAAGCGCGCATTTCGATCTGGTATATTCGCCTTTGGTCGGCCTGAAAGTTTTGCCTACGCATGTGGACATCGCGCTGGTGGAAGGCTCGGTCAGCAACGAAGATGACGAACACAAAATTAAACTGGTACGCTCTCGGGTTCCAGTACATCGCCGTGCTGTCGCGCTTTGGAGCCTAGAAAAAGACCATGGGAAAAACCATCACAATTGACCCCGTCACGCGAATCGAGGGGCACGCCAAAATCACCTTGGAAACCGACAATCAAGGCGAAGTGTCGGCTGCCTATTTCCATGTGACGCAATTCCGTGGGTTCGAAAAGTTCTGCGAGGGCCGACCGTTTTACGAAATGCCCTACATCATGGAACGCACCTGTGGCATCTGCCCGGTTAGCCATCTTCTGGCAGCAGCCAAGGCCTGCGACGCGCTGCTGGCGGTTCGAGTTCCCCCAGCCGCGGCAAAACTCCGTCGCATCTTAAATCTCGCGCAGATTATTCAGTCGCACGCCCTCAGCTTTTTTTTATCTGTCTTCACCAGATTTGCTGTTGGGCATGGATCCGACCCGAAAGACCGCAACATTTTTGGCGTGATGAAATCGAAGCCGGAGCTCGGACGTGGTGGTGTTCAGCTTCGTAAATTCGGGCAGCGCGTAATTGAGACACTTGCAGGCAAACGGATTCACCCAGGTTGGGTGGTGCCCGGCGGCGTGAATGCACCTTTGACCCAGGAAAAGCGTGATCTGATTCTTTCGTGGGTTCCCGAGGTGCTGAAAGTCACTCTTAAATCGTTGCACTGGTTCAAGCAAAACCTGGAGAATTACCGCGAAGAGATTCGCACCTTTGCGAATTTTCCAAGTCTGTTCATGGGACTGGTTACGCCGGACGAGTGCATCGGCTACTACGATGGAAGGATTCGCTTCACGGATTCGCTGGGAAATATCGTGGCAGACAATCTCGATCCCGCGAATTACCCCGAATTCTTAGGCGAAGCCGTAGAGCCTTACACCTTTACGAAGTTTCCTTACTACAAGCCGATGGGCTACCCCGAAGGGATGTATCGCGTAGGGCCGCTGGCCCGGGTCAACCTTGTCGATCATTGCGGCACGCCGCTTGCCCAACAGGAGTGGGTAGAATTCCGCTCGCTGGAGCGCAATGCCGTACTCAGTTCGTTTCACTATCACTATGCGCGGCTCATCGAAATTCTATTTTGCATCGAGCACATCGAGGAATTCCTGAACGATCCGGATATCCTCAGCACGCATGTTCGTTCCACCGCCTCCCTTAACAATTTAGAAGGAGTAGGAGCGTCGGAAGCTCCGCGCGGCACGCTGATTCATCATTATCGTGTGGATGAGCAAGGCCTGGTGGTCTGGGCAAATCTGATTATCGCCACCGGCCACAACAATCTGGCCATGAATCGCGGCATACTTCAGGCTGCACGGCAGTTTGTTCGCAGTGAGAAGCATTCCGAAGGCATGCTGAACCGCGTCGAAGCGGTGATTCGCGCATTCGATCCGTGCCTCAGTTGCTCCACGCATGCGTATGGCGAAATGCCACTACAAATTCAATTGCGTGCTGCCGATGGCGCACTCTTGGACGAAATCGCGCGTAACCCATGATCCGCGCTCTCATTCTTACCTGCGGTAACTCCTTGCGGGTAGACGACGGGGTGGGTTTGCAGATCGCTCATTCACTGGCAATCGGCATCTGCGATCCTGATACTGAAATCTACTCGCAACAGCAGTGGACACCGGAGCTCGCCGAAGCGATTGGCAGGGCGGACGTGGTTATCTTCGTGGACGCGTCGGTAGCAGTGGCACCCGGCAAAGTGCGCACCCAGGCCATTTCGCCCGATTCCTCCGCGACCGATAGCGGCATGACGCACACGTGCAGCCCAAGCGGCCTGCTCGCCATCGCGCAACTGCTGTATGGAAGAACGCCGGAACGCACTTACCTGGTCACCGTTGGCGGACAATCGTTCGATTATTCGGATCAGCTTTCTGAAATTGTGCAGCGCGCCGTTCCAGTTGCCAGGGAACGAATCAGGGCACTTCTTGCCTGCGTGTCTTCTCCGCAAGAGCAAACGAACTCCCGCACTGCAAGTAGCTGAGCTTCATTCGCGCTCTTTGCGCTGGTATTCCTCTATCGCACACCGTTTCTTTGGCTTGTATGTCGTATGCTATCGTCGTTTCCCCTTATGTTTTCGCAGCGCACCAACTGGAAATTGACTCCTAATCGGTTCACGCAGGTCGTGGATCACCTTCGTTCTTCCGGAACGCACCTTCTCGACCTGACAATCTCAAATCCCACGCGCTGCGGATTCGCATACGATTCCGCCGTAATTATCAAAGCCTTTCAGTCGCCGCAGATGCTCGATTACGACCCACAAGCTAAGGGGCTGTTCTCGGCGCGTCAGGCCGTCGCGCACCATTACGCGCAGGACCACTCAACAAGAGTCGATCCCGAATCCATTTGTCTAACCACCAGCACGAGTGAGGGCTATTCGTTCGTCTTTCGGCTGCTCTGCAATGCGGGTGATGAAATCCTGGTGCCCAAGCCCAGCTATCCACTATTTGAGTTTCTCGCCGATCTGCAGGACGTCAAGCTTGTACCGTATTCGCTGCCATACGCGCAGGGCTGGTTCGTCGATTTTCAAACTGTCGAACAAGCGCTGACTCCGCGGACGCGCGCGATTCTGGTGGTCCATCCGAATAATCCAACCGGGTCTTACCTGCGCAGCGAGGAACTGCAGAAACTGAATCAGATTTGCAGCAACCGGGAACTGGCACTCATCGCCGATGAAGTGTTTCTCGATTATTCCTTTACTAACGAACGCCACGCGACGCTTGCTGATAATCGAGACTGCCTGACGTTTACGCTCAGCGGACTTTCGAAAATCGCCGCACTTCCGCAGATGAAAGTGGCGTGGGTCGTAACCAGTGGGCCGGAACGAATCGCAAACCAAGCCGCGGAACGACTCGAGGTGATTGCTGACACTTATTTGTCGGTCAGCGCCCCAACGCAACTCGCGTTTCCCGCACTCTTCGAACAGCGGCACTCCCTGCAATCACAGATTCGCAAGCGCGTCCTCGAAAATCGCTCTGTGCTTCAGTCACAACTCGCAAGCGCTTGTGAGTTGCTCCACGCAGACGGTGGCTGGTACGCGGTTCTCCGCATCCCTTTAGGCCGTTCCGACGAGGAAATCGCCGTCCAACTTCTTCAGCAACACCAAACCCTCGTACATCCCAGCCATTTCTACGATTTTCCCGGCCAGAATCATCTCGTGCTAAGCCTGATCACACCCGAACAGCCCTTTCGCGCCGGTGTGCAAAATCTGTTGCGCATGCTTCAATAAAAGACGCCTAGCGCATGCGGCCTTCAGAAACTTGCAATAGCGGCGGCTTCCGTCGAGGAGATTTCGAACATAGGCTGCAGCCGGGCGATTTCCAGTGCCTGTCTCAGCTTCGGGCCAAGATTACATAGCACCAGCCGTCCGCCTTTGGCTTTCGTCTTTCGATGCGTTTCGATCAAGGCGCCGAGGCCCGCGCTGTCCACGTAATTCACGTGGTCAAGGTTGATGACGATTCGCGTGGCGCCAGTTTCCAGAAGATTCTCAATCATTGTGCGTAGTCCGGTGCTCTCCTTGCCGAGGACAAGACGACCGTCGAGCGAAAGAAGGTAAATTCCATTCATTTCGCGCTGAACGATTTCCAAAGGCATTTATGCCTCCTGAATAGATGAAGGAGAGTATCCCGTATTGGTAGCGATACCGGGATTCGAACCCGGGTTTCCGCCGTGAGAGGGCGGCGTCCTAGACCCCTAGACGATATCGCCAATGGGAAGGCGCGGCAGTGCCGCTGGCATCCAAGTAACAACTGTTTATCTTCCCATGCTGAGCGCACGCTCGCAAGCGCTCGAATTGTGCGACCGACACTTTTTCGCGTGCCCTACAAGGGCTCTGATAGACTGTTGCCCATTTTCCAGTCTTTTGCGAATCTCCAGGAGAATCGATGACGGACATACCAGCTTCTCTGTCGCGTAGAAATTTTGTTTCGCAAATAGCCAGTTTGGGGGCCCTTTGGGCATTTGCGGCCACGATTCCCTTTCCTGCATTCGCAGAATCCCTCGCAGATGATCCACGCATTTCGCAAACGCCGTTGGTTGAAGCAGGTTTCGCCTCGGTGCGCAAAATCGGCGAGGGCGCATACGCAACGATATCTGATCCGAGCAAAGGGTTCGCCACGATTTGCAACGGCGGATTTCTGGTCGGAAAAGATTTCGCGCTCCTTATAGAAGGATTTGGCAGTCCAGCTGGCGCCGCATTTCAAGTGGAAACGCTTCGCAAGATTTCGCAAGTTCCGGTGATGGCTGCGCTCGACACGCATTACCATTACGATCACACCTTCGGGAACACATTCTATGGAGCGAACGGAATTTCGCTTTGGGGACATGCTGCGGCTAGCAAGCGCATGTTCGATAGCTACGTCGCGATGCAAGGCGCTGACCGGTCCACGGTTCTCGCGCCGTTCGAAAGGCGCGTCCGCGAATCTAAGAGCGACATTGAAAAACAACATGCACAGACTGATCTAGCTGCGTTCGGAAACATCTACGACATGGCCAACAAGGGTTCCATCGCGGGGCCTAATCATCCGCTGGACCCTGGCAAACTTCCCATGGCCGTTGATCTGGGTAATCTGAAACTTAGCATCGAAACATATCCCGGCCACTCTGGTACCGACCTCGTCGTCCGCGTCCCTGACCAGAAAGTCGTCTACTCCGGCGATCTGATTTTCAATGGAGCTTACCCCGCCTGCTTCGATGATCAGGCCACAATCTCCGGCTGGCGCTCTACGCTTAAGACTTTCGCCTCGTGGGACAAAGATACTTTTTCGTGCCCGGGCACGGCCCGATTTGTGGGCAAGAGGGCGTCCAGAAGCTGCGCGAGGTGTTCGACGATATCGCCGAACAGGCCGAAAAGATGTACAAGGCCGGGGTACCCGTGTCCGAAGCTCCGGACCGCTATGTGGTTCCCGAAAACTTTAAAACTCTCGCCATTTGGGCGTGGGGGCTCACAGTGGGCGATGCGATCACCAAGCTGTACCGGGAATACCTTTCCTTAGACAACAAGTAGCTCGGCCCAAATCCCTTAGGCCTGCCACCAGAAAACACAACGTCCATGCACTGACTGCTACGGTGCTCAAGTAATTTAATTTTATGCATGCGTTTTTTGCAGAACCGGTCACCGACGCTTGGGTGTACATTCACCTCGTCGGGCTCCCAATTTGTGTCCCGACTACACCGACGCCCGCATCACGCGGGCGTGGCAAGGAGTCCATCATGCTCACGCCAAAAAACCGCGGACGAATCATAGTGGTCATCCTCACCTTGGTTGCGGCCGCAACCATTCTAGGGACTGCGGCGGCTCAGAAAGCCTCTGTTCCCAAGCCGCAAGACAAACTGGCTATGGGTGAAGGCGAAGTCAAGCAACTGCTGCTCCTTATGAATACCGACAGCAAGGGCCAGGTCTCCAAGCAGGAGTATATGAAGTTTATGGAAGCGGAATTCGAGCACTTGGACAAAAACAAGAAAGGCGAGCTAAACGTCAAAGAATTGACGAAATCGGATCTGACTGCAAGCCGCTTCGTCGGCAAGTAGCAGAAATCTCGATCGTTACGTATTCCTAGGCCTTGTGCGTGAGCTCGGGCAAACGAAACAGTATCTCTGTTCATCTCCCGAGCACCGAGCCGTTAGAACTTCACTAGAATCGACATATCGATGAACGATTCGTCTTTGCGAAGGTCTGGGAACCAAACGCTGCTGAGTCCCCCGCCACAAGCCGTTTCCGCCGCGGCAAGGCTGGTTTGCCCTGACGTTCCGCCACCGCTACACGTGAAGAACTGTGGGGAACCATTGTTACCGCCCGGAGGCGTGATGCCGCCACGGCCTGTCCAATACGGCACGTTGGCATGGCGATAGTCATATTCCCAGCGGAACGTGATGTATTGCTTGGGCATATAGTCAAACGTGATGGACGAATCCCATGCCTTAAACGGATCGCCAGGATTCCCGGTAAAGTAAGGAGAGTTCGTCGCCGCAGAGATCGCGCCTTCTCCGTTGATGGGCGGGATCAGAACCAGGTAGCGTCCCGGATTATTGATCTGTCCCCCACCAACGGTTAGTCCGAACAGATCGCGGTGGAACCAGAAGCGGTTATAGAACATGTAGCCGATAAAACTCTGCTTCGGGCCACCCTTCTTATCGCCATAGCAACTCACGCCGGAGCCATATTCGCAACCCAAGTCGCCGGTTAGGGAAAATGCCATCTTATCGAGAGTCTTCTCCGGCTTGTCGTAGTACTTGACCTCGATGCTATCGTCGGTATGGATGCGGCTGCGGCCCTTGATGAACAGGTCGTCCTCGCCCACTCCGTAGTTATTCGAAATGATGTTCAACCAGGGTTTGGGCGTCCACTTTATCTGTCCACCGACTCCGGGGTGGTGATTCGCCGAAGCGTAGGACTGCCATCCGTTGATGAACCAGGGCTCAATCTTCAGGTGGGCTGTAGGAAATATCTGTACTCGCACGCCGTTGAAGAACCACGGAGTGTTCGAAGAGACATAGGACGGCTGGTAGGCCCAGTTGTCGAAATTGTAGTAGCTGAACAAGCCGATGTACGACATGAAGATTCCCGCGTCCACGTTGATTCCGTGCAGCGCGTTGATGTGATATCCGCCGTACGCCTCGGATATATAGCGGTACGCTGTTGGCAAGTCCCACTGGCCGTGCCCCGGACTCGGGTCATTGCGTGGTGTCGTTGCGGAATACATCCCGAACTGCGTCATCAACCTGGCGCGAACATTGTCATAGTGGAAATCGCCACCGACGCCGAGTTGTTCCAGCTGAACTTCGTTCGACCGAAACAACTCGCTCGAGCCCCCAATGGAATGGTCTGTCGGGTGATTGAAATCAAGGACGTAGTGCGTGTCCGCTCTAATTTCCGGAGTGAAGAACTTCGTATCCCAGAATATTTCCTTTGTGCGTGCGTTGCCGTTCAGCCATGTCCAGTCCGCATCGGAAAAGGGTTCGACATACCCCGGCTTTCCATTGCTCGCAGCCGCAGTGGCCGGCGTAGTCTGATCCTGTTTTGGCTTACCGACAGGCGGAGCGACCGTCCCAATAGTGGCGGGGTCCTTCGGCGACATGTTCGCTTCCGGCGAATTCGATTTCGCATTGGCTAAAGAATTGCTGCCTGGAGCGCCAGCCGCCGTATTCGTCGTTCCGGTGGCGGTCGGCTGGGCAACCGTTGCCGCGGCGCCGGGCTGTTTGGCTTCCAACTCTTCCACTCGCTTTTCGAGTTGCTCGACGCGGTCCAGGAGCATGCGTTCACGATCTGTCAAGCCAGGTTCACTCTTCGGAGTCTCCAACGTCTTTGGTGCCGGCGCAGAAATACCATCGGTAGTCTTCTTGTTATCATCATCGGCCCGCACGGCACCACCGGTGCCCAGCACGAGAGCACACACCGCCGCTAAACAAAGCAGATGCTTCTGATTCAGCACATTGCGCATGGTTTTTCCCCTCACTCACTCGCCGCAACGATATTTTCAGAAGTAGCGTGCCAGGTCGCACTTCGAGGAATTCAGTCACGAGATGTCGTTGCCTGAAAAGATTAGCTCCGGGGACATAAGAATTCCGTGAAGACCCAATCAGCCTTCCGTTAGACCTTAGACACCGGTCTATAGCACCATTTTGATGAGGTTACATAATTCGAGGATTCAGGAAAATTAGGACTATCTAGGGTAGCGAGAGGGTTTTCCGCGACGCGATTTCCGAGGCTACTTGCAGCATTTCGTCGTGAACAAGACCATTCGTCGCCAGAATGGAGGTCCCACCTAGTTGGTATGGTTTCCCATCCAGATCGGTGATCTTGCCGCCTGCCTCCTCAACCAAAATCACGCCGGCCGCGGTATCCCAAGGCTTAAGCCCAAACTCCCAGAAGCCTTCGAACCGTCCTGCGGCCACGTAAGCCAAGTCCAGCGCGGCAGAACCATCACGCCGCACGCCATGCGACTTGAGGGTGAAATCCCAGTAATAGTGAATATTCGGATTGGCCAGCCTCTTGTGGTTGGGAAAGCCAGTGCAGAGCAAACTTTTGTTCAGAGTGGAAATCTTCGAGGCGTGAATGCGCTTCCCGTTGAAAGAAGCTCCTTCGCCACGCGCTGCAACAAAAATTTCTTCAAAGATGGGATTGTAGATGACTCCGAGTATCACATCGTTTTTCTTGGTCAGCGCCATGGACACGCAAAAAAACGGGTATCCATGCGCAAAATTCGTGGTTCCGTCGAGTGGATCGACATGCCAGCGGAATTCAGAGGTTGTCTCTTTGCCGGTTCCTTCTTCGGCGGCAACGGCATGCTCGGGGAAATACTTCTGCAGCTTTTCAACAATCAAGCGCTCAGACCGGCGGTCTGCCTGGGTGACCAGGTCGAATTCTCCTTTGTAGGCAATATCCGGCGGATGCATGGCTTCTTCGCGGAGAATGGCGCCCGCTTCACGAGCGATTTCAACGGCTGCTTCCAAATAGGTCTTCGTCATTCGGCGTTCTCTGATCTCCGCGGCCAACTATTGCTGGCCAGTCAAATACGTGGTGCGATGCCTTGCCGTGTAACCGGGCAAAACTTTCACTTCAATTGTACGGTAAGTATTGGCAGGGCCGCGCGGATTCGGATAGTACGCAAGGCGGTATTGAGTGCGAAGCTCGTTGTCGATACGGTCAAAAATGGCACTCAATTCCTGCGGCGAATCCGGATAGAACATCGCCCCGCCAGTGGTTTCCGTTATCGTTTGCAGTGCGTGTTCGCCCGCAGTGTTCCTGCCGTTTTCATTCTTCACGGGACGAATCACGATGGTGTAGAGCAAAACCTCGCCACGAAGCGCGGCCTTTCGTGCTGCTTCAAAATCGGCTCGACTGGTCGTCTCTCCCGCATCTGTGACCATGATAATCACGCGCCTGCGTTCGCCCGGACGTTTCTGGAGCGCCTGCGACCCGAGCAGCAGGGCATCGTAGATCGAAGTACCAGCTCCGTCAGGAATTCTGCGTACCGCATCCTGCAACACGCCGACGTTACTTGAAAAAGGAGAAATCAGCGTCACCGTCTCATCAAACGCATACACTGCCAGGCGATCTTCCGGTCGCAATATCTGTTTGATGAAATGGGTAGCGGCATCCCGCTCAAAGGCAATTTCCTTGTGGGCACTCAAACTGGAATCGATCATTAGAGCCAGGTCGAGCGGTAGTTTGGTCTCGGACTCAAATACGTCGACTTTTTGCTGTACTCCTTCCTCGAATATCTGGAACGCTTCAATCGGCAGGTCTGGCGCAGGGCGATTGTGCTCGTCCAGCACGCTTACCAGCACAGTGACCAGGTTGACATTCACCTTGATTGTGCCGCGCTCCGAACTTTGATCTGACTTTTTTTCTTTGGATTGCGGTTCTGTAGACTTTTCCTGGCTGGAGGTCGAAGGTTGCGCCCAAGGTGGCCGGTCGGGCTTATCTTGTGCGAATAGAGCACACGCACACGCGAGTAGCACGAACCCAGCGATCGTATTAGAGCAGGGTCTCCGAGGCGGTCTGTTCATCTATTATTAGGATGCACTTTTTGAACTGCGCGGTGCCGGAGGCAGTTCCCCATCCGCCCACACCGCACCATCTGCAAAATACTCTTTTTTCCAGATGGGCACAGTCTTTTTCAGCGTATCGATCGCATACCGGCATGCGTCGAATGCCGCCGCACGGTGAGGGGCGCTGATAGCGATAAAGATACTGGTCTCACCCATTTCGAGCCTGCCCAATCGGTGCACGATTGCAACGCGGTGAATCGCGAATTTGTCATGAAGATACGCCGCGATTTCCTGAATTTTGGTTACGGCCATCGCTTCGTAGGCTTCGTACTCCAGATATTCGGTGGCGCGCCCGTGCGATTCATTGCGTACAAATCCGTCGAAGGTAACAATCGCACCGTCATTATCGGCCCGCACGAAACGCACTAGTCCATCGAAATCAATCGGCGAATTGACCAGCTCTAGCCTGTCGTTTATTGGATTGTCGGGCATGACTCGATGCACTACCCGCCACTGACCGGCGGAAGAAACGCAATTTCGTCTCCCGGCTTCAACTGCGTGTCCCAGGCCGCAAATTCCTGGTTACGCGAAGCCACCAGCGAGCCGCGGAACTCCGCTAACTTGGGAAAGCGCCTCGAGTAAGAAGCGAATAAATCCGCGAGGGTTGCGTCCACTGGAATCTCCTGCGGCTCCTCGCGAACCCCAGCTAGCTCGCGAATGCGCCCGAAAAATAGGACGTTCACCCGTATCGTCGGTAAGACGGAGGTCATGCAAAAATTGTACCCTGTGAGCAGGCGCCCTGCCAGCAGGCCATCCGCACGCCCGCGTTATGCTGCCGTACCACGTTAGGAGAGGACGAAATGAAGATTCTGGTGACTGGCTCCTCGGGCCTCGTCGGCACTGCCTTAGTTGCAGATATGCAGCGCGCCGGGCACACGTTGTGCCGGCTGGTCCGGCCCGGCCAAAACGTCGGATCGGCGCCAACCCACGGTTTCGATGTGAACTGGAACCCGGCTACAGGAGAATTGGGTGGAGCGGCCGTAGGTGCCGACGCGGTCGTAAATCTTGCCGGTGCTCCCATCGCCAATGGCCGCTGGACCGAGTCTCGTAAACAACTGTTGGTCAGCAGCCGCATCGATACGACGCGCTCGCTGGTGAACGCGCTGGCACGTATGGCCGCTCGCCCTCGTGTGCTGATTTCAGCTTCCGCTATCGGCTATTACGGAAATCGTGGAGACGAAATCCTCAAGGAAGACAGCCCCCCGGGCCCGGACTTTCTTAGTGAAATCGCCAAAGCTTGGGAAGCCGAAGCCATGAAGGCTGAAGCGTTAGGCATCAGGGTGGTGCTCGCACGCTTCGGCATTATTCTGGCAAAAGGCGGCGGGGCATTCCCAAAGATGCTGAAGCCTTTCCGGCTGGGTCTAGGCGGCAAACTCGGCAGCGGAAAACAGTGGATGAGTTGGATCATGGTGGAAGACGTTGTGAATATTCTGCGCCTTGCGATTGAGAATGGCGCGGTCCGTGGACCAATCAATGTCGTTGGCCCACAACCAGTCCGAAACGTTGAATTCACCGCTGCTCTTGCAACCGCCGTGCATCGCCCCGCACTCTTCGCCGCGCCAGCCTTAGCACTACGCCTCGCCATGGGAGAAATGGCCGACGCCCTGCTGCTCGCCAGCCAGCGCGTCCTGCCAGAGAAATTGAACCGCCTGAATTTCCGCTTTGCGCAACCAGATCTAGCAAGCGCATTGAAATCGATTCTATCTTTAGAATCCTAGCGAAAGCGGATCCTGGGCTATATTTAGCGATGCTCTTAGATATTGAGTTGCTGCAGGAACAGTTCCAGGTTGCTCCCATCTACGAAAAATATTTCAGAGCGACCAGCTGTGGCATTGTGTGAAACAGCTCCTTCATCAAGCGCCAGTAAAAGGCGCATCTTCGCCACCGCATATTCCTCGCTGCTGGTCAGGGCTCGCCCATTTGCCTTGGCCCAAGCCGCAAGCACCGTCTCAAACACTAAAATATGCACCGGAAACGCGTTAGACCGGTCCACTGAAATCGCATAAACGAATTCGACCGCGGCGTTCCACTCGTACTGCACGCGGTTCACTTCATAAAAATAATATTGGTAGACGCAGCCGTTCGCCGCTGAATAGCTCTTGACGCGCCGAGCAGCATCAGGTCGTGGCATGCGCGGATTATTGAAGTCGCGGTCGCGAATGTCAATTGTTCTCGAACGAAATTTCCCGAATCGGGCTAACTCCAAAAATTCATTTCGATTCGGGAGCCGCGGCAAGCACGGAGTGTCGCCTCGCAATTCGAACGTGCGTTGCGAGTGAAGCCGGTCTTCGCGCGCAACTAAGCGTATCTACAGCTCTTAACCGCACCGCAGGACGGATCAGGCGCGGCAACGGCGCCGCAGTTTGCCCGAAGCAGCACTGGCACGCCGCCTGCAATTTCCATTGGCATGCGGCCCCTTCTGCAACGACGAACTTCAAAAAGTTCTCATCAACAAGAGAGCGCGATGCCTCCACGACGGACACTGCTTTTTGTTCTCCTCACGGCGGGTGCGTGGACTCTGGGCTGCGGCGGGGGAGGCGCAGGCTCTGTAGCGCAACCGACGCCACCACCTCCCCCCATTCAAATCGAGGTCTCGCCTCAATCAGGAACAGTGTTGCTTGGTGAAACACTGCGGCTTGCTGCGACCGTGAGCAATTCCACAAATACTGGCGTGAGTTGGAGCGTCGAAGGAATTTCTGGCGGTTCTCCTCAAGTCGGATTGATTTCTGTCGATGGAGTGTATACGGCGCCTGCGGATCTTCCCCAGGGCGGGACGGTACAAGTGATAGCCACTAAGTAACGCCTACTCCTCCAAGTTCGCCACCGTCAGCATAAGCATAACCAGCGACATTTCTGTGTCGTTGACACCTGGAAGTGTGAGCATTTCCTTGGGCGGCCCCCAATCGTTCCGCGCATTGGTGTCAAGCAGCGGGCATCCGGACAGTGCAGTTCGCTGGAGCGTGGCTAGCTTATCTTGCCCATCCGGGTGCGGCTCGATCGACAGCAACGGCAATTACACCGCACCATCCATTTTGCCGAATCCCTCGCTGGTCACAATTACCGCTACGAGTGTTGCCGATAGCACAAAGCAAGCCAGCGCCGCACTTTCCATCGCCAGCAATTTCGATTTGCAGTTAACCGGACCGAGCACGTTGCAATCTGGCGTTACTGCCGCCCTGATCGCCACTCTTACTCCAGCTGCAAATTCGAAACCCAGTGGTGTGCTTTCCTGGTCATTATCGGGACCCGGATGCACCGCCGGTGCATGCGGCATTCTGAATGTAGTCACCACTGAGTCCTCGGGTACAGCCGAGGTAAACGATACTACGAGCTATACCGCTCCTTCTTCAGTGCCACAACCCAGCTCGGTCACGATAACCGTGACGCCCCTTGCCGATCCCCGAAGAGGGCTCAAGCCGTTATCCTGATTCAATCAGCCACGACGGGCGCGCTGAATCTTTCGCCGGACGTAGCAACGCTTGCGGCAAATCACCGTGCCACTCTCACGCTTACGGGAAATGGGAGCTCCGGCGGTACTTTCAACTGGAGCGTCAACGGAATTTCCGGCGGCAACGCTTCTAACGGGACAATCTGCGTACACAGCTCTAACCCGTGTCAGGCGCTCGTGTCCGGCACAGCCACTTTGGCCGATTTCCTCGCACCACGTGCCATTCCATCGTCGAATCCTGTCTCGATCTCCGTTATCAATTCGTCGAGTCCTGGCCTAACTGAATCCGGAGTTGCGGCTGTCAGCGTCTCGAACGCCTTAAACATAGTCACGATGCGACCATTCAGTGTGTATGCTGGTGCTGCCAATGGTTTCACGCTGCTGGTTAGCGGCAGTGGATTTGTTCCATCCAATCCTGGTCCGGGCTCCACTCTGGTCGTTGGTGGCACCGCGCGGTTCACGACCTGCACCAGCACAGGAAGTATCTCTTTTCGCTGGAGTACCGCGCTCAGCACCTCGCCGGTCACCATCATCACACAAGATAAATCGGCCACAGGGCGGCTGAATGAAATCGAATCGGCGATTCAGCAATCTTTTTCGACATGGACAAGCGTCAGCGGAACCACGCTGACTGCCAACTCCTTTACTCCGCTTACGCGCGTTGCCACGCCCAATGCCTGCGGCTCCGCTGGGATTAATTCGATTTGTCTGGCACAACCCGATATGGCTTTTACGCCTGGCGTACTCGCCTTCACTCGCGTGATTACCGCCGATCGAATTGGCATTCAGATCGGGAACAGCGCACCTTCTACAGAAGTTGGCCAGATTCTCGACGCCGACATTTATTTCAATCCTAGCGACTCACTTACAAACTTCGCCACACCTGTCGCGTTGAGCGCAAATCCAAAGTCCTACGATTTCCAATCGATTTTGACTCACGAAATGGGACACGTTTTCGGCTTCAGTCATTCTGCGGTCTGGAGTGCCATGATGTTTCCCTTTGCGCCTGCTCCCGGGACGTACTCTGGTGCGCGCCCGACTCTCGAGCAACCGGACGCTCCTTTGAGTGACGACGATCGAACTGGTTTGCGGGTTCTCTATCACGACCCTGCGGACACTCAGTTCATAGGCTCGATTCAGGGCCACATCGTGCCTGCAAACCTTATCTCGTTGTCTACGGCACCACCCGGCGTTACTGGCGTCTTCGGGGCGCACGTTGTGGCCATCGATGCTTCCAACGGTAGCGTCATCGCCGGCACTATCGGTGGATGGAGCTGTGTTGCGCCTGGCCCAGTACAATTCGATGGAAACTATGAGATTGACGGCCTGAGCGTGGGACGCAGCTACAAGGTATACCCGGAACCGCTGGACGGCGCAGTATCCCCTTCCGAAGTAACCAACGCGTTAGTCACGCTGTGCCTCAACTCCACTACCGACGCCGGATGGCCACCCGCTCAGGGCTGTGTCGTGCCGCCGGTTGCTACGGAATTCGCGGTTCGAACGCTCCGCTAACTTTCCGACCTGCAACGTCGTACCGCGAGAGATTAGTGGATACGTTTGGGAAAAACCCACACGTAAGGGCGACGTGTGAGGCACCTAGCTGAGAGGAGCGAGCTCATGACCTGCTGGAGTCGGAACTCTCTAAACGGAGGTAGGCACCAGCCAGCCGCCTCCATAAAGCAACCCTGGACCGAGGGATGCAAGGAACACGGGCCGCCTCTTCTCAACTGGCTGCGTCGACGCGTCTCTGAGCGCAGCGTCTAACGCAGCTCCACACATGGAAGAACCCAAATTCCCGCTGGTGGTGCCAATGGGCGGAAATGTTTTGGCCGGCACATTTAACTGCTTGGCCAGCAACGTAACCAGCCGCGGATTTGGCTGGTGCGTCGCGAATGCGCCAACCTGCGTGCGCGGAATCCCACTGCGTCGCTCCACTTCGTCCACAACTTTTCCCATGCAACTGACCGCCGCACGAGAGAGTGCATCGCCGCTGAACTGCACATCCAACCGTCCGTCTCCTGCTGCGCTGACGCAAATCGCGTCCGCATATTTCGTTGCGCAACCAAAAAAGAAATCGCCCAGCAGGTATGCACAAGGCGCGGGCCCAGGAGGCGGCACACTGCTGAGCAGAAACGCACTTGCTCCATCGCCAAAGAGCCCTCCAAACTCGCCCGCAGCGCGGCCTGGACCTAAGGTG
>Ga0209275_10000016_pt1 | contig 48917 bp, 37 predicted proteins | sample HubBroMetageREF2_FD_188344 | JGI IMG/M metagenome (GOLD analysis project Ga0209275, IMG submission 188344) | Reference soil microbial communities from the Hubbard Brook experimental Forest, New Hampshire, USA - Hubbard Brook CCASE Soil... | ecosystem: Environmental > Terrestrial > Soil >... | reverse complement strand
CTGCGTGTCGGGATGAACCTTGTTGGTCCAGTCGCTTCCGTAGCGCAAATGCTGAACGTACCCGACAGGGTTCCAGAGTTGTTCTGAGCCATTGATGTTCCCGGTCGCGTAGTACATGCCCCAAGTCAAGCCCGCCGCGTCCAGTCGATCGGCGATCGTCGTGACGTTCGGGCAAGCCGAGCCGCGACCCGCGCTGAGAAACTGGCGGCTGGAAGCGTCGCACACATCGCTTGGAGTCAGTGCTTCGCAGACGGGATCAGCACTGTTGCAATTGGAAGTAGGAGACTTATAGTTACAATCGCTTATCACATTGCAACCATGTCCCGGCCCGGAGCAGATCGAGTTACATCCAACCGTCCGATGATTACTACATACCCCTGGAAACATCTGCTTCCCTGTGCCGCCATTGATGTCGATGCCATAGAACGCGCCACTAGTAGCAGTGTAGGTATCCCCGTTCGTGCAGTAGCCAGAAGAACAATCGGTATCCAGCGTACAAGACCCGCCGCCGACCGAGCATGTACCAGTTCCTAAATCAATGTTGCACATGTTCCCGCTGCAATCGCTTGATGTACTGCACAATGCACCAGCCTTGGAACCGCTCGCACAGCGTCCGTAGTGGAAGGCGTCACATGTCCAGCCATTGCCTCCTTCGCCGTTTGGCGGGCGGCCCGGCGTCATTTGCGGGTTGTCTTGAGCCTCATTGGAGGTGGCAGCGATGATGTACAGATGATTCGGGTAGGACGGTCCCATCGCGCTGGCGAACATATGGTCAGCGAGGCCGTACTGCGTCGCGTAAGACCAGTAGGTTGGAATAGTATTCGCGCAGGAGCTGCCAGGACAATTGGCGTTCGTCGTGCAATACTTCCCAATGTTTGTTCCGCCTTGACATAGCTGCCCGTACTGCTTCGCCCAATCCGTGCTGCCGCCACAATTCTGGTTGAACTTGTTCATCGCACCGTCGTTGTAATCGGAATTCGAATTGCCATAATAGTGGCCGCAGTCTGCATCACCTACGTTAGGGTTTCCAGGAATGACTGCAAGACGACTGTGTGAGCAACCCCCTTGGGTGCCGAAGCACGCATAGCTGGTTATGGGACCGCCCGTCACACCGGGAAACTGGCCGAAGTAATGATCAAATGACCGATTTTCCTTCACGATGATGATGATGTGCTTGAGCGACTGGCCTTGAGCCAGTGCCGTAAGGAGCAGGATTGCTGTAAACACTCGCCGCATTCAGTCGCGATCCTTTCCTCTGGCCCAGAATTTCCACCAGCGAACGTGGTTTGCTTTCTGTTCAACATTGTCCTGATCCATGTCTGTCTCGGTGTACGGATTGTACGCTTGCACCGGAAACACGCCCATGGGACGGTTGCTCGCCGGGTCAATGGCCATGCACAACTCGCCGTGGTTCATCAGGACGCCGTTGTAGACAGCCTGGAATGGTAGCGAGTCACGCGGACATTTGCGGGCTACGAACTGCGGCGGGTCTGGTTGCCTGCGATGCACGCATCCCGTGGCAAGAGCGATCACGGTTGACAAGAAAACTAGTCGTTTCATTGCGCGCCCGCGGCATTCTCGCGCCGTGGAGTCGGCAGCGGAAAAAGAGCTGATTCCGAATAAGTCAACTCATAAACCCGGTAAAAATGGTTCGCGAAGATACAGCGAAATTGCACACCACTTACGCCAGACTCATCGTTGCAGCTCTTTGGCAAAAACAAGGAGGTCTGCAATGTGCCCACGTCGGAGTACACCAGAAAGCGAGGGTGCATTTCGTCAATATATTGACGCGCGTCAATAGCGTTCTTAGCGCTTTGCAGATACGCACGCTCGCCAGAAATGACTGGCAGACCGCTTGCGTCTGCCAAGATGTTTGATTCCTCATTGTAGTCATCGATTACTACCGCATCCTTAGGGCTCATGTGTGCTCTCAAGTACGCCCCTACCTCAGCGATTCTGGTTGGGTATCTGAGGCGAGGCGACACTGAGGCGAACTTATCGGCGTAGCGATTCGGCACTTCGCTCATGGCCAGGACGGCGAGCGAATTGGCGCTTAAGAGAGCAACGATCCCAATGATAGCTAGCTTAATTCGGCCGAAAGCGAGCTTTCGACAGAACAACTCGAAGCCGAATCCCGCGAAGATCGCGAGCAATGTTCCCATGGTCAGCGTATAGCGGGCAACGACTGTCGTTGCGCCTCGGAAGAGCTGATAATTCTGGATCACGAAGAAGAATAGAGCCAGAGCCGCGAAGACTCGTGGCATAGGTAAACCGAAAGACTTCATCCATCCATAGATCCCAGCCGCGAGCGCAAGCGGCGACAAGCTAATAAGTAAAACAGCCGGCATGAGCGATAACTGATAACCAACGGAACTTGGTTGCGCCGCGAGCAACTGCTGCACGCGGACCTGAGTCCAGTTCAGCAGATACATTGGATCGCCGAACTTGCGGTAACAATAAGCCATCATGAAAACGGGCCAGACTCCTCCAGTAATCCCGAAAACAAAAAGAGGACGAAAGCGACTCCACAATCTTCCTTGAGGGCCTGAAGTCGAGACTGCCAGGATTCCAAATGCAAGTACCATGCCAAAGAAAAACACCCAAGCCTCGAAGCGGACAGACTCGGAGATCGACAAGGAGAGGCCGGAAAACACCAAATACCAAAGATTCCCGGGCTCCGCGCGCAGGTAGGAAAACAACATGAAAAATGACGCAAGCAAAAAAAATAGATAGCTGACCTCGGATGAAGATGTCGTGCTGTAAGCAATGTGCATCGTGTACAGACACATCACAGCAAGAGAAAAAATACCTGCTGTATCGCCATAGAGCATGACTGCGAGTTTCCAGACCAAGAACAGAGATCCGATTCCAAACAGAAGACTCAAGAGCCGACCGGCTAAGCCGACATCATGAACCAACAACGTCAGGCCTCCGATCAGCCAGAAATGGCCCGGTGGATAGCTGTCAAAGATCACTTTCAGAGTTGGATGTTGCAGCCACTTCGCGGTGAGAGCGACCCGCGCCAGCGCGTCTCCGCCGGTGTTGCGCGAAGCCACAAAGGACAAGATTCGGATCACTATTCCAACGGCAAGCAGGGCAATGGCGATGCCAAAGTTTGTTGGAGAAGCCCTGGGCCCCGCCCGATCCTTCGAGATAGGCTCGGTCACACTGGTCGTCATTATTATTCTGTCCGAACTCTCGTCACCAGCAGATTCCTTCGTACGAGGCGCCACCGCGAGGGCGCTGGGAGCTTTCCAGGTTCACCAAGTCAATGACAATCTGGTGAGGAAGCAACTGGCTGGAGAGCTGATTCTCGTTCCCCAGTCTGGTGCCAACAATCACGACCTCGCCGCTCCTGACTACCTTGTCGAAATCGGTGCACAGCAACGAACCGATATGTGGAATCACGTCTTCAATGTACTCTCGATTGGAACCGGCAAGACGTCCCACTGACACGTTCTCATCCCAAATCTGTACTTGAAATCCCTCTCCCAAAAGACGCTTGATCAATTGGACCTGCGGACTCTCCCGCAAATCATCGGTTCCGGCCTTGAAGCTTAAGCCCAGCATCGCAATTTTCTTTTTCTTGGTACGCAAGATGGCATCCACCGCACGACTCAAGTGCTCAGCATTGCTGGGCATGATGGATTCGAGCAGTGGCAGCCTGAGATCGAGTTCCTTGGCGCGGTAGGTAATGGCCCTCATATCCTTCGGCAAACACGATCCTCCGAACGCAAACCCAGGAGTTAAATAGGCTGAGGAGATGTTCAGCTTTGTGTCAGAAGTAAAGATCTGCGTGATCGTCTGCGCGTCGACACCCATCTGCTTGCACAGCGTGCCAATCTCGTTCGCAAAGTCGACTTTTAAAGCGTGAAAGACATTCGATACGTACTTCGCCAGTTCGGCGGCAGGAATGGTCGTTTCGAACATGTCGGCTTGCACGCCGGCGTACAGCTCTCGAATAAGAGCGAGATTAGCGTAGGATTGCACGCCCAGAACGGTATACGGGGGATGACGAAAGTCCGTGATCGCACTTCCTTCGCGCATGAACTCCGGGTTATAGCAGACTGTAAAATCAACCCCGGCACGCCGGCCGCTGGAGTTCTCCAGGGCAGGGATAACAATAGATTCCGTCGTACCGGGTAGCACCGTGCTGCGCAGCACCACGAGATGATGAGCCTTCTTCGCTCCTAGAGCCGCGCCGACTTCACTTGCGACATGCTCCACGTGGCTCAAGTCCAGCTTGCCGCTGGGCAGGCTCGGCGTGCCCACGCACAGAAAAGAAATGTCAGAACCAAGCACAGCCGCGTTGGCATCGGTAGTGGCATGAAGACGACATGCCTTGTTGGTCTCCGCCACGAGCTCGCTCATGCCCGCTTCGATGATTGGGCTGCGGCCGGCTTCCACCATCTCGACCTTGACGCGATTCAAATCCACACCTACAACCCGATGCCCCATGTGAGCAAGGCACGCAGCCGTGACCGACCCGACGTAACCCAATCCAAAAACGCTGATCGACAGACTCACGCCATGACCCCCAGGTTCAAGCTCAAGAACGTCCGTCGCACACATCGCGACAGTACCCCGCAGTACGTCCTTTACCACATACTGCTTCCACCGGCATAACCGAGGATTTTCAGCAACTTCGCTGCAGTCGAGAAGGATTGCGTCACGAACCTGAGGCTTCGACCCAGCGGTCGAACTCGCAGGAACAGAAAAGCTAGCACATGCTTATTAATAACGTGTTAAAAATGCCCCCCTGCGCGGATGTTTGCTTTAGTCCTGTGGCATACTTGCGGTGCTGGCGAATCCAAAGCTGGTAGCCGAATGCGAGGCAGTTCGGCTCCAAGCGACATTCGCGTCTCCAAACAGGCCTACAAACACACTGAATCGTGACTCTGGCACTGCACAAACGATGGTCGCGGCTCGTTCACATGAGTTGGGATGAACTGCACGCGCGCGTGGGACAAGAGGTCAGTAAGCGGCTGGAACTGGCAACGTACCGAGTTGGCCTTCAGCACTTCTCCAACGGCTTGATCCGAGACGAGAAGGACTCCCACGGAGAGTTCTTTTTCACGGGGCTGGAACTGGCGGAGAGAACCGCCCTGCTCCATAGATACCTGAGTTCTGACGTGAAAGATCTTGTATGTGAGGCGGACGAAATCCTTCAGCATCGCTTTCGTCTCTTGGGATACGAAAATGTTGAGTACGGTCCGGAGATCGATTGGCATCTCGATGCCGTGCACGGAAAACGGGCCCCCCTTAAGCCTTGGTTTAAGATTCGCTTTCTTGATTTTTCAGAAGTTGGCGATCATAAGATTACGTGGGAATTGAACCGGCACCAACATTTAGTGACGCTGGCGAAAGCCTGGCGCCTTACCCAAAGGGACCAATACGTCGACGAATTGATTCGCCAATGGTACGGTTGGCAGGTCGCGAACCCCTACCCCATGGGGATCAACTGGAGTAGTAGCCTTGAGGTCGCGTTTCGCAGCTTATCTTGGCTCTGGATACGTCATCTCCTAATGGATTGCCCACTGGTTCCACCGCAGTTCGAGGTGGACCTATCGCATGCGCTGGCCCTCAATGCGCGACACATTGAACGTTATCTGTCCACGTATTTTTCCCCTAATACTCACCTGCTGGGCGAGGCTGTGGCGCTATTCTTCGTGGGCACGCTCTGTCCACAGCTCGCATCTGCCAATCACTGGCGCGATCATGGCTGGCGCATCTTACTTGCGGAAGCGCGACGTCAGGTTCACCCCGATGGCGTCTACTTTGAACAGTCGCTCTACTACCACGTCTATGCGCTGGATTTTCTCTTGCATGCTCGACTGTTGGCCGCCCGCAATCGGTTCAACGTCCCGGCCTCGTTTGACATGGTTTTGGAGAAGATGCTGAGCGTCGTGTCGGTATTCTCTCAGACCGGACCGCCCGATGGTTTTGGCGACGACGACGGGGGTCGGGTCTTCAATCCCCGGCGAAACCGCTCTGAGCACCTCGTAGATCCCCTGGCTCTGGGCGCCCTTCTGTTTGGACGAGACCACCTGAAGCGCACTGCGGCGCTGACGGAAGAAGCGGTTTGGCTCTTTGGCGAATCGGCGATTTCAAGCCTCCGACAAAAACGCGATGACGACCAAAAGCTTGAATCGGTTGCATTCGAATCGGGGGGATTCTATGTCATGGCTAGTCCGGCGCCCTGTGCCGAGCAACTGATCATCGATGCGGGGCCACAAGGCGCTGCTAATAGCGGACATGGGCACGCCGACGCGCTCGGGGTTCGAGTCATGATGGACGGCTGTAAATGGCTGGTGGATGCCGGGACATGCAGCTATGTGTCCGGAGACCGCGATCTCTTTCGTGGCACAAGTGCTCACAATACGCTACGGGTCGACGGTTCTGACCAGGCCATTTCAGCGGGACCTTTCGCCTGGAACTTGATTCCCAAGGTTCACGCGGAGGCCTGGATTCCGGGCGAAACGTTTAGCTTGTTTGTCGGCAGCCACAGCGGCTACGCCCGCCTATCGGATCCAGTATGCCATCGGCGTTTTGTCTTTCATCTGCACGGGAGCTTTTGGCTGGTGCGCGATGTGGCGGACGGCAGAGAGTTTCACGACCTGGAAACGTTCTGGCATTTTGCGCCAGAGCTCACTGTGACCAGTCACGGAAATGTCTTCATCGCTGATCATCCACCTGCTGCGCAACAAAAACCACAAGTGCGACTGGGTCTATTGCCGGTGGAAGATTCACGCTGGGTGACCGAACTTCGTTCCGGCTACGTTTCGTCTGCCTACGGAAAAAAGGAATCGGCGCCGGTCGTGCGGTGTAGCACACGGGTTCGTCTTCCTGCCGAGCACGCAGTCCTTCTCCAGCCGGCATCACGCTCCACAAACTTCGGGAAATTCATGTCCGAAGGCAATTCGGACAATGCTGCCCACGCTTATCGGTACGATGAATCCGGCAGATCACATTCCATGATCTTTGCCAAGCCTGAGAATGAGACATGGACATATCGCGGGTGGGGCAGCGACGCCAGATTTCTCTATTACTGCCTTGAAGAAGGACGGTTAACTCATTTCACTTTATGCCAAGGCCAATGGGCACACTTAAAAGGGGAACCGATCCTTGCTCATCACCGGACAATAGAACGCTTTGAATGGCATAGCCGGGATGGGGCACCCCAGACGTTTTCTTCGGATGAACGGGCGCAACATTCATGGTCTTGTAATGCGGACGAGTGGTCCGAATCGTTATTCTTGTCGTTCTAGATTTCAGTCTCAGGTAATCACGACCCATGTGCGGAATCGCCGGAGTGGTGAAGTTCGCGAACAATGCCGAAGTTGACGGCGCGGTCCTGCGGCGGATGTGTGCCGCCATGGTTCATCGTGGTCCCGACGACGAAGGAGTTTATCTGGGAGGTCGTGTCGGGCTCGGTATGCGCCGGCTGAGCATCATTGATCTGGCGACGGGGCATCAGCCGATCAGCAACGAGGACGAAACCGTTTGGATTGTCTTCAACGGCGAAATTTATAACCATGCCGCCCTTCGCGAGCGCTTGCGGGCGCGCGGTCATCGTTATACTACCCAGTCTGACACCGAGACTATTATCCATGCTTACGAAGAATACGGACGAGACTGTGTCCGGCATTTGCGTGGCATGTTTGCCTTTGCAATCTGGGATACGCGGAAGCGCCAGCTTTTTATTGCGCGCGACCGATTAGGTATCAAGCCACTCTATTATCGCGAGAACAGGGACTCCTTCTTTTTTGGTTCTGAGATCAAGGTTATCCTCGCTCACCCTGAAGTGCATGCCGAGTTTAATCGTAGCAGCCTTCCTGAATTCCTCGCCTTCGGCTATCTCAGCGGGGAGGGAACATTCTATAAGGACATTCGCAAACTGATGCCTGGCCATACCTTGGAATTGGACGAAAGCGGACATTTGAGTATCGAGCGTTATTGGGATCTTACTTTTACCGCGGACAGCACGTCCTATCCATCGAGCTATTACGTGCAGTCCTATCGTGATCTGCTGGAGCAGGCCGTCAGCAGTCATCTGATGAGCGACGTTCCTGTTGGAGTTTTCCTCAGCGGTGGACTCGATTCGAGCGCAGTGGCGGCACTGATGACGAAAATCCGCCGCGCTCCGGTCGACACTTTTTCCGTGGGCTACCGGGAGGGCAGCTATAGCGAACTCCCGTATGCGCGTACCGTCGCCAAACATTTGCACTCCACGCATCACGAAGTCATGGTCAGTGGGCAGGAATTCTTTGATACGCTGCCCAAGTTGATTTGGCACGAGGATGAACCGATCGCTTGGCCCTCAAGCGTGCCGCTCTATTTCGTGGCGCAGATGGCTCGATCGCATGTCAAAGTAGTTTTGACAGGAGAGGGTAGCGACGAGACTCTGGCGGGTTATGCGCGTTACCCTTTTATCTTAAAAAATGTCTCGCTTGATCGCGTTTACCGCAGCCTCACGCCGAGTCTAATTCGTCGTTCAATCCGTCAAGGAATTGCGAACTCTTCCTGGCTAGGCGCTTCCGTCAGACGGAAACTGTTACACACTTTCCTTGCGCTAGATGGTGAATCGTGGAGGTCGCTCTATTTCGATAATTTCTTCTCTGCCTTTGGGACGGGAGATCAGGAGAAATTACTCACTGAAAGCTTCGCACGAGAACGCGAAGAAGATGACGCCTACCGTGAAGTGCTCGAATACTGGGAGCATTCCTCTGGGGAGATGCTGCAGCGCCTGCTCTACACCGATATCAAGACCTACCTGGTCGAATTACTGATGAAGCAGGACAGCATGAGCATGGCGGCATCGATCGAGAGTCGCGTGCCATTCTTGGATCATGAACTGGTGGAATTCGCGACTAAGATTCCCGAAAGCTTTCAGCTGCGTGGAACTTCTGGAAAGCAGATTCTCAAGAAGGCGATGGAGGATCTGCTACCGCATTCGATCATCTATCGCCCAAAGCTTGGATTTCCCACGCCCTGGAGCGGCTGGCTTGCCGGTCCGCGGTTAGATGTCATCGAAAATATGCTTCTCGAACCCCGCAGCCTGGAGCGAGGGTTTTTTAGACCTGTCGCGATAAAAAGGTTGTTCGAAGAACATCGGACGCGCCATCGCGATCACTATGATCGTATCTGGAGATTGCTCAATTTTGAATTGTGGCAACGCGTTTGCCTGGAGGGCGAATCCCACGGGGCCTCATCAACGGAGCCAGTCGAAACGAAGCTGGCTGTTGTGTAGGAATTGTGCGTACTCATTTCAGGTTCGGACCACGGAGTGAATCTTGAACGGAAGCAATGGAGGCCAGAGGAGATTGGCGCCTGTATTCGTATTGGGCAGTCCGCGCTCAGGGACCACGTTGCTGTACGACATGTTGCTCTCTGCTGGGGGATTTGCGGTTTATCTCGCGGAGTCTAATGTCTTTAACTTGCTGGCTCCGCGTTTTGGCGATTTTGCCACAAGACAACAGCGACGGAAGCTCCTACGTACCTGGCTCAATACGAAACTTTTTCGAGCCACCGGACTCGACTCACACGAGATTGAGCGGAAAGTTTTGGAGGAATGCCATAACAGCGGAGACTTCCTCAGCATCGTGATGGACGAAGTCGTACGGGACCAGGGCATGCAGCGTTGGGCTGAGAACTCGCCAGAAGCCATTTTGCATTTGCCGCTCATAAAACGACAGATTCCCAATGCATTGGTGATCCACATCATCCGCGATGGCCGCGACGTAGCTATGTCACTGGGAGCAGTCAGATATGTTCGTCCCTTCCCGTGGGAACAGCGCCAGAGTCTGATAGGGGCGGGGGTCTATTGGGAATGGATCGTCGAGCGCGGGCGTAATTACGGAAGGTTACTCGGACCTGACTATACGGAAATCCATTTTGAGGATTTAATTGGGTCACCTCAGAAGACATTGAATCGAGTGGGCGAGTTTATCGATCACGAACTGGACTACGAGCGAATTCGCCAAGTTGCCTATGGTTCGGTAAGCAAGCCGAACACGTCCTTCACACGGGAGGCACCGGCAGAAGGCTTCAATCCAATCGGACGATGGAAAACCGGGCTCTCTCCAGAGCAGCTGTCGAACCTGGAACGAATCCTGAGAAAAACGTTACGAGAGCTTGGGTATGTTCCATCCGACAGCAGACCCGATCAGGCTGTGGACCCGGAAATGTACGCGACCCGATTGGCCTATCGAACCTACTTCGAGGCCAAACTCTGGTTCAAGCGGAGCCGGCTGAGCCGCGTATTACTCACTGAATTGTCTGCCGCCGAGATTGACGCCACTGTGTTGGCCGAAGATCATCCGCCCGAAGTGAGGGCCACGCTTTCGGAGCCGCGACGGTGAAGATCTTGTGGGTCAAAGCCGGCAAGCTTCTGCCAGTCGACACTGGGGGAAAGATTCGCTCCTACAATATGTTACGGTTTCTCGCACGAGACCACGAAGTCACGTTGCTTTCCTACTACGGCGGACACCGCGATCTGGAGTATGAGTCGGCGATTCAAAAAGAATTACCTGGAACGAAATCCATCCATACCGGCGCTCCAGATTCCACTGCGTTTGTGCAGGGTCTGGATTACCTTTGGCGAATTTCACGATCCGCGCCATATGCCGTAAGAAAGTTCACGCACCCTGAAGTTGCAACAACCGTGGGCACGTGGCTGTCCACGAAGACTTTTGACGTCGCGGTTTGCGACTTCCTGTCCGCGTCGCTGAACTTTCCCCGGAAGCCGATGACGCCTACGGTGCTCTTTCAACACAACGTCGAGAGCTCTCTATGGCAGCGCATGGCGTCACACGAATCCAATCCAATCAAAAAGTTTGCCTTCAGAATTGAATCGGCAAAGATGAGTTCTTACGAACGTGCTGCGTTGAAATATTTTCACAAAGTGATTGCGGTCTCCGAACATGATCGTAAGCAGATGCTCGCGATGGACCCCTCATGCGAAATCACAGTTGTACCCACAGGTGTAGACACTCGCAAGTTCAGTGTGGCTCCGCCGTCCACGACCAATCCTCCACGCATCGTTTTTAGTGGTTCGATGGATTGGGAGCCAAATATCGACGCTGTGGATTATTTTTGTCAGCGAATCTGGCCAGGAGTTCTGAAGGAGTTTCCGAAGGCAATCTTCCAAATTGTAGGCCGTAATCCACATGTCAAGGTTCAGCGCCTTGCTTCGGAGTCGGTGCGGATTACCGGCACCGTTCCTTCGGTTACAGAATATCTGCGGGACGCTTCCATCGTCGTAGTCCCCTTACGAGTCGGTGGAGGTACGCGACTGAAAATCTTCGAAGCCATGGCCATGGGAAAAGTTGTGGTTTCCACTTCGATCGGCGCAGAAGGGCTTGAAGTCCAGAGTGGACGCGATCTCATGCTCGCGGATGACGCTGCCACGTTCATTCAGGCGATTCTTCTCCTCCTTCGCAATGATGAAATACGCCGAAAGTATGAGCAAGCAGCGGTGCAATTGGCTTCCCGACACGATTGGTCGAGAATCGTTTTGCAGTTTGCCGCGGTTCTGCAGAGGGCCATGCAGAATGATACTTCGCAGCGGGAGAGCTCAGCCTGTGCAGTCTCGGTCGATTCATGAGAGTCCTGGTCTTAGACGGAAATCAGAATCAAGCAGTCGCATCGGTGCGATCCTTAGCGAAGGCCGGACATGCTGTTCTGGTGGGCGATTCTACGTCCTGGTGTAAGGCCGGGTGGTCCAACTCGTGCCACGGAACCTTTCGCTATCCTGCGCCACAGGGGCAGACTGAGGCTTTTGTCCGCTGCATTGCAGAATTAGCTCGTGCTGAATCCGGAACGCTTGTAATGCCCATGACTGAAGCGACCGCCTTGCCGATGAGCGCGCACCGGGACGCACTCTTCTCGGTTGGGGCGCGCTTGGTGCTGCCGTGCCACGCGGACTTGCTTCGCGCTTTCGACAAAGATGAAACCACAAGGTTAGCTGCTTCTTTGGGGATCGCCGTGCCCAAGACCACTCTTGTGTGCAGCCGTGAACAGGCAGAGGAAGTAGCGCGCTCCATCGAGTACCCCGTTGTCCTCAAGCCACGCGCCTCCGAAGAGCTGTCCCCCGAAAACAAACTGCGTACCACCGGGCGGCCCCGTTACGCCACCAATGCGGGAGAATTTCGTGCCGCATATAAGGATATGAGGCAAAGAGCCGCCGCCGTGCTCGTCCAGCAATACATGGAAGGTCAGGGTGCCGGATACTTCGCTCTGATGCGGCACGGGGAACTGCGAGCGGAATTTGCACACCGCAGGATCCGCGACATCTACCCGACCGGCTCGGGAAGCGCGGTGCGGGTAAGCGTTGCTCCGCAACCGGAAATTCGTGGTGCCGCGCTTGCTATTCTGCGAGCCCTGAAGTGGCACGGAGTAGCCATGGTCGAGTTCCGCTGCCACGAAGGCGGACCGCCCACCTTCATCGAAGTCAATGGGAGATTTTGGCATTCGTTGCCCCTCGCTTGTCACGCGGGGGTGGATTTTCCTGCTCTGCTTGCGAGCATGGCGGAGCATGGAGATGTTGAACCGGTTCTCCATTACCGTGCCGGCGTACGCTGCCGCTGGTTTCTGGGCGATGTCCGTCACTTGAGCGAAGTATGGCGCGGTGCTCCTCGGGGGTTCCCGGGAAAATATCCGGGCCGGCTCCGGACGTTAGCCTCAGTGCTCACGCCCGTTCCAGGGACGGTTCACGATCTTTTTACCTGGAAGGATCCGCTGCCGGAGTTGGGGGATTGGTTGGACTTTGGCCGCCGTGTCTTATCGCGGAAAACCGCTTAAAAAAGAACCTTATGCTCAAAGGGGCTCTCCATATTCATAGCACGTATTCGGATGGCGAGTTCACGCTCCCCGAACTCCGGCGTATCTTTCTTGCTGAAAATTGCACGTTCATCTGTATGAACGACCATGCGGAATACTTCGACACGCCGAAGCTCATGGCATACTCCGAAGAGTGCCATGCCCTTTCTGACGACAAGCTGCGCTTCGTTGTTGGTCTGGAGTACAGATGCGAAAAGGAAATGCACATCCTGGGCTACGGGGCGACGGAATTAGCCAAAAGCCAGGATCCGCAGACCATAATCCGCCACATCGACTCGCAAGGCGCAATTTCTGTAATTGCTCATCCAAAGAACGAGTTTTTCTCTTGGATTGAAACCTTCGAGACACTACCCCAAGGCATTGAAACCTGGAACTCCAAGTACGACGGTCGTTACGCTCCCCGGCCAGGAACTTTCGCCTTGTTGCAAAGACTGAAAAAGCGGCGGCCGCAGATGCACGCCTTTTGTGGCCAAGATCTGCATTGGAAAAAGCAGTTTCGCGGGCTCTTTGTTGAACTGGATGATGAATCGGCTCAACCGGCAGAAATCATTCGTGCATTGTCGCTGGGGACCTTTAAAGGGCGGAAAGGCGAACTGAGGCTTCCGTCCTCGGGGATTCTCCCAAAGGAATTGCTCAATCAGTTCGCTCATGCACAAAATAAGTCATATCGCGTGCGGCGCGTCTTGAAGGAAGGGGGAAAGGCTCTGGATCGAGCCGGGATCAAGGTGCCAGATTCGATCAAAACCCAATTGCGAAGAATTTTTTAAAAGAGACTATGTCTGGGCTCTTGACGGCTGCACATCCGGTACGGGCTCATCCATTTCAAGTTCGGAGAGACTAGCCAGCTTTCCCGCCGGAGTCCCGGTTTTCAGCCAGAACTTCGCGTTCAAATATCTCGGATAAAAGGCGCGCATCCATTTTTCTTGAAACCCGGGCTTTCGGCTGGATTCTGCAACGGTTAATGGATAGCCACACTCCTCGAGGCAAGTTCCAACGAGGGTCTCTAATCCTTTCACCTCCTCCTTGGATAACTTTTCTTTCCACCGGTTCACGGGACTGTTTTGTTGCTTCTCTCCGCGAAACGAAGAGTTCGGCTCGCGCAGTCTTCCAAGGCTGGCCTGACGAATGTGCGTATAGTCCAGATCGTGCTCGATGAACTGACCGAGCGTCTTGAGGACTCGTTCAGGTTCGCCTACCAACTCTTCAAAATGGATTTCAATATAGTCCGCTGGGATTTGACTCCCAAAAATCTTCCCTTGCTGAACCATCCATTGCCAATACATTGCGGTAGCCTGCAACTTTCGTGATCTCCGGTCCCACGGAAGAGGCTGAAACCCACCCATCTTGCTCAGGGACAAAGCAATGTCCCGCCCATCTCGAACCATGTGTACGAAGAGCGCCCGTGGGATGTCTGCCTTGATCTTGTCAATCCGGAGAACATTATCGGGATCATAGAGCGCCCAACGCATGGCGTTTTGACTCTGAGTGATTTCATCCATCACGACACTGATGAAGTCGCCGCCGGTCCGGCATTCAGCAAGTAACTTCGACGCGAGCGGGCCAGCGTCAAGTCCGGATCTCCGAAAACCCTTACTCTTGAGCCAAGCCTGCACAGCGTTTTTCCGGCCCTCTAGTTTGCCAAGGTCTCCAAATCGAGGTATGAGCGTCTTATAGACGGGCAAATAGCCACGGTAAACCGCAAAGCCACCTGCAGAGAGCAGCATATCGTAGAGCAGGTTGGTTCCGGAGCGGTGGCAACCCACTACGAATATGGGGTTTCTTTTCCGATCATAGGCCCGATCGATTTTAGGTTGCGTTTCCCGGATCGTGTTGGCACCTAGAGCGCTCAAAGTAATTCCAGACGATTTACGCGCTGATCAATTCTGATTCGACTTTAGCGCTTTGTGATTGCAGACTGTGATAAATGTCAAGCCATCCCTTTCGCACCACCTCCCAGCGGTAATGCCGGGTTTCCTCATAGGCATTCACCGACAGTCGCGAAGCCAGTTCAGGATCGCGCAGCAACCGGATGACGTTTTGTGCAAGCTCGTGAGCATCTCCAACCTTCGAAAGCAAACCGGTTCGTTCGTGCTCAACTATGTAATCCATTCCTTCCGGAGCGGTTGTTACCACGGGGGTGCCGGAAGCGAAGGCCTCAAGGACGGAAACCGGCATGTTGTCCAGCTTCGATGCATTAATAAAGATATCGGCCTGGTCGTAGAAGCGGCCGATCTCCTCGCGAGAGGCAACGCCGCACACACGAACACCGGAAATACCCAATTTATCAATCAGTTGTACGATATGTTCTTGCGTCGGACCTTGGCCTACCAAGTCCAGGCGGGCGTCAGGAAAAGCGCGTTGGATCTCCGCGAATGCCCGGATCACGTCATCGATACAATAATAAGGATGAAATCCCCGACTACACACTAGGTGAGGCCTTAGCGGCCGACGGGTTCTGTAGGCAAACTGAGAGAAGTCAACGATATTGGGCGCTACTTGAGCTTGTAGCCCGAACTCGCGAAAGACGTCGACAAGATATCCGGACGGTACCACCAGAACGTCAGCTTTCCGCAGAATGGGGCGGGCGCTGCGAAATCTGCGTAGGTGATCCCTAGCCTCTCCACTGTGATAATGAATAAGCGTCTTCTTTCCCCGCACGACTGCTACCAGCCATGCCGGCATCGGTGCCACAAGAAAAGACCAGTAGGAAGCTGAGAAAATATGCACTACATCGGTGTCCTTCAGCCCCTGCCACAACGACCAACCGTACAACGGGGAGCGCACAGCGGTACGTAACACAGGAATTTGCTCGATCCAACGTAGTCCGCGCGGAAACATTGGATCGATGGGAATGAAGTCGGCTTTGATCTCAGGATCATTGTGCCAATTGCGCAGGAGCAGGTCCGCTTGGACTGATTGCCCGCCGACATAGCGCAGCGACGCCGCCACAATCGTCACTCGTAACGGATCGCTAGTAACGCGCTGAATTGAGCGGTCCAGCCTCAGCGACTTCGACCTCCGGTGTTTCCTCTCAAGGAGTTCGGTGTAAAGCTCTTCGTGCTGCCTTTGCATTTGATTGAGCGTGAAGTTTGCGCGGGCATATTGCTCTGCGTTGCGTCCGAGTGCGGCGCGCTCGTTGGCATCACAGAGAAGGCGCTGGATAGCTCCCACCAGAGCGTCTTGATCATTCGGCGCAACCAGAATTCCTGTGTGTGCCTTGATCAGTTCAGGATTGCCTCCAACATTGTTTGCCACTACCGGCAATCCTGCTGCCATGGATTCCATGATGACGTTCGACGAACTCTCAGAGGCGGACGGTAACACTGAGATATCGAGCGACGCCAGTATGGCCGGAATATCGCGGCGATCGCCGAGGAAAAGAGCTTGCTTACCTAATCCTAGCAACTCGGCTTGACGTTCCAGTTCTGGCCGTAAGGGACCATCCCCTGCGAGCACAAACTCCACGTCCGGGAATCGGCTGTGAATCGATGCCGCAGCTTTCAAAAACTCTAGATGATGCTTATACCGAGCGTTCATGCGCGCAATCATGCACACCCGGAGGAGTCCCGGTCGACGGGGCAGTGCGGGTTCCGCCTTCGCGAACGCCGTCGCAGGCAGGCCGTTTCCGATGACAGCGACCCGACGCTCTGGCAGTCCCTGGCCAATCAGCCGATCAGCCGCAGCTTGCGAGTTGCAGATCACGACGGCGCACCAACGGAACATGGTGAACTGAACCCGCGACTGCGCCCAACTGAGTAAGTCTCCCAACTGCCGCTGGCTGCCGATCACAACCGGGACTCGGGCCATGCGTGCGGCGGGAATCAAAGTGAGGTTGGCATAGAAATCAAAGGCATGCGCGATGGCGATTTCAGCTTGACGAAGATGCCGGGCCAACTGGAATCTTGTTCGAAGTGATTGCATTCCGTACAGGCTGCCGCCGAGGCGGAATTGCGGAATCTCACCTAGCTCATCGAGAAAAGTGCCTCGTTGCCGAATGCAGCCCAGGTTCACCCGAAAGTTTGCCGGATCGAGCGACTGTGCCAGAGCTGAGAATTGGCGTTCGCTGCCTCCGGTCTCCAGGGTCTGGATCATCAAGAAAACGCCAGCAAGGTCTAAGCCAGCCGTGGCATCGCTCCGGTCTTGCACTGCAAGTGCACCCGACGCTTTCGGTTCGACATAGTGTGGCTTGATCATCCCGCGCCCCCGGGCAGCGTTGCATGGTCGGGTTGCTGCGCCCAATCCCGGGTTTTGAAAGATTCAAGGAAATTACGATGCCATAGTTCGAACATCAGCACTCGCCAGATGCGGGGCGAGTGATCTCGCCGCCCTTGAAAGTGTTCATCCAAGAGCCTGCTCAGACTAGCGGAATTAAAATAGCCACGCTGCAGCGTCCGCGGCTCAAGCAAAACGCCGAGGATTAGATCCTTCAATTCATGGCGCATCCAATGAACCAGGGGCAAAGCGAAGCCTTGCTTCCGTCGATAAAGAACTTCCTTCGGAACTCCCAGTTTCTCCGCCAACTTTCTCAGTATGTATTTTGGAGAGCCGTTGCGTGTCTTCCATTCCGCGCCTAACCCGGTCACCCATTCAAGAAACACATGATCCAGCATCGGTACCCGGGCCTCGAGCGATGTCAACATGCTCATGCGATCCACTTTGGTGAGAATGTCCCCGGGAAGATACGTCTTGGTGTCCAAATACAGAACGCGGCTTAGCGGATCGCTGGCCGCGGCTCGGTCCAAATAGTCTCGAAAGAGTTGCAACGGTTTCAAAGCGCCGACAAAGTCATCGGAGAGCAGAGCCATTTCCCTCTGAAACGGCTGGAAGGAAACTCCTTCGGTGTAGCGATCCTGCCACGGCAAAGAAATGCTGTAAGCGAGACTTCTTCCTGGAACCTTGTAGGGAATCCAGGGATGAATCCGTTCCCGGTACAGTCGCCCGGCCCACGGCGGTATCCAGTCGTGCGAGCGATCCTGCAGATGGATGCGATAGCGGTCATAGCCGGCAAAAGCCTCGTCCCCTCCATCGCCAGAAAGGGCAACGGTAACATGCTTGCGAGCCAGGCACGAGATGTAATAAGTAGGAAGCATGGAGGAATCTCCGAATGGTTCCTCCAGGGAACGCGTAAGCGTTTCCACGGTCTCGACGACATCCGGCTCCAGAATCAACTCGTGATGTTCGGTCGCGAAGGCCTGCGCCACCATTCGAGCAAAAGGGGCCTCATTGAACTCCGCATCTCGAAAGCCAATAGAAAAAGTCTTTACCGGACGCGAACTCGCTCTCGCCATCAACGCAACCACTGTGGACGAATCGGTGCCTCCGCTCAACATTGCACCCAGGGGGACATCGGCAATCAGGCGAATGCGGACCGCCTCCGCCAGCAAATACTCCAATTGCTCCAGACACTCCCCCTCACTCTTCGGCGAGTGCGTCCCGTACCGAGGCAGATCCCAATATTGCCGGATCTTGATCTCTCCGTTTTCGAAAGTCAGGAGATGACCTGGCGGCAATTTTCTAATGGATTCGAACGCGGTTGCCGGATCAGGAATGTAGCCGAAGTACATATATTGCAAGAGGCCTTGGTGATCGATTGTGGCCAACTCGGGAGCGACCGCGAGAATCGCCTTGATTTCAGATGCGAAGAATAACTGTTCGTTCTGCAGAGCATAGTGGAGAGGCTTTTTACCGAGGCGATCGCGGACCAACAAAAGCCGCTGTTTGCGTTCGTCATAAATGGCGAATGCGAACATTCCCCGCAGTTTGCGAACGCAGTCATCGCCCAACTCTTCATACAGGTGGACGATCACTTCCGTGTCGGTATGCGTGCAAAAAGAATGACCGCGGCTTTCCAGTTCGTGGCGAAGACTGGGGAAATTATAGATTTCGCCGTTGAAGACCACCCAGACGGTTCGATCTTCGTTGAAGACGGGTTGGTGGCCTCCGGCAAGGTCAATGATGCTGAGCCGGCGCATTCCCAGCCCCGTGTGATTCTTGACGAAGATGCCTTCGTCGTCCGGACCGCGATACACGATCGCCTGGCACATACGGTGGATCGCCTCTCCGTCAATTCGGCTCTCGTTTTTCTTCCCTATAATCCCAGCAATGCCACACATGCATTAGCCTTTCAACACTGCTTCGCCCACTCGATTCCGAGGTTTCGCCGAAGCAGTCTTCCGAAGCAGCTTCAAGCGATAGTCACGGTAATGCCCGGGACTGCCTTCGCGCCCATCGCAGGCAGCAAAAATGATGTTGACCATTTCCCTCGCGGAAACGAAGTGCACAACTTCATCTCGTTGGGTTGCACCTCTCACGAGCTCGCGAAGAAACCCGCGCATCGCATCGCCCAACACGGCGCTGTGCTGCGTCGGATCCATGCTGTGACAATGAAGCTTGATGAACAGCCAATCCGGACGGCCCGCGACACGAATTGCGGCACGCTTCCAGAGACGGAGGCGGTGCAGACTCGGTGGATTGGCGAACGTCAAGGCTCCGTTCTCAATGCTGAAGCGGCGAGTACGGTTTGGCGAATCGAGGTCCAGCATCAGCGGCCCCTGTACCATGATCGGCAGGGTTCCCGGTGGTCTGCCGCGCCGAAGGTCACGACCCCGGCGATGAGGCGCTCTTTGTGTCAACGGCAAGCTGCACTCGTAGAGTGAGTTAATTTTGGCGATCTGTGCGGGATGGAAGTAGCCGGTGGGCAGCGTCATGTCCACGTAGCAACCAGTTTCAGACAGCACTTGCATTTCGGAGTCGACACCACAAGCAGCACCGCGTGATGAGTTCGCAAGTGCAAAATTGCCATGCACAAACGCATAAACGGGAGAGCCAGCATCATCGAAATAGCTAAGAGCCCCGTGCTTTTGCGCCAGCGTGTCGCGAAAATCCACGATTGTCCGGCGAGTATTGGCAGCCGTGTCTGGCCCCTCCATTCCGTGATGCAAGTGCACTTCGATTTCACCCCAGCCGGCGTGGCAGTGTTCTGCCAATTGCGCAACCAGACCTGCATCGTACTGCTCCGCGGGATAGAAATACGTATGTTTGAAAGTGTGTCCGTCGTGGTCAGGCCAGCTGTCTACGAGCTTTGGATATTGTTCGCACCATGTCTCGAGTCGTTCAGCTTGTTCAGCATAGGGGGCGCGAGCATATCCGTTTCCGGGCACGATCGCAGGCTCAAAGTGATCGGCCAGTGCAATCATCAGGTGCACCGGACCGCGTGGCGCTCGCCGTGAGATGGTCTGCCAACAATAACTCGGCAGCCATCGCACGCCGTACGAAAGCTTTGCCGCAATCGTCACGGGGGCAAATACACTTTCTGCACTAAAGCTGGTCATTCTTCCCTCTACGCCTGACGGCACTTCCCTAGATTTCGCGTATGAAAACTGAACCTGACCTTGCGATCAGGAGGAAAGTGACGCGGACAATATCGCGCTTCGTTGCGGGTCGGTGGTGCGGACGTCGGGCTTGCGTCCGCGCACTGCAATTGGAGTTTCTGCTACATGCAGGTCTTCCAACCCGCAACTTTCAAACCATCGGAACACCTGTTCATAGGTATGTTTGGACTGATACTTCGGAGAGTACCAATCGAAAGTATCTAAGATTCTAGCCTCTGGGTCGGGTTGGCGATTTACCGGGAAAATATGATGGATCAGCCCGGCAACCGGTTTCCCGACCACGGGGACTATTCGCAACCCCCGATCAAGGTGATACAAGACGGGGACAGCTACGCTCAGAAGGCGGTGGAGCGTGGGAGCAGACATTCGATGTGTGTACTTACGATAAATATCCGTGAAGCGATACCATTTGTTGTATCCGCTATACAGCCAAACTGCCAAAGTCCCGCCGGGTTTCAGGAATTGGGGAAGGACCTTCACTGCGGCTTCGCAATCCGGTGTGTGGTGCAGAACTCCCAAACTGTAAATGCAGTCGAAACTCTCGAGTTCAAAAGGCAAGTGAAAGACATCGGCTTGCAACGCTAGAAAATCTCTGTTTGCAAGATTTCGAGCTGCGACTTCAGCTGCCGCGCTCAAATCAACGCCAACCACTCTGGCACCCCAACGGGTTGCAACCTCGGCGAAGCGGCCCATCCCGCAACCCACGTCCAGTACGAGTTTTCCGTCTAAGTCTTGCGGCTCGAACCCTGTCTTGATACGGAAATGGTGCTCGGAATCGCGGACCTCATCACTGTCCAGTTGCGTCCGAGAATATCGTCTCCACTGAAAACCGAAGCTGTCCGCATAGTTTTGTGCATCCACAAAACGCCCCACTCCGTTGACGCTGGGAACGTCACGTCCGCACTTAGCGCAATCGTATCCGGAGCCCCTCGAACTCAGGGGTTTTCGGCAATCGGGGCAGCGCAACAAGCTGCGTACTACTTCATCTGAGAAAAAGGAACGCGTTTGATCTTTAGCTCGGCGCATAAGTCTCCAGAGAACTTCGAACCAAGCGGGGCACAGTCGCTGAATCCGCAACAACAGGTTCTCGCTGCTGCAGGATGGCCAAGAGTGCCGATGTGTAGCCGACGGTAAAGTACGGGAAGAACTGATACCCCTCGGGAGCAAAGAGCGCTCCTACAACAAATCCGACGAGCGAACTGTGTAAAGCGCCCACAAACAAGGTAGTCTCCGGATCTAAGTCGCGCATCTTGCGCAAGATTTTGAGATTGGAGAATCCTCGCGAGAAGAACATCAAATAAAGAATGAGCGCCGGAATTCCCCCCTCCACGGCAATCTGAAGGTAACTCATATGAACTTCATGCCAGTCACCCGAATACGTTATGAAGTTACCAACGCCAAGCCCAAGGAGCGGGTAATGCTCGATTCCTCGCAGCGCCTGTTCCATAAGATATTTTCGCGCTTCGAAGGAGCCACGAGCACCCAGATCTTCGCCATTCACGGTGTCTTCCTCTGACGCCGTGGCCACTAATCTGTCTTTGAGCGTACGGCCCGCGGCCAACATGACCAGCAGGCTGAGAACCGCGGTTGCGACTATGAGGAAGGGTCTTTTCCCTTTGACTCCGAAATGCCAAAGGCAAACCGCTCCGGCAACCACGAGGTCGACGAATCCAGCGCGCGAAGCGGTTAAAGCGAGGGTCACGGCCATCATCAGCATGGCGCAAAGCCACGCCAGTTTCTTAAGCCCATCTTTTGCGGTCAGCAAGAATGCGAGGCAGAACGGGAGAGAAAGAACAATCGCAAAAGCCAGATCGTTAGGATTGGAATAGATGCCTCCCAAAGCCCCCGCAAGACGTGGCTGAGAATGCCCCTTAACGACCGAGACCAGCGAAATCACCCCAACGCATGCGGATTGGATAAAAACGATGCGCCGAAACTTCGTGAAGTCTGTGACCAGTAGATACGTAAGCAACCAAACGATATAGCACTTGGAAAAATCGATCGTACGGAAGATCGCACCGCCCGGCCACACTGGTGAAAATACTGCTGAAAAATAGAAAACGGCAATCAGCGCGAGTAAGTAGCTCGATTCGCGAGGAAGTTTCCGAAGAACTTGGCTGCGCAGGCCTCCAATCTTGTAAAGTCCCCAGAGCGCGCAAATACCCGTAATCTTAGCCAGCGGAACATATTTGAGGCCTGGCACCCAGTCTTCCGGGCGGGCGCAGTAAACCAAATAGAACGCACTCAGCCAGAAGAAGGCGCTGCTTGCGGATTTGGTTCTTACCGCTGACAGCCTGCCATTCACCTCGGCGATGTACTCCGATACTGCCAATTTTCCCCTCGCTAGGACCAGTATCTGAATCCTTGAGAATCACCAGCACTGGAATTTATTTACAAACTTCTACAATCAGGTTGCCCTCAGTGATCCCTAACATAGAGGCCCCCGTTCTCTCGATCCGCCCGAGTCCGGGCACTCTGGAGAAAACCCCGCGGGCCTTCGTGACCACAATGTTCACTTCCCGGAAGCCGATTTGCCGGCAAATCTCTTGAATGACCTCCGAAGTGTTAGCTCGATAGTGCGCCGGATATATGTCCGCAGGGTCACGCTTTTCGATGACCCTCGACGCCAGCCAAACCTTCAAGCCTTGGGGCAGCCGTTTTGCGATCCGGACAAAGTAGCTGCGAGCACTCGGCGTTCTGAAGACGAACCACCCTCCAGACTTTAGAACACGAAAGATTTCAGCAAACGCGAGCGATGGATATTTCAGGTGTTCGACGACGACGTTGGCCGTCACCATATCGAAGGTTCCCGAGGCAAAGGGTAGCGTTTCGACGGTTCCCACGGTTCGCTTGGTTATGGTTCGATGCCGCGAAACCGCCTGCCAGTCCGGGTCGAGACCCACAATGTTCGCCACGGACAGAATGGCTTTTTCACGCTCCTGTTCCCATCTCCAATCAAAATGCCATCCGCACCCCACATCCAGCCAGTCCGGCCGCGTCCATTGCCGCAGACGATTTGCGACTACCGAAATATACAAGTCGTGCGGGTGAAGCTCGCTGTTGTCATTAGGACGAATCATGAGGCGGCAGTCGTTGACGACGCCATTTCCGTCCAATCGTCCTAGGTCCGCAGACAAAAGCACTTCGTATTCCGCCTATTCTTTCGCTCAAAAATTGACCTGGCAAAATCGCTCCGGCTCGGATGTCAACAACTATCCACCCCAAGCCACCCTGCGTCCCGTAACAAAGTATGCAAAGGCGACCGCAGCCGCGGTATTTAACACCACGAACGTGAAGGCCGCATCGGCAACGCGGGCCAGGGATCCGCGGGCTAGCCCGGTCATGGCGACCAGGCACAGTCCGTAGAGCCCCAACTGTAATGCCAGGGCGGCGTGGTAAATGGGCTCCTGAATCAACAGCGACGTGACCAGTACAGTCGCCAGCGCGAAAGGCGCGACCAGACGCAGTAGCTTATGACTTACAAACTCGAATCGAATCGGGTTCTCGCTGCTGAGCAACCAGGGGGACAGTTGCAAAAGTTGATAGTTCCCGCTCAGGGTCCTCACCTTTCGCGTAAATTCCCTTTCGGCTCCTTGATCTCCCGCGTCCCACGCGCGTGCTTTCGGGTCAAACACCACCCGGTATCCCTGGCGGACAACGTTCATGGGAATGTAAACGTCATCCAGAATAGTTCCAGGAGGAACCGGGACCAGCAAACTTCGTCGCACCGCATACAGCGCGCCGGTGGCACCTACCACCGACCCCGAAGCTGACTCCAACTCGCGGATGCGTTTCTCGATTCTCCAGTAGAGACCCATCCGGGAAGTCACTTCGCCAGTCACCGGATCACCAAGCATCAATTCGCCGCTGGCACAACCTACGGTCGAATCCGCAAAGTTCTCGGCCAGCCGACGCACAGCGGCGGGTTCGAGTTTCTGCCGGGTATCGGTGAACACAACTAGATCTCCCTTCGTGGTCAGAATGGCGTCGTTTAGGCCTGCGGCCTTTCCTTTAGGCTCAGGCTTCACAATCACGCGGATTCCATGGTTGTTGGAATACCGGGGGAGGATCTCATTGGTGCCATCATCGGAGCCATCGGAGGTCACTACAATCTCGTAACGATCTTTCGGATACTCTAGGTTCATCAAATTCTGCAGCTTATCTTCAAGTATGCCGGCTTCATTGCGCACGACCATGACGATCGACACGAATGGTGTGTAGGAAGCAGATCGCACGGGCAGCCGGCACCACTGGCCACGCAACCACAACCAGCACGCATAACCCAGATAAGCGTATGCGATCGTTCCCGCTGATCCCCAAAAAAGCCATTTCATTGTGCGCCTCGACCCAGGGTCACGATCTTGATTGTCTGGAACATGATCAATACATCCAGTGCGATCGAAGCGTTCTTGATATAGAAGAGGTCATATTGCAGTTTTTCTCTGGCGTCTGCCACGGTGTTCCCGTACTTGTAGCGCACTTGCGCCCATCCGGTGATTCCAGGCCTTACCATATGGCGAACGCCATAATAGGGAATTTCCTTGGTAAGCCACTCGACAAACTCTGGTCGCTCGGGGCGTGGGCCGACAAAAGCCATGTCGCCTTTCAGCACGCACCACAACTGAGGAATCTCATCGAGTCGCGAGCTTCGCAGAAATCGTCCAACCCTGGTGATGCGCGGGTCCTCATCTCCGGCCCACGTCGGCCCGGTATCGGCCTCGGCATCTTGACGCATGGTGCGAAATTTATAGCAATAAAACGTCTTGCCCGAATGGCCAACTCGCCTTTGTGCGTAAAAGAGCGGGCCCGGAGAGTCCAGCATGATCGCAACAGCAACCAACGGAATAACCGGAAGCGCCAGCAACAACGCAATGAGCGCAACCGTGAAATGCAGCGCGCCGCGGATAAGCCGGAAGATGGCGCTGAACCGGAAGCCGGAAGCGAAGATAATCCAGCTCGGATAGAGTTGCTCCACCTCAATTCGTCCAGAGACTCTTTCCAGCCAGGTCGTGGCCTCTTCGATATGCACGCCGTTAAGCCTCAGCCCCAACAGTTCAAGCATTGGCATGCTGTCCCGGCGATCGTCCATGGCCACGATCACGCGGTGCACGGCCGCCTGTCGGACATGACTCATCATGTCCGAGGCCAAAGCTTCGCGGGTAAGAGCTCCCTCCATCGTCCCGCTCCAGCCGACCACATCGACTCCCAGTTCCGAGACCTCCCGTAGTCCGTGCACCAACCGCCGTGCGCGATCTCCCGAGCCGAGAACATAAACTCGTTGCTGCAAGAAACTTCGCTGGGCCAACCATGGGTACACGCTGCGCCAAGCGACGAGCCCCAGGGTCAATATGATCAGACCCACGGAGAGTGCGGATTTACCCAGCAAGACACCCGGGAAGATGTAAGCCACTGCCGCCAGTGTTAGGGCCACAACAGCTGGCACCAAAAGCAACCGGAAGTAAAGTCCGCCCCGGGCATCGAAATTGGTTAGCTTGTACAGGTCAAACCAATGGGAACACAACAAGACAGCCGCCGTCACAATAAAGATCTTGTAGTATCCGTGCTCGAAATCGAGCACAAGATAACTATCTTCCCGATAGCACAGGATGGTTCCGACGAGAAGCGAGGACCATACCACGACTGCTTCGCCGACCAGCAGAATCAGCGTACGGACCGGATAATAGACGTTGAACAGGCGGATCACGTTGAACGCAGTCCTTTGTCTTAACTTCGCCCCAGGGTGTCGTGGTTGTAGCGAGAACGAGTCAAAGACTCGGCATCCACTCCGTTGAGGACGACGCCCAAAATCTTCTTCCCATAAAACTCGTCCCGAGCTCTTTGCGCCAAATCAAAGGGCGTGGCGTTTGATCGTACGACCATCAGCACGCCATCGCAGCTATTGGCCAATAGTCCCGCATCCGAAACCACAGCCGCCGGCGGGGAATTCACAACGATCCAGTCGAAGAACTGTTCCAGACGGCTGAGAAGAAGATTCATTCGACCATTCGTGATAAGTTCGAGCGGATTGGCAACTACCGTGCCGCCGGGAAGGAAAAACAAATTTTCCATTGGACCACGTTGCAGAATCGCGAATTCTTCGCTGTTTCCTCTCAGGTAATCGGATAGGCCCGGCGCGGCCGAAGTCCCTAAGACTGAATGCAGATTCGGTGCCCGCAGGTCAGCATCGATCAACAATGCCCGCTGTCCATGCTGTTGCACTAGAGCTTGCGCCAGATTTGCAGCGACGAAAGACTTGCCTTCGTTACCCACGGAACCGGTTACCAGGATCTTCTTTATCGAAAGTTTCTCGCGTATCTGGTAAAGGCGGGAACGCAAAGTGCGGAAGGTCTCGCAGGCCAGCGCCTCTTCATTGTGGAAAAACAACATAGTCGCCGGGTCCGGAGACCACTCACTCACGGCACAGCGTTCCACCAGGGCTTCGAAGGTGAAAGGGGCGGTGAATGATGGCATAGTAGCGACAGAAGGGCTGGAGGTAGGGGACGGTTCGACTTGTACGGCACTAGCGGACCGTGGAGCGGAGGATTCGACCCCATCACCAACATAGGCGGATTTCTCCAGTTCCGCTTTCTTCAAGGCGTCGTGAATTCGACTCATGCTTTCCTTTCCTGAGCAAGACCCTGTTCCAAATGCCGCACCTGTTCGGCCAGTGCCTTGATAGCTTCGAGCAACTCGAATTTGCCAGCGGGCACAGATTGCGGTTCTGTCAGCGGAGCAGGTGAATCGTACAGACCGTGGCGAAGGTCGAGGTCTATCGAAATCGCCTCCACCATTTCGGCCTTGACTGTTTTCTCTCCCGCGACAAAGGCGTTCACCAGGCAGTGCTCGCACATCAGGTTGACGACGCGTGGGATCCCCCCGGAGTAGCGGTGGATCAGCATCAGAGCTCCCCGATCGAACACATCCTGCCGAACCGATCCCGCTATTGCCAAGCGTTGCGCAATATAGGACTCGGTCTCTGCCAGCGAAAGGGGCTGGGTCTTTGCCCGCAATGTGATTCGCTGTCGGAGTTGACGTAAGTGCGGCTGTCTTAACTTCTGTTCCAGTTCTGGTTGTCCCACAAGCACAATTTGCAGCAGCTTCTCGCTTGCTGTTTCCAAATTCGAAAGAAGACGAATCTCCTCGAGAAGCTCGTCGGACAAGTTATGTGCTTCGTCGACAATCAGCACCGCGGTTTCTCCCAACCTGTACTGCTCCAGAAGCCAATGATTCAAGCGCAGCAGTATTTGGCTCTTCGACGGAGACTCGCACGGGATGCCGAAGTCGGCCATCATGTAATCAAGAAACTCGGGCACGTTCATCCGGGAGTTGAAGATGAATGCGGTGTTGACTCGTTGTAGCCGCAAGCACTCCATCAGCTTATTCAGCAGCGTAGTTTTCCCGGTACCTACTTCGCCCGTCAGCAACACGAAGCCCTTGCGGCTCTGGATACCGAAGGTTAGGCAGGCAATCGCCTCCTCAGTGTGCGGAGTCGGACACAAGTAACGTGGATCGGGACTCACGTTAAACGGATTGCCGCGCAAACCAAAGAAAGTTTTGTACATCGGCCTAAGCCCCTATCGTTTCTTGCTCGTGCGATCTTTTGAATCGACCTAGCAAAGTTCCGCTCTCACCACCGTCTTCGTCCGCTTCTACCCAGGGGACGGCCACCAGCATGGGCAATTCGAGCGCGGCCAGCACATCCTTTTCATCGCGGATGGACTTATCCTGGAATTCCAGCAAAAACGCTAATCCCAGGCCGGCTACGAGTCCCATGCCAAGACCACCCGCCGCAAACATCCATCGGACAGGAAAGCTTGGTGAATCGGCGGCGCCAGCGGCGTTGAGCAATCTCATCTGTTCGCCTTGTTGATGCCGCTCCATATCGGCCTGAACCTCCGATTGCCCCTTTTTTGCCAACAAGTCATCGTATGATTTCCGCGCAGTTTCGTAGTCGCGCGTGAGCACCTTGAACTGCTCTTCAACGGCGGGACTCAGGGCCACACGACCCTGATAGAGATTGATCGCGTCCTGCAACCGCTTCTGTTCCCGCGCCGCCTGCGTGATGATGTTCGTGTACTGATGGATCTGGACTCGTAACTGGCGAATTTCCGGCGGTTCGTTGGCATTTGCTTTTTCAGTGGCATCGCCATTTTGAACCGCGGCGGAGTTAATCTCCTTCAACTTCTTTCGGAGTTGTGCAATGTCTCGCTTGGTCTTGGCAACATCCGGATAATCATCCGTATACCGCGCTTGCAACTCGACCAGCAGGGTTTGAAGCTTGGTCAACTGCTGCTCGATGCTTTGCGGGTTGTCCGCGGACTGCGAGGCCTTCCACATTGCCACATCCTGTGCCAGAAGCGATTCCGAGTAGGTCTTGTCCTGTTGCGCCCGATTCAACGTCTGGGTGTTGGAGTCCAACTGAGAATTCAATCCCATGAGGATCTTGAGGTTCGTATCTTCATCCCCAGGCAACTGACCCAGGTATTGTTTCTTGAAGCTAGCGAGTTTGCTATCCTGGCCATCGAGATCGTGCTTGGCTTCTTCAACCTGTCGCGATAGGAAATCGGTGGTGTTCTGCGCGACTTGCTCGCGCGCTTTCAGGTTCTCTTCGAGAAACATCGAAGTGAGTTCGTTGCATATCAATTGTGCGTCGCGAGGGTTGTCGGCGGTGAAGTTCACGTCGAATCCTACAATGTTGCTGCTGCTGTTCGGTCCCGGCTTTTTCTTCGTGGAACTCGAACCAGAACTCGAGGAACTGGAAACACCTGGCTGGACGGGCTCGACGTCAATATTGGCCTGGATAGTTCCGATAACATCATCCAAACTCTTCCCGTTCTTGACCAGTCCGAGCCGCTCCACCATCGGTTGCAGGCGGTTCCGGCTAAGCACCTGCTGCTGCATGGTTGCTATGCGCTGAGTGAGGTCTTCTGTAACGACGGGCTTCACATAACCTTCCGGAACACTCTGGACCTCGACGAGCACCAGGGCTTGCGACGTATACTTTGGCGAGAACGCGTAGGAAACGAGGAATCCCGCGAGCGGCGCCAATAGGATCGGTATCAAAATCACCTTGCGGCGCCGGCGCAATACTGCCAAGTAATCATTGATGCCAAGTTCACGATTTTCGATCATTCCTGAGTTCCCATTCCGCCACCGCGAGGATGGCACAAAATTTAATCGATCCGAATAGGGTGAGGATGCCAATCCAAGCCAATCAATCCCACTTCCCGCTGCGACGTGTAGCTGCACGAGAAGCCGGTCATACAGAGTGATCCGTTCGGATTTACGTTGCTGAACTGGAAGCTGATGAATCCGCTGAGTTGCCGGCCCAATTGACGATACAGACTTCCCCCGGCATAGACGTAGCCAAAGGACTGCGCGGTCTGGCCGGGAAGAGTCAGGATCCGACTGTTGTGGGAGTACCCAACGTCCACGTTTGCAACCCACCGTTCGCTCAACGGGTGGCTGACAACAAAGCGCACCACATTCGTGGTGGCGCCGGCAAAGATACCTGATCCGTTTGTGTTGTAACGAAAAAACGTCAATGCAAGTTGCGACTTCTTGATCTGATATCTCAGCGACGCGCGTCCGGAGAAAGTAACCCGGTTTTCCGAGCCTTGTTCGGAACTATCAATGTGTACAAACTGTGGGCCTCCGCCAGCAACGAACTCCATGCGTCCGCTAATGCGGCGACCGAATAACACGTTCACCAGGTTGGTGCTGAAGCTGCTTCCGACGAAATTCGCAGGAGGAAGGGTGCTTCCTGTTAGGCTTGGGAACTGAAACGCCTGGTAGGCGTAAAGAATGGCGATCTGATCTCTTCGGTTGAGTAGGTAGTCGTAGGCGACTTGTCCGACGATCTGGTGGCTGTTAATAAGCCCGATATTATTGTTATCACCAGTAAAGTGGACAAAGCCATACGAGCCGACACCTGAGATCGAGCTTCGTGGCGTGAGATACTGAGTCACGTCGGCGATCGTAACGTTGGTAATGCGCGGTTGCTCGCCAAATGAGGCAAATTGCCCGGGACCCAGAATACCCAAGCCCGCCAGTCCGCCAGCTAGTCCGCCAATAGAACCCAAGGCCCCGCTTCCCCCAAACGATCCGGCGCCGAAGTTTCCTTCGGGTAAGTAGCTGAACGAGTCGCGAATAGCAAATTGACCCCGGCTCCACAAGATGTGCTGGTCGACGTCAAGCAATTGCAGCGACGACAGACCGACCGGCCGATTGCTGTAGTACGCGGCACCCCCCAGATAGTCCAGAGCAAGCTGATAACGGCGCCAGAGCTTTTCCAGACTAAGGGTACCCCATCCGCGACTTACTCCGTTGATAGATGACCCGCTCCCAGGGTTCCCCTCGTTCGCCTCTACGCTTTGGCTTATCTGCGCACCGGGAATCAAGAAACTGCGAGTTTCGGCACCTGGTGGTTGAAGGGCCGGCACATCTATGCCGACGATTGGAGGATTAAGCTCATGAGCCGAAGGCTGATTGATCTGATCCGACGGAGGGGCGGGATTCGGCTTCTGACCAGTCTCAGCCGGCGGCAATCCGTCTTGCGCTGACGATCCGCTGTCCGCTTGTGCCCAGCCGACGCCTACGACAACCAAGAGAAACATGGCTATCGCAATGGCGTCTGCACGATTTGTCTTACGGAACAACAATCGTGTCTCCCGGTTTGAGCACGATGTTCTGAGTCATCGCCTCACCCTTGATCAACTGCTTGTAATTCACTGGCAGCTTCTGCTGAACTCCATTGACCGACCGTAGTACATAGATTTTCTTGGTGTTGGCAAACTGAGTCAGGCCCGAGGTAGCCAGGCCTTGCAACACCGTCATGTTCGGCAACAACGGTAGTGCTCCGCTGTGTTGCACCTCCCCAGTGGCGAAGAACCGCTGGCTGTTCATCTGCGACACCACAACCGAAACCCGTGGATCGTCGAGATATTTCTTCAGCTTTTCCTGGAGAGACGCGGCCAGTTGCATCGGAGTCAGGCCAGCCGCTTGCACGTCATTCAGCAGTGGAAGAGAAATCTTGCCGTCGGAACGAACCGGCAAGGTCGCTGTGAGCTCCGGCTCTTTCCACACTGAGACGTGCAGCGTGTCCTCGGGGCCGATCAGGTAGCTCGGCCCTGGCAGATGTGACACATTGCCATCGCTGGCCTGAGCAGAGGTGCCGGCATCATTCGCAGGGGTTGCAGTATCGGTCTTAGCTTTCGAATGGTGCAGCGGCCAGATCCCGGCCAGCAGCAGCATCGCGAATGTCAACCTAGCCTTCATTCACTCTCCTCATGTGGTTACGACGCCTCGGATTGCGTGTACCCAATCCGCTTGAGTTTGTACAAGAGCGCCTTGTAACTGATCTTCAGCTCTTGTGCGGCGCGACGTCGGTTCCATCGTGTGCGCGTAAGCGCGTTCAAGATGATCTCCTTTTCCGCCTCCTGCGCAGCCGCGCGGGTTGCGTCTCTCAAGGAAACCTCTTGTCCGTGGTGGTCACGGTCTGACTTCAGAAGCATTGCCCGCAAACCATCCATCGCCAAAGATTCATTCCCTAGCAGAACAATGGCTTTGGCTGCGTCCGCCAGCTCCCGGACGTTTCCCGGCCAGTCGTAGTCAGTGAATAGTTGACGGGTTGGTTCGCTCAAAAGCGGCGTAGGGCGGCCGAATTCCTCTGCGAATTTCAAAAGGAAAAAATCCATGAATAGCGGAACCTCCTGCTTGCGGTGTCGCAGCGGCGGAAGTCGCAAGCACAACCCACTGATCCGGTAGTAAAGGTCTTCATGGAATTCACCCGAACGAGCTTCCGCGTCCAAATTGCGTGCGCTGCCACAGATCAAGCGCCCATGCAACTTCTTGCTTTCGGCTTCTTCCATCCGGATGAGGACCTCGTTCAATTTGAGCTGGGCGGAGGGACTCAAGCCGGCGATCTCATCGAGGTAAATCGTACCCGGGCAAGCCAAGACGTTTCCATCGCCGTCAAAGTTCTCGGGACCCAGATTCCCGCAGTCGAGGAGCCGAAATTCTCTACTCCTTCTGCGCGAAGCTTCGTGAATCCGGCGTGCAACGGTTTGCTTCCCTGCACCAGTTTCCGCCAATAGCAAGACTGGAACATCACTCTGTGAAAGATCCTGAATCACCTCTTCCACGGCGCGCATTCCAGCGCTTGTTCCCTTGAGAAACGCTTCCGAGTTTCCGCCTCGGCCCTGGGGCTCGCTTTTCACAGAGCAGGGCGTTGGCACCAATGGACCGCCCTCGACCTGAACTACAGAGGAACTACGCGAACTGGAATTCACACGCATCGACTGTGCTGGTTGCAGCTCCTTCCTTGGAAAAGCTCCACGTACCGCAAAGATTCAAATGACAAGCTTCTGCTTGACGATGAGTGAAGATAGGACGTAAGAACGGGGAATTTCTATCCCGAAAAATGACATACCTTGATACCACAAAAGGGTAAAGTTTCTCGTTTGACTCTGTTAATTTTCGATGAATAAAAGTGCAAAGTTGTTCCAATCGCCCGGCAACTATTGCAGAATGGGTGGGCCTGACGTAGTGATAATGAGCTGTCTTCTGTGTCAAGTTTGCGAGTGGCTTCGCGAGGGCATCACGCGCCAGGTGTACACCGGAACAGTTGATGTGCCGGGTCGTGAATCGCTACTCCGCTGAGTTCTCCGCATGAGCAAGTTGCCGCAAAAGTCGCCTTTGCTTATTGCACGTGCAAATCGGGGAAGCAACCGTGGGTGCTAATCTTCGGTTTGCTCTGGTCGTAATCCTGCTGGGAGGAGTTGCAGTGTTTCTGCGCTCCTCGAATCACAATGAAGTGATCCCGGCGAGGGAGACATTCAGCTCATTTCCCCGTCAGTTGGGAGACTGGGCAGGAGTGGATTCGAACATTCCGCAGGATGTTCTCGCAGTGCTCGGCCCGGGCGATTTCCTTCTGCGTAGCTATCAGACATCGTCTGCCGAGAATCCTTCGGTCGAGCTGTTCTTGGCCTATTTTCCCAGTCAGCGAACTGGGGATACTATTCATTCGCCGAAACACTGTCTCCCGGGTTCAGGGTGGCTGCCTGTGGAGTCGGACAAGGTTACCCTCTCGCTCCCGGGAAAAAGTCCGTTTCTGGCAAATCGTTTCGTGATTGCGAAGGGTACCCAGCGCGCGCTCGTGGTTTATTGGTATTGGGCGCACAACCGGGCCGTCGCGAGTGAGTACTGGGCAAAGTTCTACCTCATCGACGACTCCATCCGGCTGAACCGGAGTGATGGTTCATTGATCCGCGTTGCCACAGAGTTGAGACACCGCGAGACTGCCGCCGATGCCGAACCCAGGCTAGTGTCCGTGCTCAATGTTGTTGCGCCAACTCTAGACCGGTACATTCCGCGCTAGTGTTCGAACGCGAGCTTGGTAGCTAACGTTGTGATTGAGTATATGGCCACTCGAAATTGTGATGTTTTGGCGCAAGGGCGGATAAGCACGGGAGATCCCCGATGACGCATGGTTCTATTTTCCGTTCAATTGTATTTCTCACTGCCGCTTCAGTCGTGATGGTGAGCTGCTCCCGTGACCCTAATGTGCGCAAGCAAAAGTACTTTGAGAGTGGTGAGCGTTACTTAGAAAAAGAGAAGTACCGCGAGGCGGCCATCCAGTTCAGTAATGCCCTTCAGGTCGATTCGAACTTCGCCGATGCGCATTATCAACTAGCTAAGGCCTACCTGAAGCTGCAGCAATGGAGACAAGCCTACGAAGAGTTCACCCGAACGGTCGAACTGCAGCCCCAGAATTATGCAGCCCATCTGGATCTAGCCAATCTGCTGATCGACGGGCATGAACTGCAGCCGGCTCAAGAACACATCAATTTGCTGCTTGAGAAACAGCAGAATAATCCGGAAGTTCACTCCGCCGCCGCCAACCTGCTGTCGATTCAAGGCAACATCCCAGGCGCACTCCGAGAGGCGCAAAAGGCAATTGATTGGGGCCCGCAGCGCTGGGAGTCGTATCTGGCAATGGCGCGGCTGCAGATGAATGCGAATCAATCGGACCTCGCCGAGACTAATTTCAAAAAGGCCGTCGAGCTCAATCCAAAGTCAATCCCGGCGCGATTGGCACTTGCTAACTACTATCAATTCCGCGGACGCTTCCCTGAGGCGGAGCAGCAAGTTCACAAGGCGATCGAGGCCAATCCGAAGAATCCCGATCCTCGCTCCGCGCTAGTGCAGCTGTATATGGCCGAGGGCAAGAAGAGCCAGGCCGAAGACTTTCTGAAGCAAGTTAAGCAAGACTTCCCCGACAACTCCGTCGGTTACCGTATGCTTGGAGATTTTTACTTCGCAACCGGAGACCAGGAAAAGGCGTTGGCTGAATATGCCTTGTTGTACCGGGCCCACCCAAAAGACATTCGGGTCAAGAAGAACTATGTTCAGCTCCTTATTTTGAGCAATAGTGTCGACACAGCTCGCAAGCTCAACGAAGAAATTCTTAAAACCGCTCCCAATGACGACGACGCACTGATTTGTCGAGGTCAGATCCAGAATCGCGAGGGCCATTCCAGTGATGCTGCGGAGACCCTGCAGACAGTCATCAACCGTGACCCCGACAATGCCGTTGCCCACTATCACTTGGGTTTGGCCCTCAATGCTTTGGGGAATCTGCAACGTTCCCAGGGTGAATGGCAGAATGCTGCCCGGCTCAATCCGGACCTCATCGAGGCTCAGCGCGCTTTGGCGGATGCTGCTCTGCGAGAGGGTGACCTGACTGCTCTGGAACAGTACGCGACCAAAATTATTGCTCTTCAGCCGTTCTCTCCGGATGGGTACGCTCTACGCTCCGTGTCCTACATCCACCGCCAGCAGTTTGTCCGGGCTGAGCAGGATGTTCGCAAAACCCTGGAGGTCGCTCCCCAAAACGCTGTTGGCTACATCCAAATGGGCAATTTGAAGTTGGCCCAGCAACAATTCGGAGACGCGGAGCGGTCTTTTCGAGAGGCGCTCGACCGCGACCCCAGTTCACCGGATGCGCTGGCCGGGTTGATGAATACCTACTTGGCCCAGAAGCAACCCGACAAGGCAGTGGCGGCAGCCGACGCACAGATCTCCAAAGCGCCAAACAGTAGCCCGTTTTATGATCTGCTTGGAACTGTTCTGTTCAATAACCAGCGCGACACTAACGGTGCCCTGGTGGCGCTCAAGAAATCGCTTGCACTGGACAAAAACAACGCGGACGCTCTGAGCAAGCTAGGTCAGGCACAGGCAGCGAGTGGAGCCGTCGATGAGGCGATCGCTACCTACCAAAATTCGCTCAAGGTCAACCCGCGACAACCCGACTTGTACATATTGACAGGTGGATTATATGAGTCCCAGCACGACTGGGATCACGCCAAGCAGATGTACCAAAAGGCTCTGGAGATCAGTCCCGAGAATCCGCTTGCGTCCAATGATCTTGCGTATGCGATCCTGCGAACCGGCGGCAATGTGGACGTGGCGCTCTCGCTGGCGCAGACTGCCCGTCGCGGTATGCCCGATTCGCCTAACGCTGCTGACACCCTGGGCTGGATTTTTTATCAGAAGGGTGCTTACAAGTCTGCGATTGACCTATTCCAGGAAGCGTTGAAACTTGGGGAGAAAAATAAAGCTCCCGAGGACGCAACCGTGCATTACCACTTGGGGTTGGCCTACGAGAAGACAGATCAGCCTAAGCTTGCCCGGCAGCATTTGCAACGGGTGCTGAAGATCAATCCGAACTACAGCGATGCCGCTGACGTGAAGAAGCAGTTAGCTCAGTTGGCGTCATAGATCAATCACCGCTGATAACGCCGCGAGCCGAAAGAATTGGCCGATCAACTTTCGATCCTGGCACCCAAGACGCGAGATGCGCAAACGAAGCCTCGAACCCGAAGGTCCCCTGAAAATCAGTCGCTTAATCTTGAACTCGGTTGGGCTTACAAACTCGACGCATGTCTCCACTTTGCAAACAGGGCAATGCCAACCAGTCCCGTGCCAAATAGAATCAGGGTTCCCGACTCCGGTACCGCCCCGAGGGTCAGTCCGCCAGGGCCCCCCGTTATGCTGCCCGTTCCAGAAGCAAACGGATCAATTCCAAAGTATTTCTGTGTACTCAGTTGCACATTGAAACCCATCTGATGCTGTGTTCCTCCGCCTGGTAGATAGTAAGTTCCGCCGATGTTACCCTGAACCTCCCACTGGTTGTATTGGCCTTTCGCACACACACCCGCGACGCACGTTCCAATATAGGTCCAAGTAATATTAGAAAAGGATCCCGAAAACACCGTGCCATTTGGCCCTGTGCCCACGCCAGGCATAGTTATCGTGAGGGTGCCATTACCCAAACTCGTGGGATCGTGTGGGACCAAAACGTTAATCAGGCTAGGGTTAAGGCCGCTGGTCATACCCGTCGTGTAACTGACCTTATCGCTTCCGCTACAGGGGTTACAGTCGTAAGAACCGGCGCCCGTCACGCTGGTCAGATGAGAAGCTGCCCCCGCGTTGCTGAGGAAGTAACCCGTCGTCCCCGCACGGGAGGTCAGTATGCCGTCTGTATCGTTCCAATTCGAGTCAGCAAAAGCCGCCGACGAAAAGCACCCAATAGCCAACACGAAAAGAATTAACTTACTTATTTTCATGCCGCCTCCAAGAACGCAGTGGGGAATTCTATTCTCTGTTCTCGGGGCTGAGTACAGGTTACGGCTCAACCAACGCATGCACCGAAGGTGCAAATTTGTGTGACAACACTCTGATTCTCAACGCACTCTTTGTCAATATAAAACTGAAAAGGAATTGTTAAAATTAGGTGACAACGACGGCGTTCAGTCTCGCGACTGTTGATTTCGAACCATGATTTTCACAATGGTGCCCGATTTTCCTCAAAACCGGTCCCAGAGACGAAGTCCCTGGCGGAGCCTTTGACCAAGGTCAGGGAATCAATTGGGTTCGCCACGGCAGTAACAACCGAGTTATTGTCCATTGGTTAGCCGCGAGAGTCCATTCGTAACTTTCTTAAGACAAAAGAGCTACCGATAATGACTCCCCAGGCCAAAGCATTGTTGGGAGCGAATGTCGACGCCGTGATGAGAAAGGCCGCCGGCATTCTAGACGTGACTGCATGTTGCGCGGACCACGTTATCTCGATCAGAGAGGATTGAGGTGTGGACTCGCCCCAGAATTGCGCAGCCGCTACCCACTTCGGCGTGCACTGACGGGACGAACTACGACCCCCACGTTCTGCGTTGGATTCACCTGCTGTTAACATTTCGCCTCTTCGACCGTGGCTATACTGTTAGCCACAAACGAGGAAGTCGGGGACCAGAATCGTGGTCGACGTCGCACTTCCTTTTTTGACGCCCTTCATGAGCCTAGCCATGCTATCTCGCAAGCCGGAGCAGATTCTTGCGCTGGATGGAATGCGTGGAATCGCCATCCTTTCCGTGATGGCCTTTCATTTCAGTTGCGTCTTCGAGAACGGAGCCTCGCGCCTTGATCATCGCGTGGTTTCGCTGGCAAGTCACGGAAGCCGTGGCGTAGACCTTTTTCTCGTTCTCTCCGGCTTCCTGATTACTCGTATCCTGATCCACTCGCGGGATTCCGGAAACTATTTGCAATCGTTTTACATGCGGCGGGTTCTGCGCATTTTCCCAGTTTACTTCGTTTATCTCTTCATCGTGTTTGTCGTCATGCGCCAAATTTCTCCCGAAGCCTTCCTGAATACTCGGGCCTGGCCGTACATGGCATACCTCTCCAATTGGCAAACGGGAACCGGGTTGAAGGATCCTGGCTTAATTCACCTCTGGAGTTTGGCGGTCGAGGAGCAGTTCTATCTGGTGTGGCCGCTGCTGGTTCTTCTCTGCCCGCCGCGTCGACTGATCCACGCCTCTGCCGCAGTCTGCTTACTTGCTCTGGGTCTCAGGATCGCCGCGACTGGCCACATCGCACCGCAGATCATGTTTCGTATGACCCCGTTTCGCGCAGACGCCCTTGCCGGAGGAGCCATCATCGGCATGATCTTCGACAGCCAACGTAGAGCGGAGTTAACAAAGCATTTCGCCATCCCCGCCGCTGGTGCAGTGATGCTGCTGGCGCTGATGTTTCATGGCAGTGGCTATTCCCAAGCCGTTGAGTATTCTGTGATTGTGGTCGCTTGTGCCGTGGCGATCTTTCTGGCTGCACATCACGATCCTGGCTTCCTTCGCCATCCGGTCCTGACGACGGTCGGGAAATACAGCTATGGAATGTACGTGTACCATGTTCTTCTGGGGTCGGTGATCTGGTCCGGGCTTAAGGCGTTTCAGAGAGCGGTTCCCTTGGCGGCCTTGCGATGGTGTTATCTCCCCATCGCAGGCTTGAGTGTCTATGCGTTAGCATGGTTGTCCTATCGATATTTTGAATCACCATTTCTGCGCCTGAAGGGAAAGTTCACTACGACAGATGCGTCTCCAGTGCGAATGGCGCCGGTCGTTCAGCACACGGACGGCGTTCCTCCGGCTCCACAATTGGCTCCCTCCAGTCCGCAGGTTGTTTAGGCCATCGATTGCTCCGCATGACTACACCACGCTGGTGCTGCCGCGTCTGCTTGGCAGTCGCGCTGATCTCGCAGGGTCTGGTCGCCGGTTTGTGGGCCGAACCCAAGCTGCCTCCGATCTTCGGCGATCGGATGGTCCTCCAGCAGAATCAAGAGATTCGCATTTGGGGAAGTGCTGATCCGGACGAGAAAATCACGGTCACCCTCGCTCGCAGCTCCGCCGCCATCGCGGCAAACAAAGATGGCCGCTGGAGTCTCAACCTCCCCCCAACGAATTCTGGCGGGCCTTTTGATCTTCGCATCGCCGGGAAGACAACCATCGTCTTGCACAAAATCATGATTGGCGAAGTCTGGATTGCCTCCGGCCAATCCAACATGGTTTTCCCGCTGCGCTTGGCGGTGGGCGGGGATGCTGCGCAGAAGAGCGCCAACTATCCGGATATTCGCCTGTTCACCGTTCCCAGCACAAATTCAGAAAAAGGAGAGTGGCGAGTCTGCTCCCCGGATGTGGCAGGTTCATTCTCGGCCGTGGCTTACTTTTTTGCCCGTCAACTCCACCAGAGTCTGGGAGTGCCCGTTGGGATCATCCTGAGCGCCTACCAGAGAACGACCATTGAGCAGTGGAGTGAGCCTGAGGCATTGGCGCGGATTTCGCGGAGGTCACCTTTCACAGCTGCTGACACCTCGACCAACCTGAATGGCAATCCGCCTCCCCAATTTCCGCCTTCTTATCTTTACGACACCATGATCAAGCCGCTGTTCCCGCTGTCGGCTCGGGGCGTAATCTGGTATCAGGGTGAAAACAACGTCTTCCGTGCCTTCCAGTACCGCGCTCTGCTCTCGGCGTTAATTGATAGCTGGCGCCAAGGATTTCGCAGCGACAATTTGCAGTTCCTGATCGTCCAGTTGCCTGCTTTTGGATTAGCGGCTCCGCAGCCGCGGGATTCGGCTTGGGCCGAACTTCGCGAAGCCCAATTTCTGGTCGCCAAGGAGAAAGTCGGCGCCGGCTTGGCCGTAACCATCGACTTGGGCGACTCCAGAAATCTTCATCCGCCCAGAAAGCTGGAGGTCGGTGAGCGCCTGGCTACGCTGGCGTTGGGATTGACCTACGCACGTCCCCTTGTGTTTTCAGGCCCTGTGTACAGCTCCGCACAGATTGATAGAAGCCGCGTCGTGGTGCACTTTGCGCCGGCAACAAGCGCGCTGACGGTTCAGGGTGGCGGACCGTTGGCTCGGTTCGCGTTAGCGGGAGCTGACCATAAGTTTCACTGGGCAGATGCTTCGATCCAGGGAGAGACTGTCGTTGTGTCCAGCCCCAGCGTCCCGGCTCCGGTCGCGGTCCGGTATGCCTGGGCCGACAACCCGATATGCACCCTGACCAACGTGGCCGGATTTCCGGCTTCGCCCTTTCGAAGCGACGATTGGCCCGGGCCAACATCACGAAGAGCCAATGCCAGCAAATCCGGATCGGGGCCTTCACAAACTCCGGACCGGCACATTCCGTAAGGGCTTCTACTGTGCTCCCCCCAACTTTCTTTTGAGACCGACACCCCTTCCTTCTTAGTAATCACAACTCCCGGGGAATTCGCACTGCCTCACGGAAGACAGGTCCTCGATCACGTCCAGCGACCATGAACTCGTTCCCGTATTTAGCACATCCACATACAACCGGCCCCGTGCGGAATCCACCGCAAGGTTCCCGGGCTGATTATTGGCTCCCAGCAAGAAGCTCGTGATTTTGGTTCCGTTCTGGTTGTATACATCGATCGAGTTTCCCGCAGGATTCGCGACGTATACGTGCCCCAGAGCGTTGTTCACTCCGACGGCGGAGGGCGTGTAGGTTAAGTTTACTGTTTTAAGTATGGCCTCACTATTTCCCAGGATGACCTGTAGATTGTTGCCGGAGGTGGCATAGAGTCTGTTGGTTGCCGAATCGATGGCCAGTACAGTTCCGAATGTCGTGTTAGATACCTTGAAGGTAGTTGGATCGATCTCTTCAGACACTCCTCCCGAAGTCACATAGAGCTTTCCGCTGCGCGGGTTCGCCACTGGAGGTTGTGTGATCGTGCCACCGGAAGGAATGGGGCCGTCAATGAGCTTGAAATTATCAGTTTCGAACACCCAGACAGAATCGTTCTTCTTACCACACTCTGCAGCCACCCACATCCGACCCCTGCAATCAAAGGACACGGCCGCCGGGCAGGAGCCGACCTTCGTGGAGAAAATCTCGACGTTAGTACTGCCTGCGTAGACCTCCACATCCCCGGCCGTTAGAGTGCCGGTCCAAATATTGTCGCGCTTCATGTCCACGCTCACACCTGCGGACGGAGCGATAGTTTTCACGACGGTGAAGGTGACGCCGTCGATCACCGTGAGGCTGGCCCCCGTTGCATTGGGGTCTCCTCCTGCGTAGATCTTATTCAGAGCTGGATTCACCGCGACCTGGCCGATCGAGGTGGTTGGGATCGGTATTGAGGCAATAATGTTTTGTCCTGCCGCCTGCCCCACGAGTGCCCCAACCAGAGCAGCCGCGAAAATGGTTATGTATGTCTTGCTGCAAATCGGATTCATACTGTTCTCCTCAACTTAACCGGATCTCTTTTTTAGTTCGGGAACGGTGGAGATTTTATACCCGGCCGCCTGTTCTCGATATCGTGAAGCAACAATTTTCATTGAATTTTCATGCGGGCGTCTAACAAAGCCACATGCACCACGCGCGAACCGGAATCCGCATCCCGCTTAAGATTGCCCTTTCTTCCATCCGATTCAAACAGTTGGAGTCGGAGTGTCTAGAGAATTTAGCGCTTTCCGCTCTCGCAAAGCGGCAACGACGCGAACGTGGTCTATTGTGCTACTGGATTCTATGGGTTCTCTTGCATTGCGCTTGGCGGGATGTTGGCATATGCTAGCCGCATTCCCCCTTATGGCACGCAGTGGTGTATCAGGAACAAACCGCGACGCTCTCAGAGCGGCCTCTGCCGCCTGCCCTGAAGCGTCACTCGTGGTGGCGAGCCTCGGTGCTCGTTCTCCTCGTCGCCTGGCTCTACTGGTCCATCCTTTTTCATCTGGCGAAACAGTGGTCCAGCGACGCTAATTTTTCCTATGCATTTTTTGTTCCCGCTTGTTCTCTCTTCATACTCTGGCGAGACCGTGTCAGGCTCGCCCAGCAACCTCGCGTGCCGTCTTCCTGGGGACTGCTGATCGTCGCTTTTGCGCTCTTTGTGCTTGGCGTGGGAGTGCTGGGAGCGGAGCTTTTCCTTTCTCGCATTTCCCTGCTGCTGCTGATTGCAGGCCTTGTGATTTCCTTGCACGGATGGCAATTGTTTCGTGCGATCCTCTTCCCCTGGGCATTCTTGATTCTGATGGTTCCCATTCCCGCGCTCGTCTTTAGCCAGATCACTCTGCCTCTTCAAATGCTGGCGTCCAAAGTAGCCGCCATTCTCTTGCCACTCGCGGGCGTTCCCGTGCTTCGCGAAGGCAACGTTATCCATTTGTCCTCGATGCGACTGGAAGTTGCAGAAGCCTGCAGCGGGATTCGGTCGCTGCTCTCTCTGACCACACTCGCCATTATCTACGGCTATCTGGTCGAGACGCGTATGTGGGTTCGGGTCCTGCTCGCGGTTGCCTCGATTCCAATCGCCGTTGCAGCCAATAGCTTGCGTATCGTAGGCACCGGCCTGCTGGTTCAATACTGGGATCCGGACAAAGCCCAGGGGTTCTTTCACACCTTCTCAGGCTGGCTGGTCTTTGTGGTATCACTTGCGATGCTCTTTCTGCTGCATCGACTTCTACGAATCAGCCGCGGATAGAACGGCGGCAGACAGATTGGCTAGGGAAATAAATGAAGATTGCGGCGGTGAAATCCAAGTAGAGATTCTCGCCTGACGGTGGCGATGGTCTTTATCTTTTACTGTATCGTGTGCCTTTTCACTCTGGTTTCTTCCCCCGAGGTTTGGCGAACTCCCATTTTAGGCGGTCCACTTTTCGTCTACAACCGATGGAGGAAAATTCGAGTGTGGGTAAATTAAGGCCCTACTTGGCGGTCTTCAAATGTCCCGACTCGCAAACTCCAATCTCGAAGAAATATGAATAAATTTGTATCAGCGACGCCGACGGCGACCGGAAACGCTAGCGATTCACCACTTCCCTCCGCGATTACTCGCACACTCTGAATTCCGATTAGCCTCCTGGGTGTTGCCTCCGTCACAGCGTTTGAACGTTGGTGCGTTTATTGCAAGCTTCCTGTGGTCACGTTGGCCGGGTTGCCGATGGCGTCGCCGGAGACAAGAAGTTCAACTCTCCGGTTCTGCTGGCGACCGGCAGAGCTCTGGTTTGAGGCCACCGGCAGGGTGTTGCCGAAACCTCTCGCGCTGACTGAATTCGTGGTTACGCCTTGTTGCACCAGATAGTCGCGCACCGAATCGGCACGATTCTCGGACAGCTTCTGGTTCATGTCATCGCCGCCCACGTTATCCGTGTAGCCGCCGACTTCAATGTTGAGTCCAGGGTAGGCAAGCAGAATGCCGGCGACTTTCGCCAGCTTCTCCCGTGCACCGGGCTTCAACGAATATTGTCCCGTGTCAAACAATACGTCGGACATGCTAACGATGAGCCCGCGTGCGCTGTCGCGAGTCTGAAGAATGGAATTCAATTGCTCGGACAAACGAGCGCGCATAGCGGCTTTGTCGGTGTCCGCTTGCTGTGCAGCTAAACGGGATTGGTTGGCATCGGCTTGAGCCGCGTTGACCGCAGCTGCTGATGCTGCCTGGCTTGCGGCCATGTCGGATTGCGCTTTCGTGGCGTCAGCTTGAGCTTGCTCCTTCTGCCGGGTGGCGTCGTCGGCTTGGGCTTGCGCTTGGGCCTGTGCGTCCGTCGAATTCTGCAGGTTGTTGGCCACGCGTTGGTCGTCCATCTTCTTGACTGCGATGGCGCGAGCGTCTTCGGCAGTTTGGACTGTCTCGCGGGCGACTGCGATCAGCGGCTTGTCCGGAACGTTCTTCCTGGTGGCATATTCGTCCGTGTTGTTCATCAACTGGACTGCGTGTTGATACGTATCGCCGGCGTACTGCTCGGCTCCTTCGGATTTCGCGATGCGCAGCGCATTACGCGCCTCGAAGAATTCCAACGGCAACTTGGCGTTCAGGACCACGGGGTCGAACTTGTAGCCGGTCGGAATGTAGCCGCCCCTTTCCATAAGCTCGTACTTCGCGTCCACCGTCTCGATGGTTCCTTTGGTGTCCTTGCGAATAACATTCTCGAGCACGACCACGTTGCTGGGTTGCCGCACCGCATAATAAGGCTCTGCGGTGACGATCAATGCGAAGGCCTGAAGGTCGGTAGTGACGTGCAACTTGCTGCGGTCGTTGCCGCCCACTAAGACCTCGCCCAGATTTACGGCGCGCCCTTCCGGCGAAATCGCCCACAAGATGTACGTCAGGTATTCGTTGCCGAAAGTCGTGGGCTTCTGCAGGTTGCCGAATTCCGCTTTGATCTCCATCGTTCCCCGCTTGCTGTTCACTTCGGCTTCACCGTTGGCGGACGGCATGAGATTCGTGCCCATGAGATCCACCTTCGTAGGCCCGCTGTGATGTCTATAGTTGACCGCGGGCGTCGTGCGGCTGGTTACGACTACACGGAACGTGGGCGTCTGCGTCATGGGTTCGACGGCGACTGCCGATTGTTGATTGGTTTGAGCCAGTGCGCTCACACTTAGTGCGATTCCAGCTGCTAACAACAGGTTCATTTTCATCTGTATCCCCTTGGCAGATGCCTGCCGTGTTAGGTTGTCTCGATCGAGTTGTTGTGGCAAATGTTTCTAAGCGATCTCTTCCCAGCTCGTCATCCTTTTCCGATGCGGACATTGGATAGCGAATGAAACAGTCCAAATACATTCAGCAGCCACAGCACCACGGCGATGACCACCACCCCATTCAAAATTGACTTGATGGATGACTGCATGGGAATGAAACGGTTGACCAGCCACAACAGAACCCCCACCACGATGAGAACTTCCAGGAGTTGAATTAACGGCATAATCTTGACCTTTCTTATATCGAGGACTAACGCCTCGCATCTGCGCCGAGGTGTCGCCTGAATCTGTTCTGCACAAGCTTTTAGGGTCGAATCGTGTTCGCCGGAGGTTCCACGGCATACACACGGATTACGAATGCCAATCGGCTGGATGTGGCCGCTTCGAATCTGATTGTGTGGGACCTTACCCACAGCGGCCTAAGAATGAGAGCTACGAATTGGTGTTCGTCACTCTCTCGACACACTCAGCAGAATAAAGAATGACAGGTGTAGGTTTCCGCGTCTGAGCTAGATTGCTCACAAGTGAAGAATTAGGATTACGACGCCTGCGCCCAACAGGTTCAAATCGCGGGGACCTCGGCCTGCCCCGCCTGATCTAGTCGTGCCCTACCGTTGGCGGCAGCACTCGACCGTACTGGATGCATCGAATCCCAGGAATACCCGAATTCCTGCCCACATTGGAAGCAGACCCGGTAGGTCCGTTTCTTGATGGTGAACACGCGACTGATTTGACTGTGGTGGCAACCAAACGCCGAGTGCAAAATCCAGAGCAATGGTTTCATAAGTCCAGCGCTCGTCTGCGCTCACTACTTCCATTGGCGTCGAGCCAATCGAGTAGAGAGCGAACGCTGGCCCGAGCCAGGGCAATCGAGCAGTCAGCAGCCCCGTAGTAAAGATTGAGGCTGTCGCCGTCGGAGTCCATCGTATATCCGCAGGGGAACACAACATCGTCGACGTCGCCGTGACGCTCGTAGTCGGCTTCTGGCCCAAAGATCCACGAATCCCCTCGCAGTAAACACTTGGCTGGATTCTCAAGGTCGAAGAGCGCCAAACCCAGCCGGTACAGACAACCCGAAGGTGTGTGCCGTACTCCGTGGTAGAACACGAGCCAGCCTCTGGAAGTCTCGATAGGCGGCGGCGACAAACCAATCTTGTTCGCGTCCCACCAGGCGCCGCGGCGTGCCTCCAACATCAGCTTGTGCCTTCCCCAATAGCGCAAGTCGGGAGAGTAGGAAACCCACATATGCGATCCCAGCGGCGTCATCGGTCGATGAATAAGCGCCCAGCATCCATCAATTCTCCGAGGCAGTAACGCGGAGTCTTTATCATCTGGCGGCATAATGACCCCATAGCGCTCGAAGCTGCGGAAGTCTTTGGTCAGAGCCAAAGACACTCCTGGGCCACCGCGCGAATAAGAGGTGTAAGTGACTACGTATTGCTGCAACTCGGGTACGAAGGTGATACGCGGGTCCTCAATGCCCCAGATTTCCTCTGGATGTTCTTTGGGGCTTGGCATCAGCGTCGGTTCGATATCAATTTGCCAATTGTCCACTCCGTTGCGCGAGCGGGCAGCGCAAAGATGGGACAGCCCCCGCCGATCTTCGACACGGCACAGCAGCAGGGTTGATCCGTCCGCCAGTAGTGTCGCGCCCGCATTGAACACACTATTAATGGAGTACGGCCAGTCCTTGGCCGACAGAATTGGGTTGGCAGGATGCCGAAGAAGCAGCGGCTCGTGGCGAATTGTTGTGGCAACGCTCATAGGTGTTCACTCAGTGGTCCTGATCAATGTCTAATTGGTGGAAGCAAGAATTAACTCCGCGCTGGTTCCGGAACTCCCAGGTTCTGGCAGCGAGCTCATCTCGAGCAGTGCTATCAAGAACGATAATGTGGATTCTGCTCCCTGGTTCTCGTTGGCTCGATCGGGGTGCAGACCGTCCCGGCAGCCGCCGGTGACGGAATCATAAAGAGGAAGTTGCAGATCGTTATCGCCAAGGAACCAATTGAAGGCCGACCAAGCCTCACTGCGCCAACGGCTGTCCCCGGTTACACGGTGGGCTTGCAAGCAGGCGGAAACCGCTCCGGCGGCCTCCAGCGGCTGTTGATCGAAGCGGGCCTTTTCACCACCCTGGCGGTAGAAGCCTTGCGACCCGATCGGTACAAAGTGGCCATTGGTTTCGCAATGCTGAGTCTTTAACAGCCAATCCAGTGCTTCGAGACCGGCGCAAACCATACGATCATGAGCGCAAGCGGATCCTACGAGCAACAGCGCTTGGGGCAATCTCGCGTTTCCATAAGCCAGAATGTTTTCGAACCATTTCCAATCCGGGGTGCGGATCGACTCGTACATTTCAAGCAATCGAGTGCTGAGGACGGACCTTATTTTCTGTGCGTCCCGGTCTCCGGGATAGGAATCGAGGTATTCCTGAATTCCGAGCAAGGCGTAAGCCCAGGCACGAGGGCTGTTGAATTCCATTACTGCCGGAAGTGAGATCTCGAACAAACGACCAGCAGCGCACCTCAATCCCTGATTCTTTGATCGCCCCAAGACCGTTCCAAGTCCCCACAGCGCGCGGCCATGACAATCTTCGGAGCCCTCAGCTTCGTTCCAGCGGCGATCGTAGCCGAGAAAGTTTCTGAATCTGCCCTTCTCCGGATTGAACGCGTGCTGCAAAAACGCCAAATACCGGAAGGACAGCTCTGGGGCGGACTCACTGTACTGCCCCTGGCCCATTTGCCCCAGCAGTACTGTCAAAATGAGTGCGCGAGCATTGTCGTCGGTGGTGTATCCCTCTGAGTAGTTAGGGATGGTGAAGATCGCGTGCTGCAGCATTCCGGTGTCATCGGTTAGCCTGTTGAAGTGCTTCAGGTTCAGTCCCGGCAGCTGATTCAATGTTTTTTGTGCAACGCGGGCCGAGAACCGCACTTGTGGAGCCTCCATGCGGTCACTACGAACGTGTATAAAACTTTCCATGTAGCCCTGCGCTACTCTTTTCCAGACCATCTCGCGTGCAAACAAGTAAGCACGCTTACGCATGGCGTGGCGTATCGCCGGGGTGTCCAAAAGCTCGACTGTCTTTCTCGCGATAGCATCAGGATCCTGGAAGGGAACCATGGCGCCGCGGCGGTCGTCCAGCAACTCGATCGCATGCCAGTACGGGGTTGAAATGATTGCCTTGCCAGCACCCAGCGCATACGCAAGCGTCCCGGAAACTACCTGGGCTTCATGACGATAAGGAGTGATGTAAATGTCGGCGGCGCCAATGAACTCAACCATCTCCTCCGGTGTGACGAAGCGGTTGTGGAAGATTACGTTCGCCTCAACTCCTACTTCCTTCGCCAGCGCTTGCAAGTGAGCTCTATACTTGTCGCCCTCGCGGCGGAGAACGTGAGGGTGGGTCGCGCCCGCAACTATGTAGACAACATTCTTGTGTTGGGACAAGATCTGGGGCAGTGCTTGAATAACGTTTTCGATTCCCTTGTTCGGGGAGAGCAGGCCGAATGTGAGTAGGACCGCTTTTCCTTCCACACCGAAGCGGTCCTTGTAGAAATTGGGATCGAGGAATGGCAGGTCTGGAACGCCGTGAGGAACCATGTCGATCTTGCTGCCAGGCACCTTGAAGATTTCTTGCAAGAACTGAGATGAGAGCTGGCTCATGACAATGAGCCGATCCGAAAGATCCGCAATCTCTTCCATTACCGTGAGCTGGTCAGGATTCGGCTCGCGGAGCACGGTATGAAGCGTGGTCACCACCGGCATCTTCAGTCCGCGCAACAGGTGCAAGATGTGGCTGCCGGCAGGTCCGCCGAAAATTCCGTACTCGTGCTGCAGGCAGACCATGTCGATATTGTTGAAGTTCAAGAACTCAGCGGCCTCTTGATACGATCTCAAATCGTCTTGGGCGAGCGACCATCTCACACGCGCTGGATAGTCATATCCTTCTTCTGTGTCGTTTACGGGTAGCGCCAGCAATCGAGCCGTCCCATACTCGGCGGATATGGCTGCGCACAGGTCGGTGGTGAACGTTGCAATTCCACACTGTCGGGGCAGATAGTTCCCGATCACCGCGATCCGGCTAGGCAGCGATGGCTTCGATTGCGATCGCGGACGAGCCGCTGAGACTTCCTCCCGCACCACAGGGCGCAGGCCGACGACTTCTAGCTTCCCTCTGGGGAGCACTGTGTTTGGTAGCGACATTAGCTCCTACGTTTGCCGAAAACGGCTACTGAGACAAGGTCAGAGTTCCGATAAGCCGGTGCGCCTCATCCGACTTGGTCGGAGGATATCGGTTACCGGCGCGGGGTTTGGTTCATCAGTCGAGTTTGCCTCTTCTAGTATTCAACAGAAGTGGAAT
>Ga0209275_10000015_pt1 | contig 50729 bp, 51 predicted proteins | sample HubBroMetageREF2_FD_188344 | JGI IMG/M metagenome (GOLD analysis project Ga0209275, IMG submission 188344) | Reference soil microbial communities from the Hubbard Brook experimental Forest, New Hampshire, USA - Hubbard Brook CCASE Soil... | ecosystem: Environmental > Terrestrial > Soil >... | reverse complement strand
ACAATAACGACAGGTGACCAGAACCGAACTGACGCCCGAGGCCGCGAGCGCAAAGGTGCCTAACCCGTCCGTCGTGGTGCGGAGCGGCGCCTGGTTACCCCGGCGCCCGACGACCGCGGCCCCGGCCACGGGAACCCCGCGCTGATCGCGCACGGCGCCGACGACCAGCGGCGTTTGAGCACGCGCCGGGGGCGCAACGAGCGTCGTCACTAGGAGCGCCGTCGCGCAGATCAGCGGGCGATTCACGGATTCTTTAGACTTTCGGCTATGATGAGAGTAAGTGTCAAGAACCCTCGTCCGCCCAGTCCTCGTCGCAGCGCTGCTCGCCCTTCTCTTGATTTGCGGGCGCTTCGCCGTGGCCGGCGCCGCCTCACTGGAGGATGCGCTCACCGGGGCGCTCGTGCCTTCGGCCGCCCCCTCGTTGCTGGGGCCGATTACGTCGGCCGGCCGCGTCGGCTGGGAGTGCAAGCCCGAGCGGTCGGCTGGATCAGCGGGCTGGCATGAAGCCGAGTTGCCGCGCGGGCCGTTTGGTCCGTAACCAATGCGTCTACTGCTGGCCGTCGCCATCATCTGGGGACTCGTGGCGGCTGCAGCAGCGGCACAGACCTACACGCCACAACGGCCCCTTCCCAGTACGACGTCCGTGCCCGCGCTGCGCGCCTTGGCTACGCAACGCGAGATCGAGGAGCGGTTTAAAATTGGGATCGACGCGGAATCGCGCGGCGACTGGACCTCTGCGGTTGCCGAGTTCAAGCGCATACTCACGCTAAATCCCCCAGAGCCAAAAGGTTCAACCGCGCGATACGATCTTGCGATCGCGTACGCGAATCTTGCGCAATACAATGACGCGGCGCGCGAGCTGCGCGTCGCCATCGCGCTCGATCCCGCTTTTTTGGCGGCGATGGCAAATCTTGTCGCGGTCGACCTCTCTCGCGGCGATCTTGGTGAAGCGCGGCAGATGGCCGATCGCTACATTGCAATGGATCCGGACTCGGCACGCGCGCTCTACTCTCGCGGCATCGTAGCGCTTCGGAGCGGCGACGCCGTCACCGCTCGTGAAGACTTCGGAAAACTACTGCGTAACAACCCGTCCTATGCCGTCGCGCATTACGATCTCGCATTGGCCGAAGAGCGTCTGGGCCGGTACGATTCGGCGGAACGCGAGCTGCGTACCGCGCTTACGCTCGCGCCGGCATACGCGCGCGCGCGATTCGCGCTCGGAGTCGTTCTGCTACGGGAAGGAGAGCACGATGCGGCAAGAAATGAGTTCCAACGAGCGATGGTCGACGCCGCGGGCGACCCGGCTCTGCAAAACGTTGCTGCATCGGCTCGCGATTCGATCCCAGCCCCATAGCGCGACGACTTTAAGACTTTCTTCATCCGGCCACGGTAGGATGCCACCACAAAGCAAGCTTTTTGGAGGTTCCATGGCAAAACGATTCGCCGCTGTCCACACCCTCGACGTCGTCAAGAAGAATGCAACGCTGGGACCGGAAGCGACGTCGCCTGCGCGATGAAGTCTCCAACAATCGCAATCGCTCTCGCAATCGTTGCACTCGGCGCGGCCGCGGCGTGCACGAATGGCGGAGGGCTAGGCAGCATCAATAGCGGTGGAGGCGGAACGCCTTCTCCGCTACCCTCCGGCGCCATCGGGGTCGCGATCCCGACCGGAAAGATCGGCGTCGTAAACGATCCGGTCTGGGGAACCGTCAGCGGCTACACGCAGCAGCAAACGTCGCAAGTCATGGCATATGCCCCCGGCGCGACCGTGATGATTACCAACCTCTCGTCGACGACTCCACACACACTCAATGTGATTGCGGTAGGCGCCACACCACCGCCGAACTGGCCGGCGAATCCGAGTCTTACATTCTCTCCGAGCGGAAACGGCATCCTCGGGGCGGGCTATGCGAGCGGTTCGCTCAATCCCGGCAGCAGCGTCAAGGTCAAACTGTCCAAACCGGGCACCTACCTGATCGGTTGTGCGTACCACTACATCGAATTCAGCATGCGCGACGTCATTGAGGTCGTGGCCGGAGCAACGCCAGGGCCGACGGCATCGCCCGGTCCCGGCGGGTACGCGGTTCCGCGGCGCAGCGCGCGAGCCGCGCAAACGCGAAGCGAACCGCATCTGATCGACCAACGCGGACATCGCTTTACGCTCTCGTCGCTTCGCGGAGAGCCGTTGATCGTGACGTTCGTCTCGGCGCACTGCTCCGATGCCTGTCCTTTGATTAACGGCCAGTTCGCAGCAGCCGCGCAACGCATCGAGGGCGAGCATCTTGCGGCGAGACTGCTAACGATAACGCTGGATCCGGAGCACGATTCGCCGCAAACGATGCGCGAGCTGGCGCGACGATTCGAGGCGGATCCACGCCACTGGCTCGTGGCGGGCGGTTCGCGCTCGGACGTGCATGCCATGATGCGTGCATTCGGCGTCATCTCGATTGAAGGAAAGCACGGTTCCGACGATCATCACACGACCTTCATTTACGCGATTAACCCCAACGGCGATCTCGCGCAAACGCTCTTGGCCTCGAGCGCAACCCAGGACGAGATTCTGGACGGACTTCATACCGGACGTTGGAGGACGCACGCGTGACGCGACAAACGTGGACGTCGCTGCCCTTGATGCTGCTCGCCGCATGCACCGCGGGAGGCATTCCGACCTCCTCGGGCGGCGCCGGCGGGGTAACGATCGATATCAACCTGACGCTGAGTCAACCGGTCCAAACGCCGTACGGTTTGAGCGGCGGCTTTACGCCGGCGATCACGACCGTGCCCGTCGGCTCGCAGTTTCACTTCACGAACACCGATAGCTTCGCGCACACGGGGTCGTATCTCGGAAGCCAATTCACGCAGTTCCCAGCGGGCTCTCCGCTCGGCCAACAAGCGACACACCAGAGCGGGTCTAACCTCTCGGGCGGATTCACCACCGGAGCCCTGCAGGCGGGTTCATCCTCACAAACGATTACCGCCGACAAGGCGGGCACGTATCTGTTCGGCTGCTTCTTCCATTACGGAGCGCCGATGCGGGGGGCGATCATTGCGCAGTAACGTCGCCGCCGCAGGGCTTGCGGTGCTTTTCCTGGTGCTGGCAAGCGCGCCGGCACGTGCGATTCCGATCTTCGCGCAACGCTACCACTTAAAGTGCGGTCAATGCCACAGCGTTCTACCCGAACTCAATGCCTTCGGGCGTTACTTTCGCTCGCACGGTTACCGGCTGCCATTGCCCGAACACGGCACGACGGTTTTCGCCCTTCGCTATCAGCTGGAGTACGATAAGCAGCCGGCAGCCGGCTCGCGCGAGTTCACACCCGGCGGCATCGTGTTGGGCAGCGCCAACGTCGGACCGATCACGGCGTTCCTCCACTACGGCCTCGGAGCGGGGGGAGGGCCGGGCGGAGTCTTCTTGCTCTTTGCGGCGGGCTACGATGCGCACACGCAGACCCTCGTTCGCGGTGGGCTGATCGAGCTTCCACTCGCGCAATCGCCCGGTGAACGCCTCGACGATCTGCAGCAGTACGGCTATTACGGTGCGCACGTCGGCTTAAATAACATGCCGCTCTCTTCGAACCGCTGGGGGCTGCAAATCGAGCGCACCTTCGGACACCTGACCGTCGACGGCGTGGCGGCCGTCGGAGCCTATCAGGGCGCGGCGTACGGCGGCAAGCCGGTTGCGACCGGCGAGACGACGTGGATGCGGACGCCCGAGCTGAGCGCGTGGCTCAGAGACACGCTCGTGCAAGGTCGCAACGGCGAGTTCGACATCGGAGGAACCGCCATGGGCGGAACCCTCGGCGTCTTGCCGACGGGGCGTCTGCCGTTCGCCGACCTTTACGAACGCTATGGCCTGCTCGCGCACGCCACGTACGATAATCTCGACCTTCAGGCCGAGCAATGGTACGGTGACGACCACGATTCCGACGGGCTTCTGACCAATCAGCCTTCCAGAGGCGGCTACGTGCGGTTGAAGTATTATCCGATCCCGCACGCGTATTTCGGCCTGCGCTACGATGCGTACGCCAATCCTTACATAACTCGCGATTTCGTATACTACGCAGCCGTGCAGATCGCTCCGTGCCGCTTCCTGATGCAAGAGGTTCAGTCGCCGGGCGAGCACCCGTTCCTCAGCGGCGCGTTCACCATCGCTATTCCACCGCCATTGAAGGACTAAGAGCCAAAAATGCGAGTTCTCGTCGTTGAAGACAACGCCGCAGTCGGCGACTCCATCGCGCGGATGCTGGAAGCGCGACGATATGTGACCAACGTCGTCGCCGACGGTGAAACGGGGCTCGATCATTTGGTGAGCCGCAGTTACGATGTCGCGGTCGTCGACGTCGGGCTGCCCGGAATCGACGGCTTCGCGCTCGCGCGAAGTGCTCGAGCCGCCGGAGTTCAAACGCCGATTCTCATGCTGACCGCGCGCGACGCGGTGGAAGATCGCGTAGCCGGCCTCGAGTGCGGCGCCGACGACTATTTGGTTAAGCCGTTCGTCGAAGAAGAGTTGATCGCTCGCGTCGGCGCGATACTTCGCCGCGCCGACCGCCCGCTGCTCGGAGTGCTCGAAGCCGGAGCGCTGCGCGTCGATCTCGCCGCTCGCAACGTTACCTATGAGGGCAAGCCGGTGCCCTTGGGAGCGACGGAGTTTCGGCTCTTGGAGTTCCTGGCCCGCAACGCCGGCATTGCGCTCTCCCGCGCGCACATCGTCGAGCGCATCTGGGATTACGACTTCGATGGCTCGAGCAACATCGTCGACGTCTACGTCAGCCAGCTACGGCGCAAGCTGGGAAAACTCGGTGCGAGCGGAATCATCGAGACGGTATGGGGAATCGGTTACCGCATAAAGGCTTGATCGCTCGCACCGCTGCCCTCTACCTCTTCGTTTTCGTCTGCGTCTTGGCCGCTCTTAGTATCGGCGCGTACGAGTTCGTGGCCCGCGAATACGCGTCGTTGCTCGCACCCGCGCTGGGCACGCCCGAAGGAGCCGTCGCCTTGAGGACGGCGATGCAGCGCGTCGCCGCTATAATCGCCGAAATCGACGCGCCGCTCGTCATCGTCGTCGCAATCGCATCGTATTTCTTGGCTCGCGCGGCGATCGCACCGCTCGAAGCGGCGCGCGAACGAGAGCGTCGCTTCTCGGCCGATGCCGCGCACGAGCTGCGCTCCCCCTTAACGGCGATTGCAGCCGTCGCGCAGGCGGCACGAGCGGAGGCGACGGAGCAGAGTCGCGCGAGCTTCGAAGCAATCGCTCGCAGCGCGCTCGAAGCGTCGGAAGTCGTTACCGACTTGCTGACGTTGGCCCGCGATCCGGCTCGACGAGCGCTGCAATGCGAGCCCGTCGACTTGGCGGCGATCGTCACCATCGCCTCTCGCGTTACGCGGCCGGTTGCGGACGCGCGCAACGTGCGGCTCGACGTCGCGCCGGGCAGCGCAATCGTCGATGGCGACGAACGGCGTCTGCGCGAACTCTCGGTCAACTTGCTCGATAATGCCATTCGTCACGCCCATCAGGCCGTTCGCATCAGCTCGCGCCAGGCCGGCCGGCTCTGCGAAATCGTCGTCGAAGACGATGGCGACGGCATCCCCGAAAACGAGCGCGAACGGGTATTCGAACGCTTTTATCGCCGCGCGCACGACGGCAAGGGCACGGGACTCGGCCTCGCGATCGTACGCTGGATCGCATACGCCCACGGCGGCGCCGTCGAGATCGACCGATCTTCCAACGGCGGGGCGCGTTTTGTCGCAGCCTTTCCGGCAAGCCCGACCCATCCATAGGAGCTAGGCGGATACCGCCCGCAGCGCGCATAAGCACGACGCTATGCCATTTCGATCGCTTCGCGCGTTCGTGGACGCGTTGCGCAAAGCCGGCGAACTCCACGTCGTTTCGGCCAGCGTCGATCCCCGGCTAGAAATTAGCGAAATCACGAACCGGGTCGTCAAGGCCGGCGGTCCGGCCTTGTTGTTTTCCGACGTTGCGGGTTCTGAGTTCCCCGTGCTCACCAACCAGTTCGGCACGCATCGGCGGATGGCGATGGCTTTTGAAGCGGAAGGCCTCGATGCCGTGGCGGCCCGCATTCGAGCTCTCCTCGACTTCAAACCGCCGTCGGGCTCAGCGCTAGAAAAACTCACGGGTGCGTTGCACTTCGCTCCGCTGGCCAACGCAATTCCGAAAATCGTACGCGACGGCAGCGTTCACGACGTCGTGATGGATCCGCCCGATCTGACGAAGTTGCCGGTCTTGACGACGTGGCCGTTAGATGCGGGACCGTTCATCACGTTGCCGCTAGTAATTACTAAAGATCCGCGCAGCGGGCGTACGAACGTCGGGATGTACCGGATGCAGATCTACAACGCGACGCAGACCGGCATGCACTGGCAACGCCACAAACACGGGCGGGCGCATGCCGACGCCTGGGGGAGATCCGTTCCCGTCGCCGTCGCGATCGGTACCGACCCGGTGCTTACGTACGCGGCGACTGCGCCGCTGCCGCCAATTCTCGACGAGTTCGCATTTGCCGGTTTCTTGCGCGGCAAGCCGGTTGAGCTGACGCAGGCAAAAACCGTAGATCTGATGGTTCCCGCCGACGCCGAGTTCGTACTCGAGGGATACGTCGACAATGAGGATCTACGGCTAGAAGGACCGTTCGGCGATCATACCGGCGTCTATAGCTTAGCGGACCGCTATCCAACCTTTAACGTAACGTGCATCACGCACCGCCGTAATCCAATCTATGCCGCGACGGTCGTCGGCAAGCCGCCGATGGAGGATGCGTGGCTTGGCAAAGCGACAGAACGCATTTTCTTGCCGCTGCTGCAAGCGATGCTTCCCGAGGTCGTCGACATGAATCTGCCGGTCGAAGGCGGATTTCACAATCTTGCGATCGTCTCGATTCGCAAGTCCTATCCCGGCCACGCGAAAAAGGTCATGAACGCGCTCTGGGGACTGGGTCACATGATGATGCTTACGCGCGCGCTCGTCATCGTCGATGCCGACATCGACGTAGCGAATCCACGGGAAGTCGCGTGGTATGTCCTCAACAACCTCGCCCCGGAACGCGACGTCGTGATGATGCCCGGTCCGGTAGACGACCTCGATCATGGCTCCTACAGTATCGCGTACGGCACGAAGATCGGTATCGACGCCACGCGCAAAGATGCGTCGGAGGGTTACACCCGCGAGTGGCCGCCCGACATGATTATGGACGCCCAGACCCGCCGGATGGTCAGCGAACGATGGCGCGACTACGGGCTCGATTCCATAGCCCGCGCTCTCTCATCAAACGACTGGTCGGGACAGGGACCGGCCGCCTACGCTGCGCTGATGAAATGAGAGCCGTCGGGCTTTTCTTGCGCGAGCTTCGCGTCGAGCATACGCTCTTCGCGCTGCCCTTTGCCTACGTCGGCGCCATCCTTGCCGCGCGCGGGCTTCCAACGGCGGCGCAACTCGGCTGGATAACGCTTGCCGTGCTGGGAGCTCGAACGGCGGCGATGGCGGCAAATCGCTTTCTCGATCGCGAAATCGACGCGCGCAATCCCCGCACGGAGCGGCGCGCGCTGGCGAGCGGTTTGCTGCCCGCTTCAACGATGCTGTGGGCCATGGCCGCGGGGCTCAGCATTCTCTTATGGGCAGCGTGGATGCTCAATCCACTATGTCTAAAGCTCTTGCCGATCGCCGTCGTGCTTCTGCTCATCTATCCGCTCTGCAAACGCTTCACGTGGCTCACCCACTTCGTGCTGGGCGCGGTCGACGGCTTGGCACCGTTGGGAGCCTACGTCGCAATCGCCGGGAAGATCACGCTGCCTGCCCTCGCGCTGTTCGCTGCGGTCACGTTCTGGGTCGCGGGATTTGACATCATCTATGCGCTGATGGACTTCTCCATCGACCGCGAACAAGGGATCGCGTCGCTGCCGGTTCGCTTTGGAGAGCGCAGCGGACGTTTCTTTCCGATCTTGCTTCATCTGGGCACGCTCGCGTTGCTCGCCGGTGCCGGAATGCTCGACGGTGCCGGCCCGTCGTATTATCTCGGCATCGTTGCGTTGGCGATTCTAATCCTGTATGAAGAGTATCTCTTTCGTAGCGGCGCCAATCTGTTCGTCATCAACGAACGGGTCTTTCTTTCGAACATGACGTTTTCGGTCGTCTTCTTGCTGACGACGCTGCGAGCTTACCGATGAAGCGCCGCGCGTTCATCGCGGCTGCGGGCGCGGCTGCCGCGGGCACGACGCACGCGGCGGCGCAGATCATTCCCGGCCAGCCGCTCAACCCACTCAATCAACAGTTCTTGCAGCAGCTTACCATCGCCGTCAACGTCACGCTCTCCGGTGCGTTGGGAAAATACGGCCAGGAGGTCATCAAAGGCGTCCAGGCCGCCGTCGACGAGCAGAATCGCTTTAACGCGGTGATATCTAACGTCTGGGGATTCCGAGGCATTGACGACCGTAACGATCCGGGCCTTGCCGCCTCCAACGCCAACGTCGCAGCAGCCGATTCAACCGTGATCGGAGTAGTCGGCAACCTCACGGCAGCAATGACGCTGGCGGCGCTTTCGCACTATGCGAACACGGGTTTCGCCGTGATCGTGCCGACCGTTACGGCCGATGCGGTCACCGCGCGGGGCTACCACAACGTATATCGCCTCCCGGCCAAGGACAGCGGCTCGGGACGGCTTTTTGCCGGTGCGGCGCTCGAGGATAAGCGAGGGGTTCCGACGTTAGCGATCGCCTTTGACGGCGATTATGGTTACGACGTCGCGCGCGGATTCGTGACCGCGGCCAAGAGCAATCATCACGATTCCGATTTGCTGCTCTTTCCGATCGCGAAAACCGATCCCGCGGAGGCGGCGCGAACGGTCATGGACCGCAATCCCGGATACGTCTTTCTGGCCGGAAAGACGGCGGAGATGGGCCCGGTCGCCGAAGCGTTGCGTCTCGCCGGGTACACGGGCGAATTCGGTGCGGCCGACGGATTCTTTAACACCGAAACGATTAGCACCTACGCGAAAACGCTCGACGGCGCGTACGTCGCATCGTCCATGCCGCCGCTCGATCGAATTCCCAGCGCGATGCAGCTCGTGACGGACTTTAAGCGCGAGGTAACGCAAATCACGACCTTCTCCGCTTACGGTTACGCGGCCGCTCAGCTCATCATTTCAGCTTCGCAGCGCGGCTACGCAACGACGCGCACCGCACTATTGAACGAGTTGCAGCGCGGCGGTACGTTCACGGCGCTCATCGGCCAGTTCGCCTTCAACATCAGTGGCGATCCGCTCATTCCCAACATCTATCTGTACGCCATCGGTAGCGACGGATTCAAGTACGTTCGGCCTGCCGTACGGACCGGTTTCGTTCTGTAGCTAGGGAAGCTCTGATTTAGCCTAGCTCGTTGTCGACTCGGGGCTCGATTACCAAAGTAAACTTCGCCCCTCGTCTCCGAGATCTAGACTAAATCAGAGCTTCCCTGGAGCGTCCGGCGGCGCAAAGACACGTAGCGCCTTGGGAAGAATTTCGAAGCGAGCCGGCGTCGTGCCGGCCGGCTCTCCATCCGCGGTGATGCGGTGCGGGCGGCGGGTGGTTACCGAAAACGCAGTGGAGCGGAAGGTCCGGACCCCTTTGGCGAACCGCCCCTGATGCGAGAGCATCGCGGAGAAAACGCGGATCACCGGTAGGAAGCCTTCGCCCTCGACGGCATACAGATCGAGCCAGCCGTCGTCGATTGCGGCATCGTCCACGGTGATAAAACCTCCGAAACGTTGGCTATTGGCCACCGTTAGCTGGACGGTCTTCAAGCTCGCGCGTTCGCCGTCGTAGGCGATCTCGGCGTGAAACGGACGCGCGAATCGAGCCGCTTGCAGTGCGCTCAGAACGATGGCGCCGACTCCAAATCGCTGCTTGTCCGCGGTTTTCTGCAATTTGGCGATGCGGCTGGAGATGCCGAGGCTCGCTTCGGTTGCATAGTAAACGCCGTTGACCGCAGCGACGTCAATCCGACGAGTCTGACCTGACGCGATCAACGCGCAGGCCGCACCGAGATCGAACGGAATCGCCAGCGTACGTGCAAGATCGTTGAAGGTGCCCAGAGGCACGAGCCCGATCGGTACGTCGAGCTCGATTGCGCGCGAGATCTGGCGTGCAAACGTGCCGTCGCCTCCGGCGACGACGATGGCATCGAGGGGGCCGCCCCGGGCGCTCTCTGCGACGGGCTCAACCCCCATGCGCACGAGTTGCACGCGGACGGCTGCGCCGAACCGGCGCCCGCGCCGCGACCGCGGATTGACGACGAGCGAAACGCGCATGCGCTACCGGCGCGGCGCGATCAGAAGACGAACCAACTGAATTGCCGACCAGCCCGCAGTGCCCGCCAAAATAACCGTGCCGCCGATCATCACCCAATACCCGAGCGTTATTCCCATTTGGGTCATCGGATCGACGTACCCGATGGCTTTTTCGGAGATGCTCAAACTCTCGTAGACGCTGTGAAAGACGAACCACACGATCGCGGCGCCCGGCGCCGTGAAGGCGAGCATCGTCAGATAATATTGGAGCTGCTCCTTCCGACGATTCACTAAAACAGAGCTTCGCCGCATTGCGCCGAAGAAACCCTCTTCGAGATGCATTCTCCCAAGCGCCGGTCCAGGCCGCACAACCCGATGCCCGAGTCGCGCTACGAGGTGCTCGCGCTCTTTACCGGCGCGATGATCGGCGCGTCGCTCGCCATCATGTCGACGGGCGCCCTCATGCCCTTCTTCAAGTCGGCACTTCATCTCGATCAGGCGCAACTCGGATGGCTGCTCTCCATTCAGTTCATCGGATCGGTCGCGATGACTTCGGTCGCTGGCCTGCTGACCGACCGCTTCGGCGACAGAGCGGTCGTGCGCTGGAGCGGCGTGCTCATGAGCCTTGCGCTCGTTGCAGCCTCCCTGGCCGCCAGCTTCTCATGGCTCTTGGTCTGCCTGCTCGTCTATGGAGTCGGCTACGCTGCCGTAACGCCGGCCGGCAGCCACGCCATCATCTTCTTTTTCAAAAAGGCGGACCGCGGCATCGCCATGGGAATTCGGCAATGCGGGGTACCGATCGCAGGCGTCCTTGGCTCGCTGCTGCTCCCCGCTATCGCGCTGCGCTACGACTACCGCGCGGCGCTCGCGGCTGCCGGCATACTTACGTTCGTCGCAAGCGCAATCGCTTCGCAGTTCTATCGGGAGCCATCCGAGTTGGAGGGCGAGCGCGTGTCGCTGCGTACCATGCTGGCCGAGATGGTCCAGATCGCTCGAGAATCTCGCCTCATTTTGCTCACGCTTACGTCAATGGTTTTGATCGCCGGGCAGCTCGTTCTAATTGGATTTCTTACGCTAACGCTCGTGCATCGCGCGGGCTACTCGTTGAGCTTGGCGCTCGCGCTCTTCACGCTCTCGCAGGTGGCTGCGATCTTCGGCAGGCTCTCATGGGGATGGCTGAGCGACCATCTCTTTGCCGGGAGTAGAGCGGTGCCGCTCGCCGTGGTCTGTATCCTCGCTGCCGCTATCGCACTGGCATTTGCTTCGATCACCGCGGCGACGCCACCGTTGTGGGCGGCGTTCTTGTCAGCAGCTCTCGGCTTTACGGCGGAAGGCTGGCTCGGTGTGAGCGTCATCGCGTTTGCAGAGATCGGCGGCGAGGAGCATTCGGGGAGCGCGCTCGGCGTTGGGCTGACGTGGACGCTGCTGGCGGCCTTTGTTACGCCGGCGCTTTTCGGAGCGCTCGCGCAGGTACACGGTTTCGACGTTGCGTGGCGCTGCTTGGCGCTCCTTCAGATACTCGGCGTCGTGCCTGCATTACTTGCTAGCCGTGGCGTAGCACCGCCGGTCCCTACCAAAGCCTAATAGTCGACGTTGTCGGAAGTATCCGGCTGTCTTAAAAAATAGCCTCTTGAAAGCGGAGCCTTGATCGGTTTAAAAGGCGTCGGCGCTTTGGTGAAGTTGAAACAGTCGGAGAGATCGTCGGACCGAACGTCGGTCGTCCCCAGCGAGGGTAAGCCAAAAGTTTTCTCGACGAACTTCAGTATGCTGCCGAACTCGTGCTGCGTGTGAGAGACGTAGTGCTGCTTTGCGTACGGCGATATGACGACCAAAGGCACGCGAAACCCTAGCTCGTACGAGTTATACTGCGGCGGCGCGACGTGGTCGTACCAGCCACCCCAGTCGTCCCAGGTTAGGATTATCGCCGTAGTGTTCCAATATCGGCTCTCACCGATCGCATTGACCACCGATGCGACCCACGACGGCCCGCTGCCGTTGGTAACTCCGGCGTGATCGGAGGCGGCTCCCGTAGGCGTCAGCCATACGACGTCCGCGAGCCTTCCAGCGGCGATGTCCGTGAGAATCGTCTTGGACGGAGCGACGACATCCGTTGCGAACTCCTTGCTGTTACGAAGATGTAAGATCGCGTCAGGGCCCTCCCACAGTCCGGCTCCCAGGTGCGCCTCGTAATAGCGCCAGCTGAGCGACTTATGGTCGAGTAAGTCCATCAGAGTCAACCGGTCGAAGCAGGGATAGGTCCCCTGATCTTCGTTTCCGGATGGGTCGATCAGCAATACATAGGAGCCCGGCGGCGAGTCACATCCGCCGCTGAAACCACCCGATGGAGCGAGCGCATTCGAGGCTGCTCGCAGTTGCGATCCATTGCTGGGTGTGGAGGTTCCGCTGATGATATACTGATGCGCCGGAAAACTCGGGCCTTCGTTTGTTTCGAACATTCGATCGCCAAACGTGTAGCCTTGCGCCATTTCGAAGTACGGTTCCACTTCCGTTCGCGGTACGTACCCGTAGGCCCGGACGTCGTAAGGAGGACATCTCTTCCCCGCCTGGCACGCGGACATCACGTCGTTGAAGCCATCGAGCGCGCCGTTGGCATGCTCGACGAGGTACGCGCGGTGCTCGTGGCTGATATCGTAGGGTGCGGTGAGCGGTACTGGACGAAGCGGAACGCTCTCACCTCGAGAATTTTTGCCACTTCGCACGGTATCGGCGCCGGGAAGCCCATTGAAAAGGTTGTCCGGCGTGCGATTCTCCTGGAAGATGATCACGACATGCGCAACCTTCGAAGACTCGCCGAGTTCCGGTACCATCGAGTTCGGAATGAGCGAGTTGCCGGGTGCGTCGGCCTGTGTCAGCCCGCGTTCTGCGCAGCCGGATAGCGCAAGTGCGATCGCAATGATCGCAAGATGCTTCATAACGTCTTCGTGCCCCCCGCTTGCAACGAAAAGAGGCTTCCATAATCGTCGGCCCCGCCGGAAATGGTCGTTCCGTAAAGTTCCCCTTTTTCTAGAATCAGGCTCGACCATGGATTGGCTCCATCGGGCACACCTTTGAACTTATAGCGCACGTCCTCTTTGCCCGACGTACTGATGCTGAAGACGATTCCGCAACCAACGATGCCATGTCCGGTGCATTTTTGCCCGGAGTCTCCACCATACTGAGTTGTTCCGTAGAGAGTGCCGTCGACGTCGGTCAGCCGGTCGTACGGAACCGCGCCGTCGGGATACCCTTTAAAGCTGTGAAGCACACGTTCCGTTCCCGCGCGGCTGAGCGCGTAGACGGTGCCCGAATCATCGTACGCCCCGCCAACTGCCGTCGTTCCGTAAAAGTTTCCACCGTGCTCGATTACGCCGGCATATGGAACGGCGCCGTCGGGGTAGCCTTTGAAGCTATAAAGCGTGTGCAGCGCTCCGGCGCTTATTTCGAAGACGCTGCCGTTTCCGTCGGCCGCGCCGAAGGCAGTCGTGCCATAAAACGCACCATTTACTGCGATTAGCGATCCGACGGGGCTCGCGCCGTCAGGCTTCCCCGCAAACCGATGGAGGATTTTTTCCGTGCCCGACGTCGTGACCGAAAAGACGACTCCGCACCCGGCGCTGCCTTGGACGTGGCATTTTTCGTCGCCCCCGGCGGTAGTCGTGCCGTACAGCGCGCCATCGGCGACGAGCAGGGTTCCAAGAATCGGCGTCGCACCGTCGGTGCCGCCTTTGAAACTATAGATTACTCGCTCGACCCCCGCGGTGCCGATCCGGAACACCGTTCCGTCGCCGTTGCGACCACCGTAACCGGTCGTTCCATAGAGGTCGCCATCGAGCGCAACCACGGCTCCCTCCGGCTCGGCGCCGTCGTCGCCGCCTTTGAAATTATAGAGCGTTCGAACACCCGACGCGTTCCGAACAAAAACGCTGCCAAAAGTATGAGCGCCGCCCTCGGCGGCGGTGCCGTAGAATGCGCCTTTGAAAGCCGTTAGCCCGGTTGGCGTGGCGGCCGAAGGATAGCCCTTGAAGCTGTAAAGCGAGTGGTAGTCAGTTTGAGGGCTGAGGAGCGCGACAGCCTGCGGCGGAAGCGGCGTGGAGTTCGGGGTGTGCGCGCAACGCGCAAGCATCACGCCACAAAACACCGCAATATGTTTTCGCCGCATTTGTTTTGCTTGAGGTTCGCTGCGACGAGGCCCCTTCTTTTTCGCCGTTCATTACGATGTCATTAACGGCCGCCCCGTACGCGATTAAAAAAAAACGAGTAAGCCAAGCTTAAGTTCTCCCAGGAAAAACTTAAGAAGCGATTAGCAAGAGTCACTTTTTCATCATTGTATGCTCGCTTGCGTTTTGCTAACTTTGGACGCATACGCGCCTCACTTTAAGAAAACCGGAAGGTGGTACTATAATGCGTCGTTTTGTGCCGTACGTCGTAATCCTGACGGCATCGTGGGTGCTGGCGGGATGCGGAACGGCGGGCGGAGGCTCCTCGGTAGCGCCGGTGACATCGCAGAACGCACTCGCGGGAGCGGTGCGATCTCCCGATCAGCAGTTCGCGGATGCTGCAGCTCGCAACAGAGTTGCAGCCTTGGTACGCGGCAAGGTCAAGCACGTTTTCGTGCTCGTTCAAGAGAACCACACCTTCGATCAACTATTTGGACTCTTTCCCGGCGTCAACGGACAGTACGTCGAAAACCTCGGGACATACCTCGCTCAAGAAACCGATTGCCAATACGATCCCGAGACGTTAGGCTGTCAGCGTCCGTTCCTAATCTCGGCAAATACCACGAGCCCCAACTATGTTGAGGACGCGCCGGATATCACGGGCGGCGACAACGGTCGCTACGACCAAGAAGTGGGAATCGATCGCGGCAAGATGGACGACTTTCTCGTCGATGTCGAGGCCGGACAGCCCGTGCTCGGGCCGACCCCGAGCCCGCAGCAGATCGAAGCGCACAACGAGTCGATCGGCATCGAGGGCGTGTACGACTGCGACACCGTCCCCTACCTTTGGTACTACGCGAAAAACTTCGCGCTCTTCGATCACTATTTCCAGGCGGAAACGGGAGACTCGACCCCCAGCAACATTCAACTCTTTTCGGGTCAAATAGGCCAAACGGAGGCCGCGGCGGGTGAAGGCGTACTCTCCCAGCCGCTACCCGGCGGGGGCTATAGCGATGGCGTACCGATTTCGAACGACGATAATCCGCCTCCGGGAGATCTGCCGTTCTCAATTACACCGTACTCGGGAGATAGCGGCACGTTCCAAAGTTATGCGACGATGCCGGTCCTGCTCAACCCAAACATGGATCGAGCAGCCGAAAAGAACAGGGTCGTCGGCTACGAGCGTCGCGACATCACGAAGGAGGGGAACACGAACCGGCAGTCTATCCCCTGGGCGTGGTACGAAGAAGGTCTCTATACCGCAAACGCGGGCTTCTCGGCGCATCATACGGCGCCGCTCTACTTCGATTACCTCAACAATCCCGGTTCCGGGTTCGCAAGCAAGAAAACGCTGCGCGATAATACGGAAAGCAACGGTCTTATCGCGGACATCAAGGGAGGGAAACTACCGGCTTCGGGAGTTTTCTGGGTGAAAGGCGGAAACGAGAACACGTACGGCCTGGTGCCCGCCGACCCAATCTTCACCGATAACCCTTCCGGCAGTAAATATTACGTCGGCGATGACGATCACCCCGGGAGCGGCAGTTCCGACCATCAGGTAGCGCAAGCCTACCTCGCCGAGGTCATCAATGCCATCGCAAAAAGCAAATACTGGAAAGACTCGGTCATCGTCGTAACGTGGGACGATAGTGGCGGTTTCTACGATCACGTGCCGCCGCCGGGCTTCGGTCAGACGTGCCCGCAGGATAAGAGTGGACCGGAAGAGGGCTACCCGTGCGGCGATGGCGTTCGCTTACCGGCCTTGGTGATCTCGCCGTTCTCCAAGACGGGAGTCGTGGTCCACGACTTCGCCGATCACGGCTCGGTATCAAAACTCATCGAAGCGGTCTTTGGCTTGCCGGCGTTTGCCTCGTTGCCGGACGAAGCCAAGGGTGTTGCGGTCGGCTTGTCGCCCGCAGACGGCGATCGTTCGACGTCGAACTTATTCGACGCGCTCGATGAAAGCAAGCTCCACGGCGGCGCGTTGAACTCTCCAAAGCTAGCGGAGATTTCCTCGCCAAGCATTCCGCCCAAGATGAGCTGCTCCACCTTGGGAATCACTCCGATCCCCTCACCGACATCTCTTCCAAACCAGTACGGCTCGTACGAGACCGCCGGGTTTTATTTGCACCAGCAACTTGAGGGGTCGCGTAAATATAAGGCGCTTCCCCCACGCAAGGACGATGGCGATTAGGATCCTTCGGATCGCCCATGCAACGAGCCCGAAGCGTAGGCTTCGGGCTCGTTAACTTTCGCGTCAACCTTTAAACTGCCCAGAAAGGGACTCGAACCCCCACGATGTTGCCACCACTGATACCTGAAACCAGCGCGTCTACCAATTCCGCCATCTGGGCGCGGGTCAAGCTCGATTCGCGACGGTCGCCGTGCTGCCCCGCCCCATCGAAACCCCGAGGGTGACCACCGGTTTGGAGTGACCGGTATGTCTCTTCCAATTCTCGCAGACGAAGACGCGTCCGCGGTCGATCCCTATTCGCGGGCGGTCACCGCCGCGGCAGAACGGGTCAGCCCGGCGGTCGTCTGCATCGATGTGCGCAACGGCCGCCGCGGCGGCAACGGCAGTGGCTTCGTCTTCACGCCGGACGGTTTCATCCTCACGAACAGCCACGTCGTGCACGAGGCGCAACGCATCACCGTCGCGTTGCTCGACGGGCGCGAGTTCCCGGCGGCGCTCGTCGGCGACGATCCGCATTCGGATCTCGCGGTGCTTCGCGTAGATGCGCCGGACCTCGCATATGCCTCACTCGGAGACTCGGCGTTCCTGCGGCCTGGGCAGCTCGTCGTCGCGGTCGGTAATCCCTATGGGCTCGCGTATACGGTGACGGCGGGCGTCGTAAGCGCGTTGGGCCGCACGCTACGTTCGCAGTCGGGACGCCTCATGGACAACATCATTCAAACCGATGCGGCACTCAATCCCGGGAACTCGGGCGGCCCGCTCGTCTCTGCGAGCGGTGACGTCATCGGCGTGAACACGGCCGTGCTTCCGGGCCAAGGCCTGTGCTTTGCAATCGCCGTCAACACGGCCAAGCATGTTGCGGGCCTCTTGATGCGCGACGGCCGCGTTCGGCGCGGTTACCTCGGCATTGCCGCACAAGACATCGTCCTCGCGCCTGCATTTGCCCGGCGGCTCGGATTGGCAGATCGTCGGGCGATCGTGATCGACTCCGTGGAGCCGGGAAGCCCCGCCGATACCGCCCAGCTAAAAACCGGCGACGTACTGCTTTTATTCGAGGCCCAGCCGCTGCTCGGCGTCGACGCGCTGCACAAAGTCATGACGAGCGTCGACCTGAGCCGTCCGTACCGGATCGAGCTGTTGCGGCGTAACGAGCGCCTGTCACGCATCGTCCTGCCGGTAGAATCCCCCGAGTAACCGTCGAATGAGCGGTGGAGCATGATTCGAAAGCTGCTACCGATTCTCGGCGTGACGTTCATCGATATCGTCGGCTTCAGCATGCTGATCCCGATGCTGCCGTACTTCGTGACGCATTTCGGCGCGTCGCCCTACGTCGTCGGTCTGCTGGTCGCGACGTTTTCGTTCTGCCAGTTCGTCTCGGCGCCGCTGTGGGGCAGCGTCTCCGACCGCATCGGCCGCAAGAGCGTGCTCATCATCAGTCAAATCGGCGCTACGATCGGTTGGGCGATGCTCGGTTTGGCGCCGAATATTGCCGGCGCGCTCTCGCTTGCGCCGATCGCGGTCGTCTTCGTCGCTCGCGCCCTCGAAGGCGTCTCCGGCGGAAATATCAGCATTACGCAAGCCTACGTTGCCGACCTCATCGAGCCGCGCGAGCGCTCGCGCGCCTTCGGCTTGATCGGCGCGATGTTCGCTGCGGGCATGGTCTTCGGTCCGGCGGGCGGCGGTCTTCTCTACTCACGATACGGTTTTGCCGTCCCGTTTCTTGTCGCCGCCGCGCTGCAGTTCCTGACCTTGATCGTCACGATCGTCATGCTTCCGGAATCCCGCGCGCGAACGCACGACCAGAATCGCTTCGCGATCGCGACGCTCTTGGCGAGTTTCGGCAAACCACGCCTCGGCCGCATTCTTTGGCAGAAGCTCGCGATCGCGCTTGCGCTCTACGGATGGTTCGCGGTTTTCGCGCTCTACCTGCAGCGCCAGCTCGGATTCTCGCTGGCACAGACCGATTATCTCTTTTCGATCTTCGCGGTCTTCAACGTCTTCATGAACGTCGTCATGGTTGGACGCATCTCCGCGCGCCTGGGGGATCGCTGGATGTCAAACGCCGGCTTGGCATCGCTGGTAGCCGGCTTTGCGGTCGTACCGTTCGTCCACAGCATCCTGGTGCTCTCCGCATTGATGCTGCTCTTTGCTTTCGGGATGGCGCTCACGAACACGGGCATCACCGCACTGATCAGCAACGCCGCGTCGGATCGCGATCAAGGGATGGTGCTCGGCACGAGCTCGTCGCTGGATTCGCTCTCGGGAATTCTCGCGCCCCCGGTCTCCACCGGCTTGTTGTCGGGTTACGGGCCGGGCTTTGCCGGCGTGGAGTCGCTGGCGCTCGCGGGCCTCGCACTCGTGATGGGCTTGCGTAGCGCGCGCGGTGAAGAGGCCGCAATAGAAACGGAGGCCACCGCATGAACGGGCGCTCTCCGGGCAAGCCTTAAGCGGCCGTCTTTTTCCGTCGCTTCGTTTCAGTAGGCTTGCCGTTTGCGTCGCTACGCCGTTTCTTGCTCGCTTCGAGGCTCTGCGCCAACACGTCCATGAGATTGACGACCTTCGATCGCGCCGGTGCCTTCTTGGCCTTCGGCAGCTCCTTGCCGGCCGCGCGCGCTTCGATCATCGTCAAGAGTTGGTCGTGATAGTTGTTGGAGAACTTCTGCGGTTCGAACTCGTCCACGCTCATCGTGTCGATGAGCATGCGCGCCATCTGCATCTCTTTCTCCGGCAGCTTCTCGGCCCCCGGTAAATCGAGCGTGTCGGAGGCGACGATCTCGCTCGCCCAATGCATCAACTCCAGAACGAGCGCATCCCCGACCGGCTTTACCGCCGCGATATATTCCTTGGTGCGAATGACGACGCGCGCGACGGCGACGCGATTGCTGTCGGCAAGTGCCTCCCGCAGCAGCGCGTAGGCATGGCGCCCCTGTTTGGTCGGCTCGAGATAGTAGGGCTTGTCGAAAAACATCGGGCTGATCTTGTCGAGCTCGACGAACTCGACGATGTCCACGGATTGAGTCGCCTCGGGGTTGACCTTTGCGAAGTCCTCGTCGGTCAGCAAGACGTACTGACCCTTTTCATACTCGTAGCCCTTGACGATCTCGTCCCACGGGACGGGTTTTCCGTCAACGCTGCAGACGCGCTCGTACTTGATGCGCCCCTCGTCCTTCTTGTGCAGCATATTGAAGGAGAGATCGTCGGTCTTTACCGCCGTAAAGAGCTTGACTGGAATAGTGACGAGCCCGAAGTTAATGGCTCCCGACCAGATTGCATGTGCCATAGCCCGACTATTCTACCCAAGGCGCGGGCCTGTTTGCTACCCCCGTTCCGTCCAAAGCCGATTGGCCTTGGCGCTGGGTCCCTCGAGCCTCTGTTTCTTCCACGCTTTCGGCCCCCAGAGGTCCCCCTCACGCTTGACGCGGCCCGGCAGCGTGCGGATCGTGAGCTTGGCGAACTCGTCGGCCGGGGCTACGCCCGAGCGCCGGCGGGTAAAGGCCTCGACCTCGGCCCAGTGCAGTGGGGTCGAGACCGGTGCGCCGTCCCGGGCGCGTACCGAGTAGGGCGCGACCATGGTCTTGCCAAGACCGACTTGGACGTAGTCGATGTAGACCGCGGTTTGCGGGCGCTTGGCGATGGTGCGCTGTAGCGTTGCGAGCTCGCCGAGTTCGGAGGCCGCGTGGCGGGCAACGATTTCGGCAAAGACTTTGGCCGTCTCGTACGAGTAGCCCGCGGCAAGCGGCACGACGACGTGCAATCCAAAACCGCCGGTCGTTTTGACCAACGGCTTCAATCCGATTTCGGCGAGTAGAGCGCGAATCGACAGCGTCACGGTCGCAAGCGTCCGCAGCGTGCACGTCTCTCCCGGATCGAGATCGAAGAGCACGAACTCGGGTTCGTCGAGCCCCGGAGTGCGCGACGTCCAGACGTGCAGCACGATCGCCGCGAGGTTTGCGAAATAGACGAGGCTCGGTTCGTCGTTGCAGAGCGGAAAGGTGACCTCGCTGCGCGATCCTCCGGGCGTCGGAACGGTCACGCGCTCCACCCACTCCGGCATGCCGCGCGGCATCTGCTTCTCAAAAAACGTTTCGCCGTCGATTCCATTGGGATAGCGCTGAAGCGTGAGCGGCCGATCCTTCAAGTGCGCGATGGCAGGCGCGGCGACGCTTCGGTAATAGGCAATCAAATCGCCTTTTGTGTAACCGTCGCGCGGCCACAGCACCTTATCGAGATTGGAGAGCGAGAGCGTTTGCGCACCGACGCTAACGGTGGAGCGTTCTTTCGAGTTCACGCCTCCACCGGGATTTCCGCCACGACGTCAGCTGCCTTCTTATCCGAGCGAAGGCCGACGTAGGTGGGCTGGCGCAGATAACCGTCGCGCGTCCATTCGGCGAAACGCACCTCGACGACGAGCTGCGGCGAGCACCAATGGGTTGGCGCGTTTGCGTCGACGTCGTTGACAAACGGCGAACTCTTGCGCTCGATTTTTTGCAGCCGTTCGTAGAGCTCGGCAAGTTTCGCGACGGTAAAGCCCGTTCCGACCGAGCCGACGTACCGGAGTTTCTTCTTTTCGTAAACGCCGAGCAGCAACGCACCGAAGCCCTTGCGGCTACCTTTGGGTTCGGTCCAGCCGCCGACGACGAACTCTTGCTCGTAACTCGTCTTAATCTTGACCCAGTCGCGGCTGCGCCGCTCCTGATACGTCGAGTCGCGTCGCTTTCCGATGATGCCTTCGAGCTTGCGCCGGCGCGCCACTTCGAAGAGCTCCTCGCCTTGGCCGATGACGTGCTTGGAGTACAGCACGAGTTGGTCATCTCGAATCAAACGTTCCAGGAGTTGCTTGCGCTCGTCGAGTGGTTTCGATCGCAAATCCTCGCCGTCCGCATAGAGTAAATCGAAGGCCGCAAAGGTAAGCCCTGCGGGCTTTTTCTGCGATTCTTGCAGGCGCTGGAACTCCGAGCGGCCCTGCGAATCCAAGCTGACGATCTCGCCGTCTACCATTACCGGCAGGCTTGCAAATGCGCCCGAGAGTTCCGCGAGGCCGGGAAAGCGCTTGAGCATATCGAGCCCATTGCGCGATGTTAACGAGAGCTTGCCGTCCTCAACCGTGCAGAGTGCCCGGTAACCGTCCCACTTAATTTCAAAAAGCCACGCCGGATCGTCGAACGGCTTGGCCACCAGCGTTGCCAGCATCAACGACTTGGGATGCGGCAGCGGGTCGCGCTTGACGGCTGCGCTCCGCGCCGGTGCGGCCCGTCGCCCCGCCGGTTTCGACTGCCACGTGCGAGCCCGCGGATCCGCCGCGATATCGGCGAGCGTCTTTCCACTCTTGACCGACTCCGGGTGCTCGGCTGGATCGTAATCGGAATCGGCGTGTTCGTCGCGATCCTTGATTAATAGCCAAGGGTCGCCGTGCTCGTCCTCGCGCGCCTTGATTTTGACGAGCGTGAACTCGCCGCGCAGCTTCTTACCGTGCAGGATGAACTTGATCTTTCCCGCGCCGATTTCCCCGGCCGGATCCGTGCCTTCCGCGAGCTCGTAGGTACCGCGGTCCCAGACGATCACGCTGCCCGCGCCGTACTGGCCCGCAGGAATGTTACCCTCGAAGTCGCGGTAATCCAGCGGGTGATCCTCGACGTGCATCGCAAGCCGCCGATCGCCCGCGGCTAAGGTCGGCCCCTTCGGGACGGCCCACGATGCAAGCACGCCGCCGGCCTCCAACCGAAAATCGTAGTGAAGCCGCGTTGCCCGATGCATCTGCACGACGAAGCGCATCGTTTTGGCGGTCTTTTCCTTGCGACCGCTCGGCTCCGGAGTCGCCTTGAAATCGCGCTTCTTGCGGTAAGTCGTCAGCGAACCGGGCCGGACGGCGTCGCTCTTTCTTGCCATCGCCGTTGGCGTTCGACGCACCCGTACGTTACTCTTAGAGACGAATGTTCTATAGTGCCGCCGGCTTGGTGCTTTCGCTGGGAATCGCTGCAATCGCCTTTGCGCGCAGCCGCTCGCGAGGCGGGTATTACGAACGGGAAGTTTACGGCATGAACCGCACGACGCACGTTGCCTACGGCGCGATCGGTCTCGCGTTCGCGGCGTTTTTCTGTACGGCCCTCTGGCTAGGGCTGATGTCGGCAGGCATCGCTGCGCTTGCGCTGTATGCCGTCATCTCCGTGTTCTACCTTAGCTCGTTCCTGCGCGGAGCGTCCGACATCGATGAGTGACTTTCGCTTCTCGCCCAGACCCAACCGAGCCCACGAAATCGCTTGGATGCCCTGGGAAGCGCAGACATTTGCTCGCGCGGAAGCGCAGGACCGGCCAATTCTGCTCTCGATCTCGGCCGTTTGGTGTCATTGGTGTCACGTGATGGACGAGACGACCTACTCCGACCCCGGCGTCATTGAAACGATCAATCGCCGCTTCGTTCCCGTACGCGTCGACAACGACAAGCGCCCGGACATCAACGCACGCTATAACATGGGCGGCTGGCCCACGACGGCATTTCTAACGCCCGACGGACGAACGCTGACCGGGGCGACCTACCTGCCGCCGGCGCAGATGCAGCGCGCGCTCGAGCAGATCGCGCGCTTTTACGACGAGCAAAAGAACGAAATCGCCGAGCTTCCGGCAATGTCGCGATCGCACGGCGCCCCGCGCGAACCCGTAGCACCTGGCGAGATAGGCGACGTACCGATTGCACGCCTGCTCGAAAATCTTGAAAGTAACTTTGACGAGGAGTTCGGCGGTTTCGGCGACGAGCCGAAGTTTCCGCAGCCGGAGGTACTCGAGTTCTTGCTCTCCGAGTGGCGCGCTTCCGCCAACCAGCGCTATTACGCGATGGTTTCGAAGACGATGGGCGGCATGTCGCGCGGCGGAATGTACGATCACGTCGAGGGCGGTTTCTTCCGATACTCGACAACGCGCGACTGGAGCGTCCCGCATTTTGAGAAGATGGCCGAGGATCACGCGGGTCTGCTCCGCGTTCTCGCGACGCTCGCGATTTTCGCTCCGACCGACGATTATCACGCGACGCTGGTGTCGGCGACAAACTACGTTCGCGACGTTCTGCTCGATCCGCAGACGGGGTTCTTCGGCGGCAGCCAAGATGCCGACGAAGCGTACTTCGCGCTGCCACTCGACGAGCGCCGCCGGCTCGTCGCGCCGTTCGTCGATCGCAACTCGTACAGCAACTGGACGTGCGCGCTTGCAGGCGCGTTCTTTCGCGTTGCGCGAGCGCTCGACGACGATGCCCTGCTCGAACAAGCCATCGCGACGCTCGATAACGTGGCGTCGCGGCTCCTCGATTCGGACGGCTTGCTCTGTCACGTTCTCGTACCGGGCGGCGTGCCCGAGGTGCGCGGTTTGCTCGTCGACCAGGTTGCCTACCTTCGCGCGCTGCTCGACGCGCACGAAGTGAGCGGAGAGGAGCGCTTCTTGGAGCGCGCGCGAGCACTTGCGCAAGCGACGATCGGGGCTTTCGAAGCGCCGGACGGGGGCTTCTACGACCGCGTTACGGGCCGCGAATCCTTCGGCAATCTCGCGATTCCCGACCGCCCCATCGTGGAAAACGGCCAACTCGCCGACGCACTCTTGCGTTTGGACGCGCTTACCGCGCAGTCCGCGCACCGCGATCGGGTCAACCAGACGCTCGCGCTCTACGCGTCTACCGCCGCGAACGCCGGATCGTTTGCGGCACCATATGCGCGCGCGTTACGCCGCTATCTCTCGCCCGAGGTTGTGGTTCGCATCGTCGGTGACCCGAAGGAGACCGATGAGTTTCGCGAAGTTGCGCAACGGCTTCCGCCACCATTCGTTTCAGTCCGGACGCTCACGGCCGATGCGGCCGCCGAACTCGGGATGCCGATAGAACCCGCAGCCTACGTCTGCGACGGAACGAGGTGCGGCGCTCCCGTCGCGGATCCGAGCGGGCTGCGAGGCGCCTACGACGCGCTTTACGAGTCCCGATAAGGTCGTGGCGCCCGCGGAAGAGAAACGTGAACCGTTAGTCTCGGGAGAAACGCGACAAATGGAATGTCAGTGCCGTCCGCCGTATCTTGAAACGATTCGTTCCCTCGCGAACGTGAACCGGGGAGCTTTCGTCGCCATGGCGGGCGCCCTGGTCGCCGCGTCGTCGGTGCGCGTCGCGGCGGCAACGGCCGGCGCAGCCGACGCGATTCTCATTAATGGCCGCTTTCGCACGATGGCCGCCACTTCCGTAGTAGACGCGGTCGCCATAACCGGGGGGCGCTTCTCGGCGATCGGTTCGCGGACGCACGTGATGACGTACCGCGGGCCGCATACGGAGATCGTCGATCTGCGGGGCGCGACGGTTCTACCTGGATTCGTCGAGCCCCACATGCATTTTATCTACCAAATCGTTATTGCGAACCTGCTCGTGGCGCGATATCCGCAGTGCGCGTCGCTCGAAGCATTCTTGGCGGCGCTCCGTGCCGGGCTTGCAAATGTGCCGGCCGGAAACTGGTACGGGGCGTTTGGATTCGACAACTCAGTCATGACGCCGTATCGCCAGCTAACCATGCAGGATCTCGATACCGTCTCGACCGACGTGCCGATCTTCGTCATAAATCCGTCCGGACACATCGGTTACGCGAACGGCAAGGCATTTGCGATCCTCGGCATCACGGCGCAGTCGCCCGACGTGCCCGGCGGCGGTCGCTACGGCAAGGACGCCGGCGGCGCGCTCGACGGCGTGATCTACGAGCCGCCGGCGATGGCGCCGTTCATCGAAAAGTTGCTCTCGAGCGTTTCCCCGACGCCGGAGAAGATCGTCGGATGGTATGCCGGATTGCTGGAAACGGCGGCCAAGGCCGGTGTTACCACGGTCCACGATGCGGGGATCGGCCCAACGGGCAAGGTGCCGGACGACTGGGCCATCTACACCACGCTCGTCTCCCGCCCGAATAATCCAATTCGCATCAGCACGATGCCGGACTTTCAAGAGCACGCGACCTTCGACGACATCGTCGCCAAGGTCCCACGCAGGCCAGGCGCGCCAATCTTCCTCGCCGACGGCCGCCTGTCCGTACCGTGCGTGAAATTCTGGGCCGACGGATCGCTCCAAGGTTTCACCGGCGCGCTCACACAGCCGTACCTCGACAAACCAAATAACGTGGGCTCGCTCAACTGGGAGCCCGGTCCGCTCAACGCGCTAGTCGCTCTTGCTAAGAAGAACGGATGGAGTGCCGCGGTCCACGCAAACGGCGATGCTGGGCTCGATCTCGCGCTCGGCGCGTTCTCCAGCGCGTATGGCAGTACGGCCGCCCCGGGCTTTCGTAACCGTATCGAGCACTGCACGGTGACGCGCCCAGAGCAGTGGGACGCGCTGCAAAGGATGAACCTGGCCGTCTCGTTTACCGAAGGGCACATCTACGAGTGGGGCCTTCCATTCGCGCAACGAATCCTCGGAGAACCCCGTGCCGAAGGCATCGATAACGCGCCTGAAGCGATCCGTCGTAACCTGGTATGGAGCATGAACTCCGACTACGCTACGACCGAAATCCAGCCGTTGCGCTACATTCAAACCGCCGTCACGCGGATGCCACTCGGAGCGACGAGCCCGCTGGGTGCGGACTTGCGCATTTCCGTCGAGCAAGCTCTACGGGCGATGACCATCAACGGCGCGATCGCGTGCCAGCTCGAAGACCGCGTCGGCAGCATCGAGCTGGGGAAGGACGCCGATCTCGTGGAACTCGCTGCCGACCCCGCAACCGTGGACGTCTCGTCGATTGCGAGCATCCCGGTCTTAGCGACGTGGTCCAGGGGGATGCGCTTCTTACACGCGTCCTGACGCCCTTGCCGGCAGGCTCGATGCACCTATATCCGTACGAACGTCAGCCAGTACCAGCATCCCCAAACTCCGACGACGATCGAATAGGCGATGAGGGCTTTCCCCCATGCCGGCACGCGCTCGCGTACGGCGAGCATCATCAGTGCGACGAGAAATGGCTCGAAGTCGAGCGCATGCCGCATCCCGAACTGCGCGAAACCGTTCACGTAATAGAGGAAATTTGGAATCGCAACCAAGATGGCCGCGACCCAGAGTGCGACTACCCAGCGAACGGGTGAACGAGCGAAGAACGCGAGCAGTAACGCGGGGGACGTCCACGTTAGGGCGACGCCCGAAAACTCCGGACGGAGCCATGGGAAACTCGGCAAGACCGCCGGCAGCTGCGCGAAAAACGACCAGAGCTGGTTAGGCAGATACTCTAAGCGAAACGGCGAGCCCGTCGGCATTCCGGCTTGGTCCAGATGGTACCAGGCGCTGTAACCGATGTCGCTCAACGTTCCCCAGCGCGCCTCGTTGTAGAGAATCCAGAGGATACCGACCGGAACGAGCGTTGCGCAGAACGAGCCGAGCCTTCGCACTTGCACGGCGCGCGGCGACCCCGTCGCCAGCAAAAAAACGTACGCGGGTAATGCTGCAATCATCGAAAAGCGTGACTCGAACGCGCAAGCGGCGAAGATCGCGACGAGCCAGCCGCGCCGCTTACCGGCAAGCTCGACCAACGCCAGCAAGGTAAAGCAGACCGCGGAAACGTGCGCGGTAAACCACACGTCGCCGAGCATCGCGCACCACAAGAGGTCGGTTCCCGCCAAAAGGAAGGCGCAAATCCACGCGATGCTCGTGCGACGCAGTCCAAAACGCTCGCCGAGCTCCCACGCCGCGCCGATCGCGACGGCGGCAAGCACGACCGCCAAACCGGTCTGATTCGTTTGCCCCCCGAAGAGCGCGACGAGCGGCACGAGCAGCAACGCCGGCAGCGGGCCTTCGATGACGAAGTAGTGGCCATTGTACGGCAACGCATCGATGTAGGCGCCCGGCCAGTCGATCCACGTGTGGCCCGCCAACAGCCCCTGCGCCAGCAGCACGAAGTTGTTATACGGCGTCGCGTGAAGCTGCGATGCGACCGCCATCACCACGAAGGCGACGAAGGCAGCAGCGTACGCCGGCCGAATTCGTGAAGTCAAATGGTCGGGAGCGTCGCGTTCGGGAGCGGTTGAGGCGGTTGGAATGTTGAGGGCGGTAAACTCAGCGGGAAACGATAATCGCTCCACGTGATCCGCTCGTGCGCCGGTTTGCCGCCGACTTGCGCGGTGGCATCGGCAACGACCGGCATCCAATACTTGCCGGAAGGCCCGAACTCGACCTCACCGCTGCCGTCGACGCCGGCGCCGCCGCTCTGAAAGTGGACGGTGCGCGGAAGGAAGTTCGAGCCGTCGATCGTCAATCGGTCGATCCGCGCACCGGAAGAGCGATCTAACGGCGTCGCTTCGTAGACGTAGTCAAAATGCCGGCCGTCTTTGACGGTTCCGACGAAGAGCAGCTCGTACGATCCGGTACTCGGTGCAAAGCGCGCGATCGCATAACGATCCACATGCCGTGAGATGCGCACGACCTTGCGAAGCAACGTTATTCCGTCGACTGAAAGGGTATCGTCACGCACGTCGAGTCCGCTGCGATAAATTCGGTGGTGCTGCTCGATGTTGCTCGGCCCTACTTGCGAGACGGTGTACGAGAAAACGACCACTTTCGGGGCGGAGACTGCTTGGATCGCCGCAGCGTATCGCTGCAAAACGTATTGCGAGTCGAGGTGACTTGCGCTCGCGCCCACCAACGCCACCAATGCGAGCACCGCGATCGCACGCAACCGGCTCACGTCAGCACGGCGTCGCGAATCGCTTGGAGGGCCGCCTCGGCGCCGGCGCCGTCACTTCCGCCGCCCTGCGCCAACGCCGCCTGCCCGCCACCTTTACCCGCGACCAGCGGGGCGGCCAGCTTCAGCAGCTTGCCCGCGTGAATGCCATCGCCGATCAGATCGTCGCTCGCGCTCACCAAGAGACTAACGGTGCCGTTGTCGATACCGGCCAGCGCCACGACGCCGCTGTTAAAGCGGTTTCGGATCGCCGTGTTGAGATGGCGAAGAGCTTCGCCGTTGGCTTGATGGAGCACCACGCCGACAAAGGCGCGATCCCCTTTGCGCTCGGCCTTGGCAACGTATGCGTCGGCTTCGGCGGCCGCAAATCGAGCGCGCAACTGCCCAACCGACGTCTGCATCTCTTTGAGGTCGCGCTGCATTCGCTCGAGCCGCTCGAGCAACTCGTCGGGCGCCGCCGACATCGAGGCCGAAAGCGTACCGATGAGGTCGCTCTGCTTATTGACGTGTTCCTCGGCAGCCGCCGAAACACACGACTCGATCCGGCGAATGCCGCTGCCGATCGACGATTCCGACAAAATTACGAAAAGCCCCAGCTCGCCGGTTGAGTGGGAATGCGTTCCGCCGCAGAACTCGATGGAAGGCCCCGCCTCAACGACGCGAATCATGTCGCCGTACTTTTCCCCGGCCATCCAAATCGCTCCGGTCTTTCTTGCTTCCTCGAGCGGAAGCACGCGTGTGACCAGATGCTCGTCGTCGCGGATCATCTCGTTGACGCGGTGGGCGACGGCACGCCGCTGTTCGGGCGTCAGCGCACCTTTCGGCGAGCGGAAGTCGAAGCGCATGCGGTCGATGCCAACCCACGAACCGGCTTGATTTACCTCGTCGCCGAGCACGTCTTTGAGCGCGCGTTGCAAAAGATGCGCTGACGTGTGGTGCCGCCGAATCTCGCGCCGCCACGATTCAAGAACGCCGGAGCGGACCGGATCGCCGGCCGCGAACTCTCCGTCGACCACCCTGCCGTAGTGCGCGATCGCTTCGCCCATGTACTGGGTATCGTGCACGTCGAAGAGCGCCTGCCCGGAATCTTTCGAAGTAGCCACGATTCGCCCGCGATCGCCGATCTGCCCACCGCGCTCTGCATAGAACGGCGTGCGATCCAAAATCAACACACCTTCGTCTCCGCGCGATAACGAAGCGACGGGCTTTCCTTCCTTGAGCGCCGCCACGACCTCGCCGTCGGCTTCGAGGCCCTCGTCGTAACCAGTGAAACGGCTGCTGATCGCCGGCAGATCCGTTAGCGCCACCACATCGCGCTTCGCGGCAGCGTCGCGTCGCGCGCGTTCGCGCTGCTCTTCCATCAGGCGGTCGAACGCGACGGTATCGACGACCGCACCACGCTCGCCCGCGATTTCGCGCGTAAGCTCGAGAGGAAACCCAAACGTATCGTGCAGCAGGAATGCTTCCTGTCCGCCGATCACTCGGCCCGGCCGTAGCGTCGCCTCGTCGATGACGCGTTCCAGCATCGTCATGCCGCGCTCCAGCGTCCGGTCGAACGTCTGCTCTTCTTGACGTAGCGCCGTCGTTATCCGCGCGGCGCTTTCGCGAAGCTCCGGATAGCCGGGCCGCAGCGAATGCACCGCTGCGGGCACGAGCTCGGAGAAAAAGCCGTCCGGATAGCCGAGCAGCCTTCCATTGCGAATCGCGCGGCGAATCAGAAAGCGCAGCACGAACCCTCGATCAGTGTTCGATGGATAGACGCCGTCATTGATCAAGAACGTCGCCGAGCGAAGATGGTCCGCGATGATATTCTGGCGCGCCCGTTGTTCGCGATTGTCGAGCGTCGTGTGACCGATCGGTGGCTGCGCGGCGACTAAATCGGTGAAGAGGTCGGTCTGATACATCGAGGCAAAGCCGTTACACACGGCGAGCATGCGTTCGAAACCGGCGCCCGTGTCGATAGACGTGCGCGGCAGATCTTCGAGCTTTCCGTCCGCCGTTCGATTATACTGTTGAAAGACGACGTTCCAGATCTCGACGTACCGATTCCCGCGATTTGGCCCAGTGTCGTCGGCGCCGCTCGCGTGCTCGGCGCCCGTATCGTAAAAGATCTCGGTACACGGTCCACACGGACCGGTCGCACCCATCGTCCAGAAGTTATCTTCGTCAAAACGCGTAATACGTGCCGGATCGAGGCCGACTTCCCCGCTCCAAATCCGCGCCGCTTCATCGTCGTCGGTGTGCACCGTGACGTACAAGCGCGCGGGATCGAGCGCAAGCACCTGCGTCACGAACTCCCACGCCCACGCGATCGCTTCGCGCTTGTAATAGTCGCCAAAGCTAAAGTTGCCGAGCATCTCCAAAAAAGTGCCGTGCCGCCCCGTCCTCCCGACGCTCTCGATATCGCTTTTCGCCCCGGCGACGCGCAGGCACCGTTGCACCGTCACGACGCGCGGCGCCGGAGCCGGCTGCTCGCCGAGAAAGACGGGGACGAACTGCTCCATGCCGGCGATCGTGAAGAGCGTGGTCGACATCTCGTGCGGAACCAGGCTCGCGGGCGGCAGCAGCTTATGCCCCTTGCCGACCCAGAAATCAATCCACGCTTGCCTAAGCTCTTGGCTCTTCATTCTGCCTACTATAAACCGCCGCAGGTCGAGGCGTCGATGCGTTTGACGTGATGCTGAGGAGGCCGCGCAGCAGGAGCGGAGTCGGAGGCGCAGCGACGAGCGTCTCCGAGGCGTCATGTCAAACGCATCGACGCCTCGACCCGTCTACTCCGCCAGAACGGCGCGGAGCTTGTCGAGCGCCTTGGCCTGCAGGCGCGAGACGTGCATCTGCGAGACGTTGAGGCGCTTGGCGATCTCCGTCTGCGACACCGACTCGTAGAAGCGCAGGTAGATGATCACGCGCTCTCGGCCGGTGAGGACCCGAAAGGCCTGCTCGAGATTCGCGCGATCTTCGAGGAGCTCGAGGCCGGCGTCGGCGATGCCGACGGTGTCCGCGAGCGTCTGCGACTTTTTGTCGGTCTCGCCGGAAATTTCGCTGTCGAGCGAGAGGAGGTTATAAGCCTGACCGAGTTCCTGTGCCTCCAAAATCTCGTCTTCGCCCGCTCGGAGGTGCTCGGCCAACTCGGTTACCGTCGGGCTGCGGCCAAGCGATATCGAGAGCTTATCGCTAGCGCGGTTGACGGCGAGATTGAGCTCCTGCAGGCGGCGAGGCACCTTCACCGCCCAGCCCTTATCGCGAAAGTATCGCTTGATCTCGCCGACGATCGTCGGCGTCGCGTACGTCGTGAACTCGACGCCGCGTTCGAGATCGAAACGGTCGATCGCTTTGAGCAGCCCTACCGTTCCGACTTGCACCAAGTCGTCGAGCGGCTCTCCGCGATTGGCAAATCTTACTGCGAGAAAACGCACGAGATTGAGATGAACGACGGCGAGCTCCTCGCGCAGCCGTTCGTACTGCGAATCCGGGGCCGCATTGTGTTGCGAGCACTGCTCGCGCCGCTCGATGAAACGTTCGAAGAGGGCGCGGGTCCGCTCGCGGTCGCGTCGCGCTTGCTCCCGTTCTTGCACTATTGAGACCTAGTGGTCCGTCGCGGCGGTCAGCCTCTTGACCATCAGCAGATCCGTCCCCTGCGGACTGACGTCGTAGCTAACTTCGTCCATCAATGTCCGAATGAGGAAAACCCCAAGCCCGGCGATGCGAGCTTCATCGAAGTTCATGTTCGGCGCTTGCGCGCGCGCGACGCCCTGACGCCCGCTGTCACGCACGCGAATGCGTAACAAATCGGCGAGGGCTTCGCAGGTCACGTCGATGAACTCGCCGTGGGCTTCATGCTGAATGACGGCCGTGCACGCCTCCGCGACCGCCAGCTTTACGTCTTCGATCTCCTCGATCGAAAAACGCAAGCGGTTGGCAACGGTCGCGGCGGCAAGACGAGCTAACGCGACCCATTCGGGTCGGGAAGGAACGCGCAGTTCGACGAGCTCTTTATGGGAGTGCTCGACGACTGGATTCATACCAGCGCTTTCATCGCCGCGTCTTCGCTTTCAAAGATACCGAAGATCTTGACCAACCCCGTTATGTCGAAGATCTTCTTAATCTGCGGATTGGTGCATACGAGATTGACCGATCCGCCATGCTCGCGCACGCGTTTGAGCCCACCGATCAAGACGCCCAGACCCGTGGAATCGATATAACGTACTTTCTCCAGATTTATGACGAGGAAGTAGACGCCTCGGTCGATCAGCTCCCCGATTGCGTCTTTCACCTTCGGTGACGTGTAGACGTCGATTTCGCCGCTAAGGTCAACCACGTAACAATCGCCGGGAGCCTCCCGCACGTTCACCTTGATGTCCAAATCGCTATCCCTCCGCCTTCCGTTGGAGTTCGTCGCGAGTCTCTTGCGCCGTCGTCTGCCCCTCGGCGACGGCGGCATCGAAATTGGAGCGGGCGCTCTCGACGACTTGCCGGCCCCGTTCGTACAGATCCGATACGCTTGACTGCCACTGCGACGTAACGTCGCCAACCTTCTCGCGAAGGTCGCCGGTCGCGTCCATTGCTAAATTTCCCGCTTCACGGGCCTTGTCGGCGAGGCGATCGCGCGCCTCGTCTTGCGTTAAAAACGTGGCCGCGGCCACACCAGCAACCGCACCGATAAGAAAACCAGCGAAGAATCGACCCCCGCCATTGCCTTTGCCCATAATTAAATTACTCCTGACTATTTAGTCTTTCCCGTAACCAAGCGCCGTAAACCGGCGCTGATGCCGCCCAGTGCCGCGCCGACGTTGATGATCGCGGGCGTGACGGCGCTTTTGGTAAGGTCGGCAGTGCGCGAAAGAGTACCTACCGTTTCCTCGATAGATCTTGTCACTTCGTCTACGTGCGCCAGCGTGCTGCTGACGGGCGTGCCGATGCTTTCGAGTTGCTTGTCGACCTCGTCCAGCGTCGTCCGAAGCCGGGCCAACGTTTTGGCAAGCGCCAACGAAGCGACAAAAATCCCAATGCCGACGAGCAGAATGCCTACGCCTGCGAGGACGTCGAGGATGAGTGGACCATACTGCGTTCCGTTCAAGCTCCTGCCTCCAGCCGCGCGCGGTTCGTTTCGAGTCTACCCATTCCCCCCGCGATTGTGGCGGGGGAGCTCAAAGCCCTTAAATCCGCAACCACAGCCGGGAGAATGGCGAGGACCCGCTCGATCTCCACCGGCGTCGTCGCGCTGCCCAGCGAGAACCGAACTCCGCTCGCGAGGTCGTCCGGAGCCATCGCTGCGAGTACGTGGCTGGGCTCGAGCGTGCCCGACGTGCAAGCACTTCCTGCCGAGGCGGAGACTCCCGCGAGATCGAGCGCTATGATGAGCGCAGATGGGTCGACCCCTGCGAAACTCAGGTTGCTGCAGTTGGCGAGCCTCGGGGCATCGCCGCCGTTGACGGCGACGCCGGCCACCCGCGAGCGGACCCCAGCTTCCAAGCGGTCTCGCAAGACCGTCACATCCCCGGCGGCTCGGGTGCATTCGGCGACGGCCAGCTCGAGCGCACGCGCCATGCCGACAATGCCCAGCAAGTTCTCCGTACCTGAGCGGCGGCCCGACTCTTGCCCTCCGCCAACAACGATCGGGGCAAGGGGAACTCCACGGCGTACGTAGAGCAGCCCGACGCCTTTCGGGCCGTAAAACTTATGCGCCGAGATCGAGAGCAAATCGACGTCGAGCGCTCGCACGTCGATCGGCAGCCAGGTCGGCGCCGCCACCGCGTCCGTGTGAAAGAGAACGCCGCGGCGGCGAGCGATGCTCGCAAGCTCGGCGATCGGCTCCACGGTTCCCACCTCGTTATTTGCGTACATGATCGAGGCCACGACCGTCTCGGGCTGGAGCGCCCGCTCGAACTCTGCCGGGTCGACTCGGCCCTGGCGGTCGACCGGCAGCAAGCTCGTTTCGAACCCATCTTCGCGCAGCCGATCCAGAGCTGCGAGGACTGCGCGATGCTCGATCGCGGAGGCCACGACGCGCGCCGGACGGGCGAGCCCTCGCGTGGCGCCAAGCAGTGCCAAATTATTCGCTTCGGTTCCGCCGGATGTGAATAGGATCTCGGCTCGGGTCGCGCCGATCGCAGCGGCCACGCAGTCGCGCGCGGCGTCCAGCGCGGCGCGCGCCCGCCGTCCCTCGAAATGCAGGGAGCTTGGATTAAAATCGCATTGGCCGGCGGCCTCGCGCATCGCATCCGCAACCTCGTTGCGTACCGGCGTCGTGGCCGCGTAGTCCAAATAAATTCGATTTGAATTCACAGAATGCTCCAAGTATGCCGCACTATTATTGGGTTGTGCGAAGCTCCAACGCACAACTCCGAGAAGTAGCAACGGGAAAATGGCGGTTCGAGTATCACTCGGGCCGCCTTCTTTTTTCGGCCTCGCGCTCCGCGATGCTCCGTTCGGCCCCCTCCTTCCTCGGAACGTAATACCTTCGGTCGGCCAAACTCGGCGGCAGGTTGAGTTGCTCGACGTCGTAGTCGTCGTGCGCGTAGTGATACCCCTCACCGTAGCGGAGATGACGCATCAGCCGGGTCGGCGCGTTACGCAAGTGCAGCGGCACGGGATCGTTACGGGTATCCAAGACGTCGGCCAGGGCGGCGCTGTAGCTCGAGCCGACACTGTTGCTTTTTGGAGCCGTCGCAAGATAGAGCGTCGCGTGAGCCAACGGAAAGAAGCCCTCGGGCATCCCGACAAAGTGCACCGCCTGCTGCGCCGCGACGGCCACTTGCAACGCGGCGGAATCTGCAAGCCCGACATCTTCCGACGCCAAAATCACCAATCTTCGTGCGATAAAAAGCGGGTCTTCACCGCCCTCGATCAGACGCGCGAGCCAGTACAGCGACGCATCCGCATCGCTTGCGCGAACGGACTTGATCAGCGCGCTGATCGTATCGTAGTGCATCTCGCCGCCCTTATCGTACCGGGCGTTGCGGCGCTGCATCGCTTCGCGCACTACCTCTACGTCGACGTGCGGCGGCTCCCCGCGCGCAGAAGCGGCGGCGAGCTCGAGCGAGCTCAGAGCCGCGCGCGCGTCGCCATTCGCGAGGCCAACTAACAACGCTCGGGCGTCATCGTCGATTCGAAGCCCCTTCGCGCCTAGGCCGCGCTCTGCGTCGCGCAGCGCGCCATCGACAATCGTTCCAACCTCCTCATCGGAGAGCGCGTCAAGCACAAAGACTCGAGCTCGGGAGAGCAACGCCGAGTTGACTTCAAAGGACGGGTTTTCCGTCGTGGCGCCGATCAGCGTAACGGTACCGTCCTCGACGAAGGGCAGTACGACATCCTGTTGCGCCTTGTTGAACCGATGAATTTCGTCGATAAAGAGGATCGTCGGCTTCCCGGAGCGCCGCCGAACTCTCGCGTCGCCCAGAACGCGCCGAAGGTCACTGACGCCGGCACTTACGGCCGACATTCGCTCGAAGTGGGCGCCGGTACGACCGGCGATAATCTCTGCCAGCGTCGTCTTGCCGCTGCCCGGCGGCCCCCACAAGATCATCGACGGCACGGCGTCGCGTTCGATCGCAGCGCGCAGCGCGCGCCCCGGCCCTAGCAACTCTCGCTGCCCAACGAACTCGTCGAGCGTGCGAGGCCGCATTCGCGCGGCTAGCGGCATGACTATTGCCTGAAAATCGAAGAGCATATCCCCGCCTTACGGTGGGGCCGCAGGCACCTTGAGCGGCTTCGGCGTCGCCAATTTCCGGTGAAACTCGCCGGGAAACTGCATCGTAACGTCTTTTTCCGCGTGAGCATCTCCGGTTTGCGTGTTGTACAACACTTTGCCGGCGTTCATCTTTCGCGTCCCCGCAACAATGTGCACGGCGCCCTGCAGCAGCAAGGTATGTGCCTGGTCGTCCAACGTGCCGTTGTCGGCGGTAACGTTGGTATCGGCTTGCACGTAATGAACGTTTCCGATGGCCCTGTATACTTTCGCCGCTCCGTCGAGCTGCGCTTTATCGGCCGTAAGCGTCGAGGGGCTCGACGGATGAGCGCCGCCTCCACTCTCCGTCAGGCTTCCAGCGCCGCCTTGCGAATCGTGCATTACCACGTGGCCGTTGAGATAGAGCACTTGTTTTTTGTAGTTGCCGTTGGCGCGATCCGCAGTAACGTCGCCGCCGACGCGCGTCATGACGACCTTGGCAGGCGTGCTGAAATCGCCCGTTTTAAAGTTTGCGTCGAGCGAGCTGGCGTGAACGGTCCACACGCCGAGGTCGAATGCCGCAGGGGCAGAGCCCGGCGAGTGGCTTGCGTTCGGCGATCTCGGAGAACCCGGCGGCGGCGAGGGCGACCCGCTCGGCCGTGCCGAGGCCGAGACGCTCGGCGCCGGTGGCGAGACGCTCGGCTGCTGCGACGTTGTAGGAGAAGGCTTGGCGAGTGCGACGAGCGCCAAAGTGCCGACGAGCAGCGCGGGAAGACGAATCATAATAGTTGCGTACGTACCTTTACCGAAGGACGCTCAATCGGCCCAAGGAGCGCCGCGAAGCGACTCTCCGAGACGGCCCCTTCGCGCAGCAGCCGAGGGCGCGCGCCCGAAATATCGATGATCGAAGATTCGACGGAGTAGGGAACGGGCCCGTGCGCGACGAGCAGATCCGCGGCCGGAAGCATCGAGGCATCGTCATCGCCGAGATATGGGGGGCCTCCCGGACGGATTGCAGTCGTGCCGGCAATCGGTCCGCAACGTTCGAGCAGGGCGCGGGCGAGGGGCTCGTCGGGCACACGGAAAGCGAGCGTGTGCAGACCTGCGGCTAGCTCGTCGCCGATAAAGGCCGGCTTGCGAATCAGCACGATCACGGGACCGGGAAGCAGCCGTTTGGCGACGGTCGCCGCCAGCGGATTCTCAAATGCGTATTCGAGAAACTCCTGGGCCGATGCCACATGCATCGTCAGCGGCCGGCTGTCCGGTCGCCCTTTGGCCGCATAAACCCGATCGATCGCCGCGGAATCGTAAGGATCGCAGCCGATGAAATAACTCGTGTCGTTGGGCAAGATGACGGTCCCGCCGGAGAAGACCGTACGTGCGACCTCCTCGGCGACGTCCTCAATCCGCGCGGCCGATGCATCGATGACGCGCCCCACGCATTCCAGAGCCATTCCCTCATCATTCCTCGTCGACCCGAGTCTTCGCTGTGCCACGGGCCGCAGGCGCCTAAACGCGCACTCGCGCGCCCGTGCCGATGGCAACGCACGAAAGCGGATCGTCTGCGACAATCGCCGGTACTCCCGTCACGTCGGAGAGCAGCTTGTCCAAGCCGCGCAGGAGCGCTCCACCGCCCGTCAGGATAATGCCGCGATCGATGATGTCTGAGGCAAGCTCGGGAGGTGTTTTCTCCAGGACCGATTTGACCGCTTCGACGATGGCCGCGATGGGCTCGGAGAGCGCGTCGCGTACCTCCTCGCTCGTAATCTTCACGGTCTTCGGCAGACCGTTGATCAGGTCGCGGCCGCGAATCTCCATCGCCAGCTCCTGCTCGAGCTTGTAGGCGGAGCCGATCTTGATTTTGATCTCCTCGGCGGTGCGCTCCCCGATCATTAGGTTGTACACGCGGCGGATAAACCGAACGATGCCCTCGTCCATCTTATTACCGGCCACGCGAAGCGACTGCGATACCACGATGCCGCCGAGCGAAATTACGGCGACGTCGGTCGTTCCGCCGCCGATGTCGAGGACCATGCTGCCGGAAGGCCCATCAATTGGAAGACCCGCTCCGACGGCTGCCGCCATCGGCTCTTCGATGATCTCGACATCGCGCGCGCCGGCCAGCTTCGCGGCATCCTTAACCGCGCGTTCTTCTACGCTCGTAATCTCTGCAGGCACGCAGATCGTGACGTGGGGTTTGGGTTTGACGATCGACGACCACCACGAACGGCCCTTCATGACTTTCTTGATGAAGTACGAAAGCATCGCTTCAGTCACTTCGAAGTCTGCGATGACGCCGTCGCGCAACGGCCGAATCGCGGTAATATGCGCGGGCGTTCTGCCGAGCATCTGGCGCGCCTCCTCGCCGACGGCCAATATTCTGCCCGTGCTCATGTCTTTGGCAACGACGGAGGGCTCGCGCAAGACGATGCCCTTTCCTTTGACGTAAACCAAAACGTTTGCCGTACCGAGGTCGATGCCGATTTCCAAAAACTGACTCCTACTCTAAGAAAGCGCTAGCTCGCCGAAACTCGCGGGTATTCGCTCGTTTCAAAGAATCCCGCCGGCTCCACGAGCGGCGTCACGCCGCTGCTGCGCTGCACCTGGCCCCCCAGCTCCGAAAGCATCTCTTCCAAACGGTCGTAGCCGCGATCGATGTATTCCAGCCCAATGATTTCGGTTTCGCCGGCGGCTGCCAGGGCCGCGATTACAAGACCCGCGCCGGCGCGAATGTCTGGTGCCTCCACCGGTGCCCCGGAAAGCTGCTTGGGACCTTTGATGATGGCAGCATTACTTTCCATCGTCACTTTGACCTCGGCTCCCATACGGGCGAGCTCGTTGACGTACGAAAAGCGAGCGTTGAAAATTGACTCTTCGACGACGCTGGTGCCCGGACAGGTACAAAGAAAGCCAACCATTTGTGGTTGGAGATCGGTCGGAAAACCCGGATACGGAGCGGTAAGAATGTCCGTACCGCCGGTAATGCCGTCGGCCTTCACCCGGATCCAGTCGTCGCCCGTAACGGTGACGACTCCGCATTCCACCAGCTTATCGGTAAGGGCTCGCAGGTGATCCGGCCGGCAACCGGTCACCGTCACGTCGCCGCGAGTTACCGAGCCCGCCAGCAAAAGCGTGCCGGTCACGACGCGGTCGGGGATGATCTCGTACTCGACGCCGTGCAGCTCGCGGACACCCTCGATGGCGATCGTGTCGGTTCCCTGCCCCGCAATTCGCGCTCCCATCGCGATCAGAAAGTCCGCGAGGTCCACGACTTCGGGTTCCATTGCAACGTTTTTCAACGTCGTCGTTCCATCGGCCAATACCGCGGCGAGCATCGCGTTCTTGGTGGCACCTACGCTTGGGATGCGGAACTCGATCGGAGCCCCGGATAACTTTGAACCCCGCGATGCGGCGATGAGATAACCGTGTGCGTTATGCACGTCGCATCCTAAAGCCACGAATGCTTGCTCGTGCATGTCCGTCGCGCGCGTACCCAACACGCAACCGCCGGGAAGCGGAACCTCGGCTCGCCCAAAGCGCCCCAGGAGCGCGCCGACGATGTCGAACGAAGCGGCGAGCTTTCGCACGAGCGCGTACGGCGCGCGATAGGACGCGACGTTGCTCGCGTCGATCGTCACCGTGTTCTTGTCTTCGTAGCGAAGGCGGGCGCCCAAAGCTTCCAGCAACGACCACATCACCGAGACGTCGGTGATGTGCGGCACGCGGTGGAGCGTAACCGTGCCTCGTGCCAGCAGAGCTGCGGCCATAATCGGCAGCGCGGCGTTCTTCGCGCCGTGCGTTGCAACCGAACCTTCCAGGCGCGCGCCGCCCCGTACTCTGAGCGTCGTTTCGAGGCGATCGAGCATATGGGAATCTATCGTTCGCGTAGCCTGCTAACTCGCCTACCGATGGCCAGTCAATCGGAGTTGCGCGCTCGCAAAATCAATGGCGGCCTGCTCGCGGGCATAAGCATCGCTTCCGGCCGTGGCACCCTTTTGTCGTTCGGTCGCCGCGGCCAGCCGCTCGCGCGCCTCCGCGACGACGACGTCGTCGAATGCGAGCGCCTCGTCGACCAGCACGGTTACACGATCGGGCAACGCCTGCATAAATCCCTCGCTCGTGGCGAGCTCGAGACGCGAGTTCGCCCCATTCTTGAAAACGTTTGCTCGCAAGATCCCCGGCTTTAACGCTGCGAGGAACGGGGCGTGCTTGGGAAGGATGCCTTCCTCACCTTCGGTCGTCACCGCGATAACCAGCGTCGCATCGCCGTCGAAGACGACGCGAGCCGGCGTCACCAGGTTGAACGCGATGCCGTCAGCCATGAGCCATGCGCTGCGCGTTCTCTCTTACTTCGTCGATCGTGCCGGCATAAAAGAACGCGCCCTCCGGCAGATCGTCGACCTTGCCTTCGAGGATTTCCTTGAACGACGCGATCGTCTCAGGCAGTTTGACGTATTTCCCCGAGCGCCCGGTAAACTGCTCGGCAACGAAAAACGGCTGCGAGAAGAAACGCTGAATGCGCCGCGCCCGCGCCACCGAGACCTTGTCGTCTTCCGAAAGCTCTTCGACGCCGAGAATCGCAATGATGTCCTGCAAGTCTTTGTAGCGCTGAAGAACTTCTTGGACGCCCCGAGCGACTTCGTAGTGCTCCTCGCCGATGATCTGCGGATCCAAGATGCGCGACGTCGACGCCAACGGATCCACTGCCGGATAGATGCCCAGCTCCGAGATCGGACGCGAAAGCGCGGTCGTCGCGTCGAGGTGCGCGAAGGTCGTGGCGACCGCGGGATCGGTGTAATCGTCGGCGGGAACGTAGACCGCCTGGACCGAGGTAATCGAACCTTTGCGCGTCGACGTGATGCGCTCCTCGAGTATGCCCATGTCCGTGCCGAGGGTAGGCTGATATCCGACCGCGGAGGGCATGCGCCCCATGAGCGCCGAGACTTCCGAGCCCGCCTGCATATAACGAAAGATATTGTCGATAAAGAGCAGCACGTCCGCGCCGAGCTCGTCGCGAAAGTACTCCGCCATCGTTACGCCGGTCTGCGCCACGCGAAAGCGCACGCCGGGCGGCTCGTCCATCTGTCCGAAGACCAGCGTAGTTTGCTCGAGGACTCCCGACTCTTTCATCTCGAGCCATAGGTCGTTGCCTTCGCGCGTTCGCTCGCCGACGCCGGTGAATACTGAAAAGCCTTTATGAACGTACGCGATATTACGAATCAGCTCTTGAATCAGCACCGTCTTACCGACTCCCGCGCCGCCGAAGAGGCCAACCTTTCCGCCGCGCGTGTAGGGCGCCATCAAGTCGACGACTTTGATGCCGGTCTCGAAGATGCGTGCCGTCGGCTCCTGGTATTTCAGCTCGGGCGCCGGCCGGTGGATCGGCCAATACGCCGCCGCTTTGACCGGCGCGTCGCTGTCGATCGTTTTGCCGAGCACGTTGAAGAGCCGCCCGAGCGTGCCTTCACCGACCGGGACGAGAATCGGTCCGCCCGTACTGCGTACCGGGGCTCCCCGCACGAGACCGTCCGTCGAACCCAGCGCCAGGCATCGCACCTGGTTATCGCCGAGCTCGTCCTGCACTTCAAGCGTCAGCTCGCGCGCCGCCGCCGCGCCGTTGCCTGCGTTGCGCGAGTCGTCGTTCACCACGACCACCAGGGCGTCGCGAATGTTGGGCAGCGTCTCCGCCGTAAACTCGACGTCGACGACGTTGCCGAGCACTTGCGAGATTTTTCCGGTATCAGCCATTTCTTGTTACACGTTCCTTGCTAAGATAGTACGTCTTCTAGAGACTGGTTGCGGTGAGCGCTTGGGGTGAGGCGTGCAAGCGTTGGTCAAGTGCGTCATGCTGAGGAGGCTCTGACCGAGGAGCGCAGGCATGGATGCCGGAGCGACGAGGCAGCGCAGCAGGAGCGGAGCCGGAGGCGGAGCGACGAGCGTCTCCGAGGCATGATGCACTTGACCAACGCTTGCACGCCTCACTCTACGCCCAAGGCCTCGGCGCCGCCGACGATTTCTAGCAGTTCCTTGGTAATTGCGGCTTGGCGGGCGTTGTTCATGGCGATCGTCAGTTCGTCGATCAGTTTCGAGGCGTTGTCGGTAGCGTTGGTCATTGCCACGAGCTGTGCGGCAAAGAACGCCGCATCTGTTTCCAGCATCGCCGAGTAGAGCGTGAACTCGAGATACTTCGGCAGCAACCGCGAGAGCACGAACTCGGGGCTTGGGGAAAACTCGACTGCGCCGCGAGTGGCGCGGCTCTGCTCCTGGACGGTGTCGGTACCGGCGAAAGCCTTTAGATCTTCGGCGAGCACCGGCACGAGCCTACGCGTTTCGGGGCGCTGCGACATCATCGATACGAGCTTCTGCGAGACCACGACGATCTCGGAGATGGTGCCGTGCACGAAGTCGTCGGCTACGCGATTTGCGACCTCGCGCGCCGTGATAATCTTCGACGCGCCGAGCGCCCAGGTTGGATGTTCCGAGACGCCCAGCCGTCGCACGGCGTTACGCGCCTTGAGGCCAACCGTGTAGTACGCAACGCCGCTGCGGCCGCGGGCAAAGCTCTCGGCTGCGTGAATGACGTTGGAGTTGAAGGCGCCGGCGAGCCCCTTATCGGCGCTCATAAGAACGATGCCGGCGGGCGCGCTCTCGTTCCCCGGTTTCATGAACGGGTGGTCGACGGACGAAACCGCCGCCATCAAGTCCGAAAGCATCTCCGCGAGCGCGTCTGCGTAAGGACGAGCGCGCTTACGGGCCTCTTCGGCGCGCCGAATCTTTGCCGCGGCGACCTGCTTCATCGCTTTGGTGATCTGTTGAGTATTCTTGAGCGACCGGATGCGGTCGCGCAGATCTCGTACCGACGGCATTTCCTAGAAGCTCTTGTTGAACTCTGCCAGCGCCGCGTCGAGTTGCTTGCGCGTGTCGTCCGACAGCGCGCCGCTCTCTGCGATCGAGGTAAGAATCTGCGGATGCTCCGCGCGCAAGAAGTCGATCAGACCCGAGGCCCAGCCGGCGAGCCGAACGGTCGGAACGTCGCCGGCGAACCCGTTGGTCGCGGCATAAATGATCGCGACCTGCTCTTCGGTCGCCTGCGGGTGATACTGCGGCTGTTTGAGCAGTTCGGTGAGCTTCTCGCCGCGCGCGAGCTGATTTTGCGTTGCCTTATCGAGATCGCTCGAGAGTTTGGCAAATGCAGCGAGGTCGCGATACTGCGCCAGCTCGAGTTTCAGCTGGCCGGCGACGGATTTCATCGCCTTCGTCTGCGCCGCCCCACCGACTCGCGAAACGGAGAGACCGATATCGACCGCCGGCCGGATTCCTTGGAAGAAGAGCTGGGGCGTCAAGTAGATTTGACCGTCGGTGATGGAGATGACGTTGGTTGGAATGTACGCGGAAAAGTCGCCGGCCTGCGTTTCGATCACCGGCAGCGCCGTCATCGAGCCGCCGCCCATCTCGTCGGAGAGCTTCGCGGCGCGCTCCAGCAGCCGTGAATGCAAATAAAAGACGTCGCCCGGGTACGCCTCACGTCCCGGCGGCCGCCGAAGCAATAGCGACATCTCGCGGTACGATTGAGCGTGCTTGGTGAGGTCGTCGTAGACGATCAGAACGTCTTTGCCCGCATACATGAACTCCTCGGCCATCGCGCAACCGGCAAACGGCGCCAGCCAGCGAAGCGCCGCCGCTTCGGAGGGGCTGACCGCGACGATGGTCGTATAGGCCATCGCACCTTTCTGTTCGAGAATCTGGGCGAGCGCGGCGACCGTCGAATTCTTCTGTCCAATCGCGACGTAAACGCAGCAGACGTCGCGCCCTTTCTGATTGATGATCGCATCGATCGCCATGGCGGTCTTTCCGGTCGAACGATCGCCGATAATGAGCTCGCGCTGTCCCTTTCCAATGGGAATGAGGGCATCGATCACGCGGATTCCGGTCTGCAACGGCTGCTTGACGGGTTGGCGCTGCACGACGGTGGGCGCGACGTTCTCGATCGTACGGAAACGCGTCGTTGCAATCTCGCCCTTGCCGTCGATGGGCTGACCGAGTGGATTGACGGTTCGGCCGAGCAAAGCATCGCCGACCGGCACGGAGGCAATGCGGCCAGTCCGTCGCACGCTATCGCCCTCTTTGATCTCGGAATCGGATCCCATGATCACGACGCCGACATTGTCCTCTTCGAGGTTCAGCGCGACGCCCTGCAGCCCGTTGGCAAACTCGACCAGCTCCGAGGATCGTACGCCGCGCAAACCATAAACGCGAGCGAGGTTCGCGCCGACGGAGATGACCGTGCCAATCTCATCTTCTTGGATCTCGGTCTTGAACTGCTCGATCTGCGTTTTGAGAATACTGGCGATTTCGTCAGCGTTTATCATTCATCAACTTTCTTAGGAGCCTTTAGGGTTATGGACATTTTCGTATTCGTCGTCGAGTTTTGCTCGAAGACGAGGCGCGATGAGAGAGCGAAGCCGTAGCTTCGTGACCGAAGAGCGACGAAGTATTCGGACAAAAGACGACACGAAGACGGAAATGCGCCACAGCCCTACAGGCTCCCAGCCGTTGTGTGGAGTTGGCGGGCGAGAGCATCGAGGCGGCCGGCGACGGTCGCATCGATTAAGCGATCCCCCATCAGGAGGCGCAGGCCGCCGATGAGATCGGCGTTAACCCGTTGCGTGACTTCGAACTTTTTACCGTAGAGGCGCTCGAGTCTCTCGATTAAGTCTCGATATTCGGCAGTGTCGAGCGCTCTTGCGGACTCCAAGGCCAGGGTCTCGGCGCCGCGAGCGGCTCGCTCCAACGCAAGATACTCCTCGACGATCGTGCCGAGCAAAGCCTCGCGACGTTTACGCACCAAGAGCAAGACGGTGTGGAGCGCGACCGGGTCGATTCTCTCTTCAAAGGCGTGCGAAAGAACGCGCTCTTTCACGGGACGGTCGATTACCGGCGCGACGAAAAAATCGTGGACGAGTCCGTGCCGGCCTATCGCCTCTGCGACCGTCGCTAAATCGGCGCCGACGCGCTTGACGACGCCGCGTTCCCTGGCTACCCCGAGCGCGGCAATTGCGTAGCGGCGCGCCAGCGTGCGGTTAACCACGGGCGATCTCCTCAAGCGAGCCGACGAAGCGTTCGACCAGGCGCGAATCAAGCGCGGGATCGACTCGGGTCGCGGCGTCGCGACGCGCTATTTGCAGCGCCCGCTCCAAGAGTTCGTCGCGAAGCCGAAGGCGGGCGGCCGCGCGCGCTCGTTCCAACTCGCCGCCGGCATCGCGCAAGGCGCGTTCGCCGGCTTCGGTTGCGTCCTTGAGAATCGACTCGCGCTCGCGCTGCGCGTGAAGCTCCGCTCGCTGCTCGATAAGTTCGGCATCGCGTCGCGCGCTCTCGATCTCCTCGCGCAAAGCGTCGAGGGCTCCTCTCGCTTCGTCGCGATGGCGTTCCGACTCCGCGATCTGCGCGTTGCTACGCCCCTGCGCGGCCATAACGACCGGCTGTATCCACTTGTTCCAGATGAAAATGAGCGCGCCGAGAAAGAGAATCGACGAAGCGACCTGACTCCAGATCGAGATCTCGAGATAAAGCCGTTCTTCGCTCATCCCGACGCCTCCGGAATAACTCGATCGAGCATGAAGTTCGCCACTCTCCGCGCCGCCTCCGATTCGCCTCCTTGGGCTTCATCGAACTCGCGCTGCGCGGTTTGCTGCGCGTCCCCGACGACGCTTTGGACCCGTTGCGAGTAGCGCGTCGCCAACTCCGCCGCCTCGTTGGACGCTGTTGCCCGCGCCGCCGCGACGCTGTGCTCCGCTTTGAGCCGGGCCGAAGTTCGAACTGCCTCGGCCTGCTCGCGTAGACTCCGCGCCTCCGCTTGGTGCTCGTCGTAATCTGAGACGAGGCTATTGATATACTGACGCCTCCGCCGAATCGCCGACGAGACCGGTCGTAAGAAAACTACATTCAAAATCGCGAAAAAGATCACGAAGTTGATCAGCTGTACGATCATGGTCCCTGGGGGCCAAATCGACAAAAACGACATCGGAGCCTATTTAACCAACGCGGTAATGATTGCCGGAACCTTCGCGACCACGAGGAGGATGTAAAAGGAGAGCGCGATCGCGATAAACGGCACGGCCTCCAACACCCCGACGCCCAGGAACATGAACAGAAAGATATTGGGCCGCGCTTCGGGCTGGCGAGAGATCGCTTCGACGGCTTTTGCGGCGACGGTTCCGTCACCCACAGCCGACCCAAATGCCACCCCCGAAATAATGATGCCGAAACAGATCAGTGCTGCGGCTGCGATTAATGCTTCTGGATTCAAGGACGTTCCTTTCTAATGTTCGTCGGCAAGCGCCAGCGAGAGATAGACGATTGCCAGCAGCGTAAAAACGAAAGCTTGGATCGTTCCAACGAAAAAGTTGAAAAACTGGATCAGGAAAGGCACGACGGCCACGCCGAATGAGAGATTGAATGCTCCAATGCTGATCCGCGCGAGGATGATCGACGATACGATAATGAAGAGCAACTCCCCGACGAAGATGTTGAAGAAGAGTCGCGCGGCCAGCGTTATCGGGCGAAGAATTTCGTCCAGAACGTTGATCGGGAAAAGGATAGGGAACGGCTTAAAGACGTGACCGAGATATCCCACCCCCTTCTTGCGAAACGCCGCAATTTGAATCATGCAAAAAATGAGGAGCGCCATCGGAACGACGGTGTTGAGATCGGCAGTCGGGGAGCCTCCGAACGGCAGGCCAAACTCCTTGAGGGGCACGATGCCGAACTGATTGAGCAAGAAAATGAAGAGAAAGAGCGCAACGAAAAACGGGACGAACGGTTCTCCGCCCTCTCCGAGAACGCTCGTGACCAGGTCGGCCATGTAGTTGAAAACGGCTTCCAGAACGGCTTGGCGTTTCGAGACGTAGGGCGACCGGTAGCTGGCGCCAATCCACCCGAAGAAAATCAAAGCGACGATCATGACGAGCCAGGTCGTCACAATGGTGTCGGCATGCACCGGTCCGAGCACCGGAAGCTGCCAAAGGTGATGTTCGCCGATCTGTTCGTGCACTGATGTTTGGTCCGTTAAGGCTTCGGTCGAAAGACTCGCAACGCACTCCACGCGTACGCGGCGAGCGGAATAAAGAAACCGGCAAGAAATGGCCCGAGCGACCACCACGGTCCGCGGGCCGCTAACGCCGCGGCTACTATACTAAAGGCGGCCAGCCGCGGTAAACTACTTAACCCAAAGAAGACGGCGCTGCGCGTTTCCACCAGTCGCTCGCTCCCCCGCATTATGGCAAGCATGTTGGCAATCCCGCACGTGACCCCGATCAAGAACGCGAGACCGGCATACCAGACGAACGGAACCAGCAACAGCGCGACGACCGCAGCAACCGCGAACGATCCGGCAGCCACGCGCCATTTGAGACGGTAGTAAGCCGCAAGAGCCATATCCTCCCGACCGCCCGAGGGGATCATCCCATGGACTTCGCCAGCAGTCGGAGCGCGGCATAGCCTCCGACGATCAACCCAACCGTCAGGCCGGCGGGAACAAGCAAAGGTGCGCTCAGTCGCTGGCCCGCGACGACCCCCGCCAGGAGCCCGAGTATCGCCGCGCCGGCAAAACTTCCGCCGGCGAAGAGCACCGGCAGAACGACCCTCACGAGCCTTGCGCGGCGGTCGCTTGCGCTTCGAAGGGCTCCGGGTACTCCCCGCCTCGCAGACGTGCCACGAGCCAGCGCCCGATACGCGAGGCCGCCTGGCCGTCTCCGTACGGATTACGCGCGTGGGCCATCGCCGCGTAGGCTGAACGGTCCTCAAGCAATAAGCGCGCCGCGTCGACGATCCGCCGGCGGTCGTGACCCACGAGGGCGAGCGTTCCCGCGGCCAGACCCTCCGGGCGTTCGGTCTCCTCGCGCATAACGAGCACCGGTTTGCCGATACACGGCGCTTCCTCTTGGAGACCGCCCGAATCGGTAAGAACAAAAACCGATCCTCTCACGGCCGCCACCATTTCCCCGTAGTCGATCGGATCGACCAGCACGACCCCGGGAATCCCCCCGAGGATTTCGCGCGCGATGGGCGCGACTCGCGGCGACGGATGAACCGGCCAGTAGAGCTGGGGCCGCGACGGCAGCTCGGCAATCGCGCGCAACGCCTCGCAAATCTCCCGCATATGGTCGTGGTTTTCGCGGCGGTGCGCGGTCACGACAATCGCCGGCGCCCGTGAATCGAGCTCGGTCCACCGGGGAGGGAGGGAAAGATCCTCGCGTGCCGCCGTCTCGAGAAACGCGTCGATGACTGTATTTCCGGTCACGACGACGTCGTCGGCGGCGACGTTCTCTTCGAGCAAGTGTTCCCGAGCCAAGAGGGTCGGGGCGAAATGGTAGGTCGCAAGCGTCGCCGACAGGCGACGATTCATCTCTTCGGGGTATGGCAACCAACGATTGCTCGTGCGCAGTCCGGCCTCGACGTGGCCTACGGGAATCTGTTGATAGAAGGCCGCGAGCGCCGCGGCCGTGCTCGTCGTCGTATCACCGTGAACCAAAACGACATCGGGACGCGCCTCGCGTAGCACTGGTTCCATACCAATGAGCACGCGCGTCGTGATCTCCGTGAGGCTTTGATCCTCGGTCATCACGTTGAGATCGTAGTCGGGTGTGATCGCGAAGAACTCGAGGAGATCGTCGAGCATTTGGCGGTGCTGGGCGGTAACGCAAACCCGCGCAACGATATCTGGATGGGATTGCAAAGCGCGAACGACGGGGGCCATCTTGATCGTATCCGGGCGCGTCCCGAACACGCTCATCACACGTAACTCGTTGGCCATTGGCTACGTTGCGTGCCGAAAGACGTGCGTGAACTCGCCGGAGAAGAAGAGCGCCACCGCGCCCAATGCCAAGCACACGGCGTAGAGAACGAGCACCGCCTGTCGAACGTTGAGGCCGAAGCGGAAAATCAGCTGATGGTGAAAATGGCCGCGATCCGCTTCGGTGATGCGTTTGCCGCTGCTGGCGCGGCGCACGATCGCGGCTGCCGTATCGAGCACGGGCAGCGCCAGCACCAGCAGCGGCACCACAACGCTGATCGCAATGGCGGTTTTGCTAGCGCCGATGATCGAAACGGTACCGAATACGTAACCGATGAAGAGCGACCCCGAATCGCCGAGAATGATTCTCGCCGGATTGAAATTATACGGCAGAAAGCCGAGCGCCGCACCGGCCAAAGCGATCACGACCAGAGCGACGACGGGGTTTGCGTGCAGCACCGCGATGACAAAGAGAAAGACGCTGGAGATCGCGGCGACCCCCGCGAGCAGGCCGTCGAGGCCGTCGAGAAAGTTGATGGCGTTCATCATGCCGACGTACCAGAGCAGCGTCACGGGGACGCTCACCCACAGTGGAAAGTCGATCCAGTTGGTTCCGGGATTGTGGTCGAACGGATTGGTGATGCCTGGAATGATGAAGCCGTACAGCATCGAGATCAACGCCACGACGATCTGAGCGAAGAGCTTGTTCCGAGGACGCATCTGCATCACGTCGTCCCAGACGCCGACGCCGACAATTAACAAGCTTCCAAAGAGCAGTCCCACGAGCCGGTGGACCGCATCGAACTGATCGGCCGCCGGCAGCAACCGCACCGGCGACGTCATCGACACGCCCAGAACGGCGAAAAGCGCAAACGAGAACCCTAAGAAGACTGCAATCCCGCCCACGCGCGGCTTTGGGGTGTCGTGCATTCGCCGTTCGCCGGCGTCGCGGTCGACGATTCCCAGACGATTGGCAAGCCGCACGACCAGCGGCGTTGCCAGCAAGCTGACCACGGCCGCGATGGCAAAGGCCGTAGCATAAATCGTGCCCGCAGTGAGCAGGTGACGGCTCAGCTGCGCACTCCTTCGAGCGCGGAAAACGCGACCAGCGCTACTCCGGCCTCCGCCAACAACTGACTCGCGACCGAGTCGGGATACGGCTGGTCGTAAACGATTCTCGTCACGCCCGCGCTAATGAGCAGCTTCGAACAGTTCACGCAAGGCTGGTGCGTGCAATAGGCGGTGGCATCTTGCAGGCTGACGCCATGCAGCGCGCCTTGCACGACCGCGTTGGCTTCGGCGTGCGTCGCCCGAAGGCAATGCTCGCCGATGAGCGTGCAGCCGACCTCCGTGCAGTGAGCGACGCCGCGCGGGGCCCCGTTGTAGCCCGTCGTCAAGATGCGGTGGGCGCGCATTAAAACGCAACCAACCGAAGCTCGCGGGCAGGTCGCGCGCGTACTGACCGTCTGCGCGATTTGCATGAAATACTCGTCCCAACCGGGGCGCACGGCGTTACGACCGATTAAGGAACGTCGTAGCGCGAGGTCAATTCGCGAACCCGTCCCCCAAGCCGCGCAATCTCGCGACGCTCTTCGATGTCGCCGAGGGCGTCGCAAATAATGCGAGCCACTTCGCGACAATCTTGTGCGTCAAAACCCCGCGTCGTGATCGCCGGCGTGCCGATTCGAATGCCGCTGGCAACCATGGGCTTTTGAGTATCGAAGGGAATCGCGTTCTTATTGACCGTGACGTTGATCTCGTCGAGGTAGGCCTCGACCGCCTTTCCTGTCAGACCCCTGACCGAGACGTCGACGAGCATCAGATGCGTGTCGGTTCCTCCCCCGACCAAACGCAGCCCGGCACCCATAAACTCCTCGGCCATAACGCGAGCATTTTCCACGACCCGTTCTTGGTACGTCTTGAAATCGGGGCGCAGCGCTTCACCGAACGCCACCGCTTTCGCGGCAATCGTGTGCATCAGA
>Ga0209275_10000014_pt1 | contig 53654 bp, 38 predicted proteins | sample HubBroMetageREF2_FD_188344 | JGI IMG/M metagenome (GOLD analysis project Ga0209275, IMG submission 188344) | Reference soil microbial communities from the Hubbard Brook experimental Forest, New Hampshire, USA - Hubbard Brook CCASE Soil... | ecosystem: Environmental > Terrestrial > Soil >... | reverse complement strand
ATTAGAGATATTTTCTATATTTAAAATATCAGGGTTGGGTACAACTTCTATTTCCATCGGTCGTACTGGTAATACTGTTGTAACAGGGCTAATACCTTGTGACACAGGTTCTGAGGAAGTTAGATTTTCTACCAAGATTTGACTTGGTGTATCTGAATAATCTTCTCATGCATCAGTTTGTACTCCTTTATCTCAATGTGCAGTTTCACTATATCAAGTAGAAGTTAATAAAGATAATCCTAAGTGACAAGCTACCCCTGCAAATATTCCATAGAATACTAAGTTATTATCTAGTAAGTAATTTAAAAACATTATTAAAGGTTAAATTTTATGACAGCGTCTAAACATGTCAATATGTTTAATACATTTGACAATCAACTTGGTCTTACTAAATGTGAAATTGACCAGATATATTCACATTAAGATGAAGTGTTTTATTCCTTCATACACTATCGTTATAAACAAAAGATTAAGATTTAGTCCCTCTTCCACAACCACCACAACATAAATCTTATTTATATTTTTGTTTTTGTTTTTTATATTTATAATAATTGATGATCTCCTTGAAGAAATTGAACACCAGGTGAAGATAATTCTAATTACTATTATTTGACTATAAATATATATCTCACTTACCAATATCTACTCCTCTATTTTTGATTTATCTAACAAAAATTTCAAAAAACAAACGCTACAATTTATTTATTGTTACTTTTAATTTTATAATCTATTTAAATTTATTCAATCCAATATAAATCTTACAATTATATTTATTGTTACTTTTAATTATATATTTATTTTTTAAATTATCCACTACCAAATCTAAGTAATTAAACGTAAAAAGGGGGTTATTTGTAACATAATTATTTGTTTTTTCCTAATTTTGTTATTTTATAAAATTTAAGTTATTTATAAAAATGTAATTTTGTTGGTTTCCTGCTGATTGTCCATTGTATTATCTAAATCATTTTTACCAAAACATATGACTTAATTCGGGTAGATTTAGCTTTAGGGGTTTCCAGCATATAGCGAAGTTTTAAGAACACATGTGAGAGATTATATGTTCTACACTATTAAAAGCAAAATCTACATGAGGTTGATAATGCATTGCTAAAAATACTCCAGTTAAAATTTGTATTATTAAACAAGTTCCTAATAATGAACCAAAATTTCATAAATAAGAAAGATTAGCTGGTTGAGGAGAATCTACAATATAAGAATTTAATAATCTTAACAAAACATTAGTTTTTAATAATCTCATTTGTATTTATATTTTTATTTTATTAATAATCTTTATTTAATATTTTTTCATATTTTACATAAAATAATCTCTGTTATATTTATATAAACTATTTAGTTTTTAAATATTATAAAGTATTAATTATGGTATTTATACCCTATTTTAATAAATAGTTTCTAAAATTATCTTAAAGAATTTTTAATTTTGTAATATTAATTCAAATTTTAAGATAATAAATACAATTTAGTTAATTTTGTAGTTAATCGATCTGATAATAAAATTAAATAATTATAAGATTTTAATAATTGATAATTCAAATATTATATTAAATAATAATAAATGATTCATATTTTATCACTACTCACTTGTTAACAATATAATTTTCATATTTAGATAATTATTAAACATTTGTTTAATATTCTAATATAGAGAATTGTTTAAATATTCTGACAATGTAATAAAAACAAAAAACAAAAACAAATATTTTTTCATATTAATATAAGTTTAAGATAAGCCTAAGAAGATTTGAACTTCTATAAATTTCTCATCAAGAAATCATTTTACCATTAAATTATGGGCTTCAAATTATTAATTTATTTAAATTTAAATAAATTATCAAGAGTAAATAAACATTAAAATTACAAATTTTATAATTTAAATTTATAAATAAAGACTTAGTTTAATACTTTTATATTTAGGGGGTAATTATTAATTAAATTAATATTTTAAAATATTATAAGGTTTAGCTATAAATTGAGTTAAATATTATGTATTAATTTTATATAAAATTAACTATTAGCTTGATCAACTCAAGCTAAATAATCTTGTACAGAAACAGCTTCAACAACAATAGGCATGAATCCATGTCATACTCCACAGATTTCACTACATTGACCGTAAAATGTACCAGTTCTTTCAGCTATAATTGAAGATTGATTTAATCTACCTGGTACAGCATCAACTTTAAGCCCTAATGAAGGTACAGCGAAAGAATGTATTACATCAGCTCCTGTTATAATTAATCTAATATGACAATCTACAGGAATAATTACTTTATTATCAACATCTAATAATCTAAATTGACCTAATTCTAAATCAGATTCAGGTATCATATATGAATCAAATTCTATAGATTCTCCACTTTCAGTTACATAATCTGAATATTCATAACTTCAATATCATTGATGACCAACTACTTTTATTGTTATTGTAGGTGATATTACTTCATCTAATAAATATAATAATCTGAAACTTGGGAAAGCTATAGCTATTAAAATTAAAGCTGGTGTGATTGTTCATATTAATTCTATTAATGTACCATGATTTAAATATTTATGAATAATAGGTGAATTTTTTATATTAAAATAATATATTGTAGAACCTAAAACTCATAAAACTCCTACACAAATTACTATTAAATAGAAAAATATAGTATTATGTAGTTCTATTATTCCAGTAAATCCTGGTGCAGCACTGTCTTGAAAACCTATTTGTCATGGTTGAGGAGCATCGTTATATATAGTATTAAATATTGATAGTGTTATAAACATTTTATTTAATTTTCTTTTTTTTTCTCTCTTAGTTTAATACTAATCTTTGTAAATAATTAAGTTTTAATTATTAACATAATATTACAATTTATTATAATATTTAACTTATTAGTATTAATACCTTACAATTTATTTGTATTATATTTAAATATTTTATTGTTATAAATATTATATTTAAATGATTCTAAGATTCGCCTTATACAATTATTTCATATATTTAAACAAATTATCATAAATAATAAATATTATTTAAATATAAAAATCTTAACTATATTGTTTAATATAATTATTTTAAACACTTTTTTTATTATAACTTATATAAATAAATAATAATAGTAAATATTTTTTAAAGAAAGGGGGTAATTACAAAATAAACCAAATTTAGTTTAAGCTAAAAAGGTTATAAATAAATTTAATTTATATAAAAATATTTAATAAAAATAAAATCATTATTTAAAATTAAAATAATGATTATAGAATTATAGTTTAACTTATGATTTGTTACTTAATTTAGTGATATACATTCTTATTACTTGTTGGAAAGTAAATAATGGTAATACATATTTAGAAAATATATAAATTAAAGAAAGTAAAGTTAAAAATGAGAATGAAAATTGGTTAACAAAATAAAATGGTATTAATTGAGGCATTTAATATAATGAAAGATATAAAGATCTCAAATTAAACAAATGATTTATTTAATTTTTAGAGAACTGTCTCTGCGTTATGAGCAATTTTAAATTTATATTACTAAAATTAATAATAGAATTGTTTTAAATGAGACATTGATTAAATTTATATTAATAAATTATGTTCAGATTATTAGCTAATTTTTAATTTATATCAATAATTAAAACAAAAATAATATATTAGAAAGGGGGTAAGAATAATATAAAATATTAATTATAAATCGATTTTATTATGATTTAAAATTAGAAGGAGAGAAAACTATAATTAAAGCAGCGATATATATTATAAATAATCTTATTTCATTTAATAAAGAAGTATCTATTAATATAGGAGCAAAAATTAAGAAAATTAAAGAAAGTAAAGATAAAGTAATATAAATAGAATAAGTAGTTAGAACTCCAGTATCTAATTTACTAATATTTTTACCGGTATTAGTTAATGTTTGAGATAAACCATAAGGTCCTACCATTTCTATAATACCTCTATCTAAGACTTTAGAAATTGTATAACTTAATTCTAACCCTTTATTAATTATATAATTGTTATAAACTATATCAAAGAAATATTTACCATTAAAAAAAGTATATAATTTTTGTCCAATAAAATTATCAATTAAATCAATAATAAATGTTGGACTTTTATGATATAAAAATATTGCTAAACTAGCACCAAATAGTGATAGTAAAGCAGGTAATAATTTAATTATTAAAGGTAAACTAAATTCAGCTTCAATTAAAGAAATATTATTAGGTTTAATAAATATAGCATTACTGAAGAAATCACTAGCCATTCCTACAAATAAATCAGAAAAAATAAATCCAAAAAATATACTAAATAAAGCTAATAAAAATAATGGAATAATTACTTTATTATTTGCTTCATGAGCATTTAAATAAGATTGTTTTGGTCCATTTGGTACAGTTAAGAAAACTAAACATATTAATCTGAATGAATAAAATGCAGTTAAACCTGCTGTTATACTTCCTAATATGAAAGCATATGTACCACTAAAACTATATTGACCGTAAGCTAATTCTATTATTAAATCTTTACTATAAAATCCTGTTAATCATGGTGTAGCTAATAATGATAAAGATCCTACTAACATAGCTGTATAAGTAAAAGGTAAAAATTTTATTAAACCTCCTAATCTTCTTATATCTTGTTGATCTGAAAAACTATGAATTACAGCACCAGCTCCTAAAAATAATAAAGCTTTAAAGAAAGCATGATTTACTACATGCATTAAAGCTACATTATATTGGCTTAAACCTACTGCCATTACCATATATCCTAATTGACTAATTGTTGAAAAAGCAATTATTCTTTTCAAATCATTTTGAACTAAACCACAAGTAGCAGCAAAGAAAGCAGTGGTTGCTCCTGTTAAAGTTATAATTAATAAAGCTGTACTACTATATTCTAATAAAGGTGAAGATCGTAATAATAAATATAAACCAGCTGTAACTAGAGTAGCTGCATGGATTAAAGCTGATACAGGTGTTGGCATCTGGTGTTAACAGTAGATCTCTCTACTGGTCGGACTATATCTTCATCATATATTTGATATGAGCTTCACGTGTAGTCTCTGAGGAGCCTACTTAAAATAATGTTTAATAATTAAGAAAAATCAATTAAAGAACGTATTGTAAACTTACTAGACAAGAGTTAAATATCTTGTTTTGTCTTGTTTACTCTTTTAATAAAGAATTTACTTAAAAAGGGGGTAAAAATTTTATTAATTTATATATAAATTTCTCACAGACTATCCATGATAATGAGTTATAATAAGAAGAATTAATTCATTATCAAAGACTATATATGAAGATGAGTTATAATAAGAAGAATTAATTCATTAATACTATTTGTAAATAATTCAGGAACTGAAAAATAATCAATTATGTCTATTAATTCTTGTTCAGTTACTCCATGAGCTGCTATTTCTTGATTATATATACTACTTATTTCAAACAGTTTTAATTCCTGAATTGAACATACATCTAAATCTACATTTGGCATGTAAAATAAATCTAGATCAGTTAAATCATCATCTGAGACACTTTCAATATCAAATGCACTTTGATAATCAGATTGGTTATCTACATCTGTATCAAAATCACTGTCAGTTATAAAATTGTCTATATTTGCATTAGAAATAGGTTCCATATTTTCATTTATAATAGCTTCTATTTCTTCGTGTGTTAAAGGTTCTAGATTTTTAGAAGGAGAAGGAATAGCTGTATAATTACTTTTAATTAAGTAATATAAAGAACAGCCTAAGATAAGTCCACAACCGATGAAAATACCATAATAGGTTAAATTATTGTCAAATAATAAGTTATTATTCATTTTATGTTATATTTTTATATATTTTTTTTACTAAAGTGTAATTATTAATTTAAATCTTACATAAGATCTTCATAAATGAATATAAATTAATAGTTTTGTGTTTTGTTTTTGTATCTAAAATTTTTAGATATGATTAGTTACTTAGAATGTTAATTTGATTAAACTAATAATTAGTTTAATCTCTTTTAATTCTTATTTAATAAATTTTTAAACTATTCTAATGAAATTATACAAAGATAATGGGGTAATAATCGTAAATTTTCGTTCAATTTAATTTTTCTTAATTTTTATTTTTAGTTGGTTTCCTGCTGATTGTCCATTGTATTATCTTTAAAATTTTAACTACCATAACTATGATGAGTATTTAAAGCTTTAGGGTGTTCCAGCATATAGTGAAGTTTAAGGAAGGCCCTATTCAAAACAATTATATTCCTAATTTATATAAAAAATCTTTATGCATATATGGTTTCACTAAATAAATAACTCTATGCGTACTAGTTTAGATATTCTAATTCTATAATTATTGTTAATTTTATATCTCACTTTTAAAGTTGATTTTATATCTAACTTTTCTAAAACTGATTGAAGAATTATACATTCTTCTTTAGTCAACGATTCAGTGCAAAGAAGAACTGTTTGAGTTCTACCGTGAGAATAAAAATAACCATCGTCCATTATTCAATAAGCTAAAGATATTTCTGATCTTTAAACAATTCTGAACTTGTTTAAAGGAACAATTTTTACAAATTTGTTTTCAACGTTATCTCATTTATATTAGAAACTATGCAAAGCTGTAAATACTGGATGTCTTTTAGTTCTAAGATGATAATGAGTTATTTCTGTATCTTTGCATTGAGGAAGTAAACTATTTGGGTAAGCATAAAATTTTGTATCGGTAAATTGATTGTAAATTGTTTGATTTAGATAATTCAAATATTTAAGGAATAAACATCCATAGTCATAGAGTATTTACCTTCACCTCTTTCAAATTTAGAAAGACTAAGACTTCCATCACCTAACATATTTCCTGTGATGATATATAATGTTGACTTAGGAACCGAATGGATAATAGGTACACAGATAAATATTTAATATCCGATAGATCTGTTAAATAATTGTAGAAACCTAAGATGCAAATAATAATTAGAAAATAATGTTTTACACCTTTATAAAAAAACCTTCCATACTTCCAGGTAATCAAGAATGTAAAGGAATTTGAGCTGATTTTGCCATAGCTCCTGTTAATAATAATATTCCTATTACAGTTATAGCTGTTTCATTCATAAATGGTACTATACTAAATATAGTAGCATAATCTAATGATCCAAATAAAGCAAATAAAGCAAAATATCCGATACTTAAACCCATATCTCCTACTCTATTCATGGTTAAAGCTAATATAGCTGCTTTATTAGCTTGTATTCTAGTAAATCAAAAATTAATTAATAAATAAGAAACAATACCAATCAAATCTTAAAAATAAAGAAATTATTTTATTCAATTTTATAAAATAATAGCTTCTTCTGTATTTCCCTGTACATTTATGACCTTACAGGATTTACATAATGCCCTAGTATCTATCTACAAATTTATATTGAAACACAAGGCATTTTTTGGTTTTGTATTTTTGTATAATAAATTTAAGGGTAAATATAGACAAAACAAACAAATAACAAATATTTTATATAATGTTTGTTTGGTCTACTCTTTTATTTGTACCTAATTAATTAAAGAGTCCTGCGAAAGGAGGTTATAAAATTCTAATAATCAATTTAAAATTTTTATTAAATAGTTATAAATTTAAAGGGGGTTAAAATTATTGAAATGAACTGTTTATTTTTTATAAAATTATAATAAATAGTTTTAAGTTAAATTAAATTATTTCTAATCTAATTTAAGACTGAACAGGTAACATTTTGAAAGCATGGAATGGTATAGGACTTTGTAATGTTCATTCTAATGTTGTAGTTGTTTCTGTTTCATTTTTAAATTGTTCTGTAGATGTAAAATAAGAAGGTATATTTCAGGGATTAGTATTAACTGGACTTCCATTAGCAAATATATCATATATGATATAACCAAATAATACAGTAGCCATGATTGAAATTAAAGATCCAAAACTTGAAATTTGATTTCATCCACTAAAGGCATCAGGATAATCTGGAATTCTTCTAGGCATACCAGCTAATCCTAAAAAGTGTTGAGGGAAGAAAGTAGTATTAACCCCAACAAATAAAGTTCAAAAGTGAATTTTTCCTAATAATTCATTATATGATTTTCCTATTATTTTAGGTGCTCAAAAATAAAAACCTGCAAATATAGCAAACACAGCTCCCATTGATAAAACATAATGGAAATGAGCTACAACATAATAAGTCTATTTTAATTATATTATGTTTTAATATTTATAATATAATTATACTCATTTTACAATGAGGATCGGACTATATCTTATCTAATAATTAAACTTAATTAACTTTCGACTACCACGTATAGTCTCTACGGATCCTACTAAAAATTATACTTTTTAATAATTACAGTTAAAAAGTGCAATTTTGTTGGTTTCCACGGTATTGCCTTTTAAATTTAGTAGCGTAGAAATGCTTTTATTTCTATTTAAAGGTTTCACCGTTAGCAAAATAGAATTAAAATTTTATATTACCGATAAATTAATAATTTAAATTTATCACAGTGGTAAGACAACATGACACTTATTTAAAAAGACCTCTAAATTTAGTAAATGAAAGTAATTTTTCTCCAAGTAAAGGATAGTTAATACAATGATTGATTATTTTTATTAAAGTTAATTTTCTATAAATTTCAATAGATCAAAATTTATCGTTTATTTTTCTAATTTCATTATTTGCACAAAAATGATTTTTTATAGCATCTAATATATATTTATCGTTATTTTGTCCAATTGAAAATGAATGATTATTAGATACATTTCTAATAGAAAAACAACCTTCTGCTTCAATAAAACCAGATAATCATTCATTAAAATAATTATAATCAATATTAACAACATCTGTATCTCGATTAAGATATTTTTTATTTCTAGCATTCAAATATCATTCAACATTATTTTGTTGAAAACATTCTAGCATGAACGCTAATTGAGCTCTTAATCTGGTAGTCAGAGGAGGATAAGAAATAAAAATATCCACTATCTTATGAATAAGTTTTCTTTCGTTTACTACTCAAATGACAAATTTATTATTTTCAATAATTCTGACATTTCCTCCAATATGTGTTTTGATTAAATTTAACATTGTTAAGTTTTCATCACAATATTTTAATTTAATAACTAATCTGTATTGAAGATTTTTGTATCTTCAATGATTTACTTGGATGCTTCCATCACCGTCCATTAACCCTACTCAGAATTTATGGATATATTGAGGATCTTTTTGGATTCTATCATGTAAAGCTAAATCTAAAGAAGCATTAGCTAAAACTACTCCAGTAACACCTCCAATAGTGAATAGAGCTAAAAATCCTAATGCGAATATTAAAGGTGTTGTTAATCTTAAACTACCACCATATAAAGTAGCAATTCAAGAGAATATTTTTATACCTGTAGGTACAGCAATTACCATTGTAGCTGCAGTGAAATAAGCTCTTGTCAAAGAGCACTTGGACTATATCTTCATCCAATTTAAATTGGAGTAGGGCGTATTAGTCTCTGAGGTTCTTCTGTATTTTTCTTATTTTTTCAATACCTTTATTTGTTAAATGTTCTTTACTTTGAACAATTCTATAAACTTTTCTTCATTTTAAGTAATTAATGTTTTTAGAAGAATTTAAATGAAAATTATCAAAGTAATTGGCGATAAGTTTAGCTGATTTAAAATTAGTTGAATTATAATAAAATATTTGTTCTGATTCTAAATAGTAAATATTACCACCTAAAGTTTTTTTAATTAATTCTAATAATTCACTTGTTTTTTGTTTTATTTTAAATTCTAATCTTAAACTTAAACCTGTAACATGAGATTTATTATTCGCTAAAGAGATTGCAAATGAACCATCTGCATCAGAAAACCCTGCCAATCAATGGTTAGATTTAAGATCAAAATTTGCTGGTGGTAAGACAGTTAAATTAAATTTAGAGTCGTATTTATGAGTTAATATTTGATTAATTTTTTTATCAGTTAAAAATTTACCATTAACTAATTCTAATACTCTTTTTAATCCTTCAGAATGGTTTAAAACATATTTTACAGAATTTTTATTTTGTAAATTTAAAACTGAGCCATAGCCTATTCGTTTTTTAACATAATAAGCTAAAAAAGCATTTTCTTTGTAAAAAGCAATTTGAAATCTATGGTCATCAAAGTAACCATCACCTTCGATTAAACCAGCTAAATAATAACCAAATTCTTCGTCAGTTTCAGGTTTTCTATGTTTTGTTAAATGATCAGAAATATGATCATGATCTTGAACTAAATTATTGATATCTTCAGAAATATCAGAATTACCTGCTGATTGCTCGTTTTCAATTTGGATTTTTCCTAACAGTACTATTACTGAGTGGACCAAGAAAATATTCGAGTTTTCCAGCATACAGCCCTATACTAATAAATAATGTTACCATTATCTTGGACACAAGAGTATCCACGTCAAGTCCTACACTAAACATATGATGAGCTCATACTAAAAATCCTAAGATTCCAATAGAGAACATAGCATATACCATACCTAAATAACCAAATATAGGTTTACCTGAGAATGTAGAGATTACTTGACTAATTATACCAAAACCAGGTATAATTAAAATGTAAACTTCTGGATGTCCAAAGAATCAGAAAAGATGTTGGAATAATATAGGATCTCCACCTCCAGCTGGATCGTAGAAACTAGTATTAAAATTTCTATCTGTTAATAACATAGTTATTCCACCAGCTAACACAGGTAAGGCTAATAATAATAAAATAGCAGTTACAAATATACTTCAAACAAATAATGGTAATTTGTGTAAACTCATACCATTAGTTCTCATATTTAATACTGTAGTAATAAAATTAATAGCTCCTAATAATGAAGATACTCCTGTTAAATGTAAACTAAAAATAGCTAAATCAACAGAACCACCTGAATGAGATTGAATTCCTGATAATGGTGGATAAATTGTTCACCCTGTACCTGCTCCATTTTCTACTAATGCACTAAGTAATAATAAGATTAAAGAAGGAGGTAATAATCAGAAACTTATGTTATTTAATCGTGGAAAAGCCATATCAGGTGCTCCTATATGAATAGGTAAAAAGTAATTACCAAAACCTCCTATTAATGCAGGCATAACCATAAAAAATAACATTAATAATCCATGAGCTGTTATAATTACATTAAATAATTGATGATCTCCTTGAAGAAATTGAACACCAGGTGAAGATAATTCTAATCTAATTAATACTGAAAATCCTGTAGCTATCATACCTGCAAATATTGCAAATACTAAGTAAAGAGTTCCAATTTCTTTAGCATTAGTCGAATAAAGTCGTCAATCCATACAACTATCCTCACTAATCATATTTACTCCTCTATTTTTGATTTATCTAACAAAAATTTCAAAAAACAAACTTTACAATTAAACGGAATAGAGGTGAGTCGAACACCTAAGAGATTTCCCGAACAATTAGCAATCGTTTTAACTTTCCAATGTAAACTATTCCTTATATAAATTAATTAATTAAAAATCTTGTGTACTCTTTTATCTTAATAACTAAATAGTTCTGCTAAAGGGGGTAATATAAGTCTAATTTAGACTTTTCTTTGACTTTGAAACTCTTTTATTTAAGTAAACCCTAAAAAAAAAAAAAAATTCTTTAATGCCTTGTGATTCATTAAAATTTTATAAATAAATAAAGATTTCGACTATGCATTGAGCACCATTTCAGGCACCCGTCATTGAACTAGTCTGTCGCGATTAAAATTGTAACCGACGATCTTTTAATGAAGCTAATCAATTTGATCGTTTTCAATAACGTCGCAAGAAAACGTAATTAGTTAATTTACTGTTTTAATAAATACTAATTTCTTATTATTCTTCAATTTAATTTTCTAATAATTGATCATTCTCTTACTATGGAAATAATAATGTTAACTATTTATTAGATCTTAACTTATAGTATAATGAAGGTAATAAATAAGGTTTAATAGTATCAGTGAATAATTTCATAGAATTAGAATTAATATATATAATATAACCTCTATTTTTACCATATTTATTTGGTGTAGCTATAATATTGTATTTAATTTTTAATATTTTACAAAGAATATTCACTTCTTCAAATGTAAAACAATTAAAAGCAATTCTAGCACCTTTACCTAAACAAGATCCATTATTAATAAATAAAGTGGCCAATGCTAACGGTGTTAAATATTCTTTGATATTTAAAGGAAGAATTTTTATATATTTATTCTCAATAAATCTATAAAACATTTCATGAATTCAATTGAAACTAGAAAATGTATAACTATTAACTTGATATTGATAAAATACTTTTCCTTTTTGTTTTATTCTTATTTGTAATTTAGGTTTTATACTACTACAATAACCTCTATTTAATAAATAAGAATGGAATCACATTAAATATTCTACATTCTTATTTGATTGTTTAAATATCACTCTTGTACCTATACTATTTTTTCTTTTTTCTAAATAAGTATCTCCTAATAATGAACCTATAATCATAGAGATAATATCTATATTATGAGGTCCTATTCGTTCATTAGAAGTTAACTTTTGAATTTCAGAAGAAAATTTTACATTATCATTAATATTTAAAAAGATAAAACTATAAGTGAAAATTTTATTATTATCCCATTTAAGGCATTCTACGATACCTTCTCAACCTACAAACATTACAAAAAAATTAGCTCCTGAGACTAAAACTAACATAAAAAAAGTGAATAAAGATAAATAAGAGAAAAATCTTTGATTATGAGGATCTTCAGCCATATAATCTGTTGAAAATATATGAATTAATGAAGAAATATATAAAACAGGAATAAACATAGATACAGTTAATTGATCAAATAGAAATTCTCAAGATATTGTCATATATTCTGAATCTATTCAATTAAATAAATAAACTGTAACTGGACTTGAACTTAATCCTACTTCATAAAAAGCAATAGTTGCTAATATACTAGATAATATTAAACAAGTACAAGTTATTATATGAGATCCTGTTACTCCTATTTTTCGACCTAAAAATCCTGATACAAATGAACCTAATAAAGGTAAAATTAATATTGTTAAATACATTAAGTTTCTTGTCTAATTAAAATATTTCCTTTAATTCTATAAACTGCAACAATAATACTTAAACCTATTACAGATTCAGCTCCAGCTAATGAAATTATAAATATACTAAATATTTGTCCTATTCCATCATCAAAACTAAAACTTGATAATAATAATAACATAGTTACTGCTAATAACATTATTTCTATAGCAATAATCATTAATATTATATTTTTTCGATTTAAAATAAAACCTAATATTCCTATTAAAAATAAAAATAATGATAAATTCATAGTATTATCGTATTATAAACCCTTTGGGACTTGTATTAAATGTCTGATATTTATTATATAAATTATAATTTATAAATTATAAATATCACTTGCTAATTACAAAAAACAAAAACAAAAACAAAAACAAAATTTTGTTAGTTTATTTGTTTAGCGGTTTATTCTTTTAATTTAGGCAAATATAAATTTTTATATTTAAAGGGGGTAAAACACACAAAAATAAACAAAATAAAATAAAATTATTTTATTTGAATATTAATATTATTTATATATTAATTTCCACCTCAGTAATATACAGCTATAAATAAGAATAGTCAAACAACATCTACAAAGTGTCAATATAAAATTGCAGCTTCATGTCCTTGGTGATGTGTATCAGTTAAATGATAATTAATTATTCTAACAAAACCTACTAAAATAAATAATGTACCAATAATAACATGTAATCCATGTAAACCAGTTGAAGCATAAAATACTGTTCCATATACTGAATCACTCATTGTAAAACTAGATTCAGAATATTCATAATATTGTAAAGCTGTAAATATTATAGCAAAAATTATTGTTAACAATGTACCTAAGATAGTTCCTCTTCTATCTCCTCCAATTAAAGCATGATGACCATAAGTTACAAATGCACCAGATGATAACAATAAAATAGTATTTAATAATGGTATTGCAAAAGGATCTAAGGGTGTTATACCTTGTGGAGGTCAAACTCCTCCTATTTCTATTGTAGGAGATAAACTAGAATGGAAGAAAGCTCAGAATACACTTAAAAAAGCAAATACTTCACTAATAATAAATAATACTACTCCAATAGTTAAACCTTTTTGAACTTGTATTGTGTGATGTCCTAAATAAGTCATTAAACCCACTATTTTTCAATAATGGCTGGACTATATCTTAAATAATCAGTTATCGCTTAGCTAGTTAGTTAAACCTCTACCGGCTTATGATAGCAAAAAAAAAAAAAGATACAATAACGTATTAAATCTTCGCGTATAGTCTCTGAGGTTCCTACTTATAATTACACCTGTTAGAAATTTTTAAATAAATAAAACAAAATAAGAAATAAAATAAGAAATAAAATAAGAATATATGTAAACAAAACTATTATTTTAATAGAAATACTGATTATCAGTTTTGTTTACTCTTTTATTTTGTTAAAGAAAAAGGGGGTAATTATTAAAATAGAATAATTTAATTAAGTTTTAATTAAAACCACTAAATAAATCCATCACAATTTCACTAATTTGAAATTGAGTGTACCCTTTAACTTGATAATAAGCTAAAGTATTTTCTATAATTGCATTCATTCCTAATACTGATTCAAATTCAACTAATTATGGATTCTGTAAAGGAACTTTTGCAATATCGGGATTAGAGATTATATCTATATAAGATTCATCTTATAATAGAGGTATCATTTCTGTAATTATTACAGTATCTTCAGTAGGTATAGTTTGTATTCCTGTATCTGTCTAATTAGATATATTTGTACACTTAAAATATCTAGATTAGGTATAACTTCTATTTCCACCGGTCGTACGGGTAATACAGTAGTAACAGAACTAATACCTTCAGTTAAAATTTGAGTTACTGAAGTTGCATCTATAGATGTAGGAGACACAGATGTAATAGTATCTAAAGAAGTTACACTATCAAAGGTAATTCTACTTGGTCTATCTGAATAATCTTCTCATGCATCAGTTTGTACTCCTGTGGTTGTATATCTTATATTCTCTTGTAAATAAGAACTTAACTAAGATAACCTTAAGTGGCAAGCTACCCCTGCAAATATTTATAGTTCAAAAATATGATGTTGTTATCAAAGATATTATTTAATATTGTCATTTATTTTAATTTATAATTTATCTCTCTTATTTTTATTCTCAATCTACTTTAGTCTATAATATAATTTATCATAATATATAACTTGTTGACATTATACTTTATATTATATAACTTACTAATAATTTAATTTAATATAAATAATTCACCTTATTTAATTATCCCATATAATTTAAAAGATATAATATCTTTTAAATTGATTCTAGTCCCTCTTTCCTCAACCTCCCATAATGACAGAATCTTATAAATTAAATAAAGACTTCTTTATTTATAGTTCCTTTTATTTTTAATAAAGAATTTCAATGAAAAGGGGGTAATATATTAACAAATTGTTTCTTATTTTATCTCTCTTATTTTTAATTTAAAACCGTCAATGTGATTATGTTGGTTTCCTGCTGATTGCCCAATCTTTTGAATTTTTACTTAATAAAGTACCTAAAGCTCTAAGGGGTTTCCAGCATATAGCGAAGTTTATAGAAGGCACAGAATATTTTAGGTATACAACTTAAAGGTTAAAAAGAAAAGACTAAGTTAATTAGCTTATTTAGCCTGCTGATAGGTAGCCAATATTTGATTCTTTCTGAATTTCCTGCTGACTAAATAACAAGGTTACAAAACAAAATTAATAAGTTGTCTGTTACTATAAATTTAGATAATCAAATTTCAATCTTTTCTTTAGTTTTACTTTTGCAGTATATACGATTTTGTAAAATGATAAAGGATAATTAAAAATTTTTAGTACCTTCTGTTATAATATCTCTAAATCAAAGTATCATACCAAAAACTGTTAAAGTAAACCCTAAACTGATTAATTGTCCTCCGTAAGTGAAACCTTGCATATACATAACTGCACCTAAAGTGAAGCTTAGTAATGAAAAACTAACTAAGATAGGTCATGGAGATGGATCCACTAAATGATAAGGAAAAGATTGAAATTGATTTCTATTTATTTTATTCATAATAATTTAATTATTCTTTTTTATTTTTACTAAAGTGTAATTATTATTTTTATCTATATCTAAGAGGATATATACATAAATTAATAGTTTTGTGTTTTGTTTTTGTATCTAAAATTTTTAGATATGATTAGTTACTTAGAATGTTAATTTGATTAAAGTTATAATTAGTTTAATCTCTTTTAATTCTTATTTAACCACAAAATATTAGATATGATTTAACAAAATAAATATTTCATATATTTATTAATTAAAATAATATGAACAATTTATAAACTATATTAATTAATCATTAATGGCATGTCCAGTTTTAATAGTAATACTAAAAATACCTCTTTTATTTTTATTAAAAGATCTATTAGTATTAATTAATCTAGCATTAGTTCTAGCTAAACTACCTTTTTGAATTACTTTAGATTTAACTCTTCTTTGTATATTTTGTGTTAAAACTCTACCTGCTAATTTTATATAAATTCCAGATAAGAAAGAAGGTCTTTCATTATTACTATTAAATTCTTTATTAAAGTTTTTAATTTTACTTACTTTAAATAATTTCATATGAATATGTCTAAATTTAATAAAGTTACTTAAAATACCAACAAGATTAGCTAATATATTACTTTCATTTTGTGGAGAATATATTCTAATTAATTCTAATTCTACAGATTTATTAAATAATTTACTTAATAATTTAACTAATAAATTTAATTTATTAGAATATAGAATTAAAAATTTAGAATATAGATTACTACTGTAATATTTTATATTTAAAGGTTTTCAATAATAGAATAATGTAATTTTGATTAAATTAGGATTAATTGAGATTATAGGTTTACTAATTATACTTGACATATTTAGAAAAGCTGATTTACATATTATATATAAATTATGTAAATTTTTATTTATTTGTTTATAAGGTTTATTAGTAAATGTAAAAATATGATTAGTAAAACTTGCTAATTTAGAATTAAATGGAATAATTAATTTTATATATTGTAATTCATTCATAAATATTTGATTTGATTCATTTAAATTTATTTGGGTTATTCCACTATCAGAATCAGAATTTTTTAAACTTTCTGAATTAGTTTGATTTAAATTAAATTGATCTTTATTTAATAAATTTAATTGAGATTTATTTGTATTAATTATCTTATTACTTAAATTAATAATTGTTTGTGATATTATATTAGCTTTTTTACTATTTACATTTTTTGTATTTTCTAATTCTATTCCCCTATGTCTATTATTAATATTTTCTAAAGAGATATAAGATATTTCTCTATTTATATGTTTTTTTAATATAGGTAAACCGTATATAAGACTTAATCTTATATTTGAATTATTATTTTTATTCATACTTAAAATTTTTTTGTTTTTATACGACTATTAATGTGACAATGTCTAAATTAAGCATTAACTTAATTTAGGGATTATAAATTTATTATAATCTATCTAGATTTATAAATCGAAATAATTTATAATCTAAATCTTAATACTTATTTTATTTAAATAATTAATATTTATTATTTAAATTATACTTTATAAAATTAATTAACTAAATATCCTTTACTTTAAACCTTTTAATGAGTTTAATTCCATTCTCTATTTATGATGGTAAACGAGTTAGTTAGTTTTTGTGTTTAAGGGGGTTAAAATTATGAAATAATAATTTACTTAAAGTAAATTATTAAGTTAATATTATAAAATTTTAATTTATTATTAAGATTATTATTATATTAATTTAAAAAAATAAAAATTTAAGAATATAATAATAAGAAAGCAATCATTAAAGAGAATAACCCTGTAGCTTCTGCTAAAGCGAATCCTAAGATTGCAAAACTAAATAATTGACCTCTTATTTGAGGGTTTCTAGCTGTTGAAGCGATTAATGAAGAGAAGATTAAACCAATCCCTGCTCCAGCTCCAATTAAACCTGAGCAAGCTAAACCTGCACCAATGTATTTTGCTGCTGCTAACATTTTTGTTTTAACAATTTTATAATAGCGTCTAAAGTATATTATATTTATAATAATATACACTTTTATTATTATTTATTTGTGTGTTTTATAATTTTATTATTTAAATTTAAAGGGTATAATGTTAATTGGTTTCACTACGAACTTTCACGAGGTTCGTATGGTTGTTCGATTCTGCTATATTCTAGCTAGAATAAATAGATCTCGATATTTTAAATTGTGGTCAAAATCGATATTTGGAACTAGTTTATAGATAAAAATTGGACTTCCTGTCAAAAGACTGACATTTTAAATTTTGTTTTGTTTTTTGTTTTTTTGTTTTTTCTTGTTTTAGAATTAAGCCGTCTATATACTTCAGACATTTATATGCCAGTGGGTAAACCTACTTTATTTGAAGGTAATATAAGAGCAGTGAACCCTGATGCATTTGGTTTCTTCTGATGTAAAATAACAGCACCTAATAATATAAAACATCCAATCATCCAGACACATGTAAAAAAAAAGAAATGATGGAGTTAGAACAATTGCTCCATTAGGTCAATGAGAAGACATGTTATTTTCTGCTGAAATGGATAATGCAGTTAAATTAGGTTATAAATTTGAAATCTTATGAGGATATACATTTAAAAAAGAATATATCTTCACAAATTTTGTCGATTCTTTATATAATTTAAGAGTTCAATATCCTAAATCACACCCATTAAACTTAATTGCTAAATTGTTATTAAATAGCTTGTCTGGTAGATTTGGTATGGAAGATAGCTTCAAAGATATAACTGTAATAGATTCAAAAAACTTTTCAGAATTAGAAGAATTTATGATGGATAGTGTTAAAAAAATTACACCTTTAGGAGACAAATTACTTATTGAACAAAGAGAAAAAGGTAAAGATGTTGACACATTTTTAGATTCAGGCACTGAAACACATAATGTTTCTATCGGGATCGCAAGTGCTATAACTGCATATGCCAGAATATATATGTCACATTTTAAAAATAATCCCAATTTTATTTTATATTACTCTGATACAGACAGCGCTTATTTAGATAGACCTTTGCCTGATTACATGGTAAGTAATACTGAATTAGGTAAAATGAAATTAGAATATGTTCTAAATAAAGCTATCTTTTTATCCCCTAAAATGTATTATTTAGAAACTGAATCAGGTAAAATAATCTACAAAGTGAAAGGTTTTAAACATGAAGTTGAATTAACCGAAAATGATTTTGAAAATTTATTGTTTAAAGAATCATTTTTAGAAAAAGTTCAAACTAAATGATTTAAAAATTTAACTGATGCTAATATTTCTATCAAAGATCAATTATATACTCTACAGGTTACAAGTTCTAAAAGAAAATTAATCTATGATGAAAATAATAAATTAGTTAAAACTGTTCCTTATGTGATAAATGAGAATAAAGATGTTATTAATAAGTAAGCTTACTTTTAAAATTTATTTGTTTAACCCCCTTTTCATAAGAATTTCTTCTTAATTCTGAAAATTAGGGTTCGATTCACTTTAACTCAATGTGAAGTTTTTAATATTCATTTTTTTAAATTTGTCGCTCGATTTTCATTTTAGAATCGTGATACGTTTTTTTATTTTTTAGAAAATAAATTTTAGCTATTTTAATTTGTTATTTGTTAAAGGAAGGTTTGTGTGTTTTAAAAAGAGGAATATTTATATATACGAGTAATCAGATTCGAACTGATTACATCTACTTGGAAGGTAGAGGTTATACCAATTTAACTATACTCGTTTATTTATAATCATAATTAAATTTGATTTATTTTATAAATAGATTAATTAGGATTAATTCTCTTAATTTTATGATTAATAATTTAATTAAACTATTTCTTTTATATATAGATTGATTTATTTTTATAATAGAAAAGGGGGTAATTATTAAACAAAACAAAAATAAATAACATTATGATTTTTGTTAACAGTTAATTTTATAATAATTTATTTTGTGTATTTTATAAACTAATAAACATTTACAAAGTGTAAATATTTGTCAGAATATTAAATATTTTTTATAAATCAAATGAATTTAATAAATCTGATAGTAAAATATATAAAAAATATACTTATAAAAATAAAATAAACAAAATATGACAGATTAAAAACTAAATTTTCAAAAATATTACCCAAATTAACCTGTAGTTCTCCAGATTCTAAAGAACAATGAATATTAACAACATTAATATTAGTTGGAGCATCTCCACTGATAACAGTAGTATTATTTTCCATATTTGTCATTTTAGATGTTTTATAATGTTTATGATGAAAAGGTACCATATCTTTAAGAAAATTCACATGATCTTCAACTTTTTCAACAGTTAATAAAACATAATTTTTAAAATTTGAATCTACAGGTGAAACATATGATTCTTGGTGAACTGTTAAATCTAAAGTAGGTCCTACACCTAAACCGAAATGAAAATAAAATGTAGGTTCAGTTGGTGAAATTTTTAAATAAATACTAGATAATTTAACTCCTACAGCATAAGCTATTAATTCTCCAGAATTTTTAACTACAGAATTTAAACCTCTTATGTAAATATTATTATATAAAATTAAATGTTCTGTACTATCCATATAAATAACATTATTCTTTAGATATATATTAAATAAATAAAATATAAAAATAGTTATAAAAATTACTTTGATTCAAGATATATTATAATTAATAAAATAATTATTTTTTAATCAAATTATAAATATTAAAACACATATTAATGATATTAATATATTAATATTAAACTTTGAGAATATTAAGTAAGAAAATATTAAAATTAAATTAAAATTATTTGTATTTATTATATTTAACATTTTATTAATATAATTTAATCTATTTATATTTTTCATTTTAATTAATTTATTTTTGTTTCTAAAATTAGTATTAAATTTTTAATATAAATTTAATAACGAAGACGATTATATAATTGTTTTAATTTACTTTATAATAAAAAAACAAAAAAATTTTATATCAATAAGTAAATTAGTTTAATAATTTATTAAAAAAATATATAACTTTCTTGTTTATTTCAAAATTATATAATTTTATGTAAATATTATGTCATTTTATTTCTCTCTTTTATTTATTAATAATAATATAAAACGAGATTTTCCAGATTCGAACTGGAACCCTTCTAAATGACAATTAGAAACTCTACCAATTAAGCTAAGATCCCTTAAAACAAACACAAAAGAAATAAAAAATTTTTACTAATAAATAAATTTAACAAGAGCGAGGTGATTCGAACACCTACCAATGATTTTGAAGATCGTCATACTAACCGTTAATACTACGCTCTTTTATATATGAATTCTTTTATTCAAAACAAAACAACAAAACACACTAATTGATTATGTTAAAAAAAGGGGGTAATTATCTAAGTTAAAGACTTAAAATAGAAAACAACAATAATACTTAAATATGGTAAGACTTAAATATTATAAAGTAAAGAAGAAATAGAAAAATGTAAACCATCTAAAATAACATTAGGGAAAATACCTAATAAAATAGTAGGTAATAATAAAGTTATTAATAGATTAAATTCTCTTCTAGAAATATCTTTAATAGGTTTTAAATGAGGAGAATAAATACCATAAGAAATTCTATTATATAAAAAAATAGAATAAATAGCAGATAATACTATACCAGTAGCACCTAAAGCTGCTATAATAGGGCTTCTTTCTCAAATACCAATTAAAGATAATTGTTCCCCTAAGAAATTTAAAGTTAATGGTAAACCAGTATTACTTAATGTGAAAATGAAAAATAATATAGTAAATACAGGCATATAAGTAACTAATCCTCTTACATAATGAATAATTCTAGTTCCTGTTCTATCATAAATTACACCTCCAACACAAATAAATAAAGCAGGAGAAACAAAACCATGAGCTAAAGCTAATAAAATAGCACCTTCTATACCTTGAATTGTATTAGAAAATAAACCTAATATAACTACACTCATATGTGCAATACTTGAATAAGCAATTAAAGCTTTAGTATCTTGTTGAATAATTGTAGCTAATGAAGCATAAATTAATGTAATAATTGCAATAGTTTGAACTAAAGGAGAAAAATAATTAGTAGCATCAGGTAAAAAATTTATTAAAACTCGTAAATAACCATAAGTAGCAAATTTTAATATAGTAGCAGCTAATAAAATAGAACCAGCTAAAGGACTATCAGCATGAGCTCTATATAATCAACCTGTTAAAGGTCATAATGGAGTTTTTACTGCAAAAGCTAGAAAGAAACCTAATCATAAGATTTTTTGACTATCTAAATTAATTTCTGATAAAGATATTATTTGAAAATCTGTTGATCCTACATAACTATATATTTGAAGTATAGCTAATAACATAAATAAAGATCCTGCTAAAGTATATAGAAATAATAATAAAGCTGATCTTATTCTAGCTTCACCTGAACCATATACTATAATTATTAAAAATAAAATAGGTAATACACTTTCAAAGAATATATAAAATAAGATTAAATCTAATACTATAAATACTCCTATTTGTAATGTTTCTAATAATAAAAATGAGATTAAAAAATATTTTAAATTATTATTTATATTATTATAATTAGATAAGACAGCTATAGGACTTATAAAAGTTGTTAATAATACAAAATATAATGATATTCCATCTATACCTATATTTAAATGACAATAACTTAAATCTATAAATTCATATACAAATTGATATTGACTAGTACTTGAATCAAATTCTAATCATATGTAGATTGATATTAAGAAATTTATTAACATAGTTATTAAAGTTATTCTTTTCATTCGAATTTTATTTTTTTTTGTATTTTCTGGTATTGTTAATAATAAAATACTACCTATTATAGGTATTAATAATAATAAACTAAGCATTTTTATATAAATTTATCCGATTTTGGCGACTAGAGTGTCTATTTAATATTAAATTTTAAATAGAATTATAAATAATAAATTAATTTATTTTATTTAAATTTTATAACAAATCAATTTTATAAATAAAGGGGATTTATTTTGTTCAAAACAAAATTTTTATATATTTATTGAGATTATTTTCTCTTCTTTTAATTATAATCTATATTGTTCCATGTGGTAACAATTTAAATGGTTATTTAAATTAATTAACTATTATAATTATTAAAAAACAAAATTATGATTATTAATTGTAAAAATAAAATTATGATTATTAATTGTAAAAATAAAATTTTTATTTAATAAATTCTCGGACACTGTGAGATTTGAACTCACGACTTTATTCAAGTACTCGTTTTCAAAACGAGCGCCATAAACCAGACTCGACCAAGTACCCTATAAATATTTTTATAAGACCGAAGGGGATTGAACCCTTATAATATCCATTATGAGCGAACTGCATTACCAATTATGCTACAGTCTTTAAATATTTTTTATATATTAATTCTTTTAATTATAGATTTATTACTTTAAATTATTAAAGGGGGTAAATTTAAATAAGTGTATTAATTTTGTTTTTTGTTTTAATATACTTAATAAATATTTATATGATAATAATGTTATCTAGATTAGTATAAATCTAGATTAAGAAGCTATATAAATAAAAACAAAAAAACAAAATTTTTAATTAAAAATTTTCAGTTTAAGAGTCTTATTTTTAAAGAAACTTATTTCTCATATTAATAGTTACTATTACCTTTAATAATAGGTCTATTTTATTAGAATTAACTCTTTATAAATAATAATTAGTGTAAATAGATAGCATCTTTAATATAAGATATTACTAATAATACAAATACATAAGCTTGAATAATAGAAACAGCTACTTCTAATCCACATAATGCTAAAAAGAATGCAAATGGAATTAAAGTGAAAATAGCTATTATAAAACTACTACTAAACATTTGATATAAGAAAGTAGATAATATTTTTAATAAAGAATGTCCAGCTACCATATTAGCAAATAATCTTATACCTAATGATAAAGCTCTAGCTAAATAGGATACAGTTTCAATTAAAACTAATAATGGAACTAAAGCTAAAGGAGTTCCAGATGGAACAAAATATGAGAAGAAATGTAATTTATGAATATATAATCCAAGTATAGTTACACCTGTTAATATAGTAAATGATAATCCAATAGTTACTATTACAGAAGTTGTAATTGTATATGAATAAGGTATATTACCTATTAAATTACTAATTAATATAAAGAAAAATAATGAATAAATAAATGGTAAATAAATTTCTTTTCCTAATTGTTCTCTTACCATTGTATTTATTGTTGTAAAGATACTTTCTATTGCTATACTTCATTTTGAGGGTAAAATTTTATTTTCATTATTACTTATTATATGTAAACTTAATATTATAAATAAGATTAACATAGAATATAACCCTAAATTACTTAAAGTTATATTTATATAACCAAATATAGGTGCTATAACACTTATTAGACTACTTACTTCAAATTGTTCTAATGGAGAATTTATAATCAAATTTAAATTTTGTAACATTTTGTTTTTATATTTTTGTTTCTAAAATTAGTATTAAATTTTTAATATAAATTTAATAACGAATAACTATAATTATAAAATATTATAATTTAATAAAAGATTAATTTTAATGAATTATAAATTTAAGTTATAAAAAAAAGTTTTTTATTGTCTTAAGAATTATATACTATTAATATGTTGCTTACATTTTTAGTGTATATATAAGTTCTATTATTAATAGATTAAATTTTATATGTTAACTTATTATATTTTTTTTAACTTTGGTCTTTTAGTTTTATAAAAATAAAGTTAAATAAAAATATAGATAGAAACACAGCCTTTACCAGATTCGAACTGACACTAGCAACTTGAAGGGTTGCTGTACGACCATTATACTAAAAGACCTTATTAGAATTGAATAAAATTTATGAAACTTAAATCATAAAACTTTAAAATGATTTATTTATTAAATTATGGTCTTAGAACAGTTATAATTAATCACATTAATTCAGTATTAATTCAATATTTCATCTAATATCTATAAATTTAATAAAAATTAGAATTTGCTAATAATATAACTTTAGATATTTAATTAAATCCACTTTAGATGTAGCTTAAATTATACCTTTTGTTCAATTAAAATAGTATCTCTTAATCCCTCTAAAGAAAACACATCTAATATTCAATTAGAATAAATACTTTATTACCTATTCATTTTGTTTGTTTTGTTTTTAATGAATTATAATAAAGATAAGTGAAAATTAACAAAGACAGAATGGGAATCGAACCCTTCTACTAACTAATGAGATTAGCGTGCAAACCGTTACACTAAACTGTCTAAAAATAATTAATTAGATTATATTGAACACTATTGTTATAAAACGTATACGAACAAAGAGACTTGAACTCTTAAGGAATTACTTCCACTCCTGCTTAAGAAGAGATTGTTTACCAATTTCAACATGTTCGCTTATTTATCACTCTTTTATACTTTTTATTCAGTAATTAATACTCTTTTAAGAATAATAAATAGTTATTAATTAATATTCTAATTTAAATTATTAAAATAAATTAATAGATTTAAGGTGTTAATAGGAATCGAACCTATGAATAAAGTATTAACAGTACTCCGCAATGACCTCTCTGCCATAACACCCAAATTATGGATTAGATTCTTTTTTGTGTTTGGTTGTTTGTTGTGTTTTAATTTCTTTAGTTAAATAATAAATTATAATTATGGTAGGCACGATTCGAACATGCTCTATGTCTCCTACCCAAAAGGAGCGACTGACCAATTTGTCATCTACCATTTAAATTGAGCAGTAAAGGAATCGAACCTTTTACGGCGCTAACCAATTCTTTTACAGAGAATCACCATTACCAATCGGATCACCTGCCCTTAAAATATAAATAAATTCACTTCTAAATAAATAATCTAATTCTAAAAATATATATAATATAATATGAAATTTTTATAACCTAATTTAAATTATAAATTTAGAATTATAATTGAAAGCACCTGGACTTGAACCAGGACTGTCTCCTTAAAAGGGAGACACTCAACCACTCGAGTTCTGCTTTCATATAAATATTTATATACTATAATAAATTAAAATTTACTGAGTTGACCAGATTTGAACTGATATTATTCATTACCAAAAAATGATGTTTTTCCAAATTAAACTACAACTCATAATATTTGGAAGTTATTACTATTTTAGATCTGATTAAAACAACAATTTTATTTTATATATAATTCTATATTTATATAATTTATAATGCCAAAAACTGGAATCGAACCAATATCAAAGTCTTACAAGGAATTCGTTTTACCAATTAAACTATTCCGGCTTAAAAACAAAAAACAAAACAAAATTTGTTTATTTTTATTTTAATTAAAAATTTGCCCCGAGAGAGAATTGAACTCACATTTCTATATCTTCAGAATAGCGCTTTGACCACTAAGCAATCGAGGCTTATAATGAAAATTTAGACCCAAATAAAAAGTATATTTTATTTTTAAATAAATAGTTTAATAATAAATTATAATGAATAAAATTAAACAAATTTTGGAGAAAGATAGACTCGAACTATCATATTTGTAATGCAAATACAACTGATTACCAATTATCAGATTTCCCCTTAGTTTATATATTCTTTTAAGTTATTATAACTTTAAAAAAAACAAAAAAAACAAAAAAAAATAATAACAAATGAAAATCTGAAAATATTTCCTAAAAAATATTTCAACATCTAAAATCAATCTACTAGCTGATATTAATAAAGAATTGTTTATTAACAAATTTAATAAATCCAATTATTTCAACATCAGAAATAACGATAAATTAAGTTATTTAAACTTTATTAATAGTTTAACTAGTGATTCCCTATATACAGTTGTACCAATTCTTTCCCTTACAGGAAAGCCTGATAAATTATATATTGTGTTAGGAAGATCTTTTCTAGTTAGTAGTTATAGTTCAACTGAAGTTATATATGAATATATATTAGACCATTATAACGATTCTTCAGATGATTATAACTTAGAAAGTTTGGAAAATTATATTATCACATTTAAATATAAAAAAATTTACATCGATCTAGATCAACTTAATAAAAAATTTACACCTAAATAATGATATCTAGATTTTTAAAATAATAAATATTAACCCCCTTAATCTAATTTTATGCTATTACCCCCTTAATCTAATGTGTTTGTATATACTAACTTTAGCTATAAAATGTAGTAATTTTTTTGTTTTTTTTGTTTTTTTTGTTTTTTGAAAGTTAGATCTGAAAGTTTAGAAGTTGAAACATATTTTAAAATTCTAAATTAAATCAAAGTTTTAAAATATTTAGTAAAATACAATAATTCTAATATGATTAGAAGAATAGGTTAGATCAGTCATTTATCAATATTACGTAGCTAGCAAAGAATTAAAGGCGACCAACATTTATAATAGAATTGAAACCAATCATTATAAACCCCATACAATTGTTTCGATAGAAAAAGAGAGGATTTAAAATAATAAGCTAAACAAATAAGTTTTACTTATAATTAGCAAGTGATATTTATTTATATAAATATCAGACATTTAATACAAGTCCCAAAGGGTTTAATACTTATAATATAATGTATTTATTTTTATTAATAATAATATTTTTAAATATTATTTATAATTTAAGTGGTATATATTACATACTTCCACTATTAATTTTAACTTTTCACATAATATATCTTACATTTATATTATTACATAATCCTGATTTTGATTTAGTTAAAATCATCAGATGATTATGTATCATAATAGTGATATATATAATAATTCACCATATTAATTTATTATTTTTAAAAATTTTATTAATAATTTTTTAACAAAACAAATTAGGTTTACATCAGTAAAACTTTTAGATATAATTACCCCCTTTTGTAATTAAATCTCATTCAATAAAGAACACATAATTTAAAGAAAATAATTCCGAGAAAGAATAAATTTAAGTTAGAATCTTAATGTGTTCACTAAATTAAAAATTATTCAAAAGACTTAAATTATAATCTGATATTTCTAATCAAAATGTCAGTAATTATAAGAGATTATAATCGTCACCGTTATCGATTTCATCTTGCAAAGATGAAGTCGATCGACAAATTTCAGAAAAAAAAAAATATATATTTTAAATGACATTATTTAACTATGTTTTAGAAACAACTGTTTATTCACTACTGCATTTGCAGCTACTCTTGGATTAATAACTTATGGTTTTACTAAATCATGCATTAATTCTTTTTATGAAGATAAAGAAAATAAAGGAATACAAACTGATGCATGAGAAAACTATTCAGATACACCAAGTCAAATCTTGTCTGAATCAGTGTCTCCAGTATCTCCTGAAGGTATTAGTTCTGTTACTACTGTATTACCAGTAAGACCAATGGAAATAGAAGTTATACCAAACCCTGATATTTTGAATATTCAAAATATATCTAATTATATTGATGTGGGAGTACAAACTCTTTCTAGTGGAGATGCTGTAATAATTACAGAAATGATACCTGTATTTCCAGATTCATTAAATTCAGGAATAATACCTACTGTCGATATAACTACTAGAGTAATCGAACATTCTGCTTATTTAGCTACTTATGCAGATAGAGCAGAAGCTTTAGCTGACATGTTGGGGTTAGGTTTCCTATAAATTTAATCTTCATTAAATAGACAATTATTGTTTATTTAATTTTTTAGCTCTTCTTTTATTATTTATAAAATTTACTATTTTTATGAATTGAATGAAATTCGCCACCTAAATCTTGAATTAAAACTTCTTTTAACTCAGTTTTATTAGAGAAATGATTTATATCACCTATTCTCCCTGATAAATCAAATGTTTGAATAGAATTAATTTTACCATCAGATAGTCAAGTTGTTTCGTAATCGAAATTAATCACATGATTATTATTAGTAGTAAAACATACAGTTTTTGCATGTTTTCAACAGTCACCAAAATCAACTTTAACTTCTCTTAAATTTTCATCAAATTCAATGGTAGCTTTATCTCAAATCAAATCATCATAAAATGGTGATTTATTAGGATCAATATTTGATGTAGAAGGTTCCACAGCATCTGTTTCATTTCTTTTACCTCTAATTTGTTCCATTAATGCACTAAATCCAGAAATATTATCCTTTTTAACTATTTCTTCAGATGAAGTTACTTCAGGGATATCCAACGATTTATTATCTAAAACAGGTGTCCCATATTCTTTTCTTTGAGATTTGATGTCTTTAAAAAGATTAGTAAAACTAGATTTATTTTCGTCAAGAACAACACTTTGATCTGTGTTTTCTATTAGAGGAACTAATGTATCATCTTCATTATCATCAAATAATGCCTGTGTATCATCGAATAAATTAGTAATAGATGGTAAATGCGTTATAGGAGTTTGAACTGGAGAGGATTGAACTGGAGGTGATGCTCATTCTTCTGTTTGATTAATTTGTTCGGTTAAAATAGGAGATAAAACCGATTTATAATTTTCTGTTTGTAATTCATCTACACTATAATTAGTATATAAATTTTCAGTGTCATCTTGAATAATTTCTGATTCACTTTCTAAAATGGGATCTAATTCCTGATGAATTGTTCTTGGGGTAGATTGATTAACAGGAGACAATTGATTATGAGGAGAATCACCTCTATCACTTCAAACTTCTTCAATTTGTTGATTTTCTTGAATTGCTTCATCTGAAAGAACGCTTTCTCTTTCTTCATGAGAATTAGTGTAAATATCGTTTTCTATTCAAATAAATCTGTCGATTTGATCTTCAATATGAGGAAGAGCAGCTCAATTGTGATAAAGTTTATAACTAGTAGATAAAGATAATAATAAACCTCTTAAAGTGGAATATACAGCAGCTTTAGATTCAATATCAGGGAAATCATCAGTTTTATTTTTGATCATGAATTTTTTAATTTGAGCCATTAAAGTTTCAGATTCTCTTTCAAATTGTAATCAATTTTCACCAGTAATTTGAGTTATTATTTCCGGTATATTTTCTGTATCCAAAATTCTATCATTTAATTGAGCTTGAGCAATTAATTTCTCACCTTCATGTTGCATTTCTCAAGGTGTTTGTTCTGAATCTGGATCTACAAATGCTTTACCTTTACCTCAGAAGTTTTGACCTTTAAGATTTGGTTCGAAATCAGAGAATTCTTTCAAATTTAAATCTTTAGCTCTATCTTTAAAATAAAAATTCATATCTGAATCTAACTTGCTTCTTGATGATGATGCAATTGGATCTAATTTAATAGTTTCCACACTAGTGTTATCCAGATTAGTAAATTTATCTTTAGGAGAAGAATTATCTTTTCTAAATAAGTTTTTTACTCTATCCCAAATATCCGGTAAGCCAGATTCTGAATTATAGGTCGGTAAACCATTCCCAGAATTGTTTGGGTCATCCCCAGGTCTTGATCGAAAAGTTCTAATTCATTGTAATAAAGAAATACCACCAGTTTTGATTTCATCTTGATAATAGAACGCAACTCCTGCTAATATTAGCATTAATATCAAAAAATAATATTTATTATTATTATTATCCGATTTATTAGGATCTAATTCTGTTTAAAATAAATCAACATTTATAAGTCTGAATTTAAAGGTAATTGAAACTTAAAACTCAATCAATTAAATATTGTGAAACTGATTGTATTAGTCTTTTTAAAATAAATTTTAATTTAGTAAAGGTAATTATCTAAACTTGAGTTTTAACAAGGGGGTATAAAATTTTAAATAAAATAGATATATAAATTGAAAAATCTAATTAGTAAAAATAAAAAACAAAAACAAAAAATGTATAAATAATTAATTTTTATAATTAGTTTGTGAAGTCTTAGCAATAGAGATAGCTCCAGAACCTATTTCTAAAATAAATCCTATTGTTAATACTACAAAGAAAATTAAGGCTATACTAAACCCAAAAGTACTTACTTTATATAAAGTAACAGCTATAGGGAATAATAATAATATTTCTAAATCAAAAATTAAAAATAACATAGCAACTACATAAAATTGAATTTGGAAATCAGTTCTATTTTGTTTTCTAATAGCTGAATATCCACATTCATAAGCTGAGATTTTAGATTCATCAGGTCTATGTACTGAAAATAAGAAATTTAAAAATAATAAAACCAAAGCTAAAATAGGAACCAAAATAAATAACATTAATAAATTATTCATTAAAAATTAAATAAAGATAAAGAAAGTATTGTTGTACTATTTAATAAAATTGATGGTTTAAGAACAAACAATAAAATAGATAATGTTAAAGTAGATATAATAAAACTATTAGTACTACTTATTTCTATTTCTGAATTAGAATTTAAATTATTAATTATTTTTAATTCTTTATCAATATATTCAGATGTATTTTCTTCTTCTATAAATAATATTTTTATTATTTTTAAATAATAAGAAGCACTTATTATACTTACAAAAATAGCTATTATAGACATAAAGTAATATCCATTTTGAATTGCTGAATATAATACAAACTGTTTAGAAAAAAATCCTATTAAAGGAGGTATACCAGCCATACTAAATAAGCAAATTGTTAAAGTTATTGATAATACAGGATTTAAGAAAAATTGACCTTTTAATTCTGATATATAATTAATATCATTTTCTATTCCTGTTTCATCTTCAACCATTATACTTTGTATTAAATCTCTAAAGGAATTTTTTATTATATATCCAAATAATATTATAATTAAAAAAGTATTTAAATTTGTAATAGTATATTGTATTATATAAAATATTAAAGCTTCTATAGATTGTTCAGAATTAATAGCTAAAGCTAGTAAAATAAATCCTACATGTGAGATAGTACTATAAGCTAATAATCTTTTTAATTTAGATTGAGCTAAACCTAATATTGTACCTATTAATAATGATAATAATGAACTTATTAATAATAAATTTTTACTTCATAAATAACTATTATTAAAACTTAAACTATTACTATTTATTATATTGTTTAAAGGATTTAACTCTAATAATATATTTATATTTTCTATTAAATTAATATGAGTTTGTATTTCAAATAATATTAATAAAATAGATATTTTAGGCATTATAGTTAATCATGTGGTTATTATTGTAGCACTATCTGCATATACATCTGGTGCTCAATTATGCAATGGAGCTGCTGCTATTTTAAACAATAATCCTATAAAGATTAATGTTAAACCTAAACTAAACCCTAATAGTATATTATTATTATCAACTACTGAAATCATACTATATATTGATTCTAAATTAGTTAATCCTGTGAAAGTATATATTAATCCACAACCTAATAAAATTATACAAGAAGCTAAACTACCTAATAAAAAATATTTTAATCCTGCAGATATTGCTAATTCTGAATGTCTATATAAAGAAGCTAAAATATATACTCCAAAAGATTGTAATTCTAAACTTAAATATAATGTGATTAAATTAGAAGAAGATACTAATAATAAAGAACCTAAAGTTGATATTAATACTATTATTGAATATTTTATTCTATAGTTATTTATTGATAATATATTATGACCTTCTTCATTTAATTCTAGATTATTATCTATAAATTTATGATTTATTAAAGGTCAAGCTATTAGTATCACAGAACCTGTTAATACTATAACTATATCAAAGAATTGTGTGAATAAAGTAATTTGAAATAAACCACTATAAATACCTATACCTGATCCAATTGACTGAATATAAAAAGCATTAAAAGCTAATGCTCCAGTATAAAGTAATAATAGAGAAGATATTCTTAAATATAAATTTGGTGAAATATTTCTATTTCTCGAAGGTAGGGCTATTGCCACTATAAGAATCATGATACTAATAAACATCATTACTTTGGGGAGTTTTGTGTATTTTAGGTTTAGAAATTCTATATTTCTTTTCTAACCTATTTTTTTAATCACAATTAATTAAATTAAAATATATTTAACAAAAATTTTTTAATTTATTAAAGTTAAGATTATTACATCCTATTGGATTTGAACCAATATACAATTACTTCGAAGGCAAACGCTTTTCCAATTCAGCTAAAGATGTTACAGATTTATAATTTTGTATCAAACTTTAGATTTTTTTTTGGTTATTTAAATAAATTAAATAACATAAAAAGGATATAATATTCAACTAAAAAGAAAATTTAAACTTTATATATTTCTTAATTTTATTCTTTTAAATAGATATTAAAATATAACTTATTAAAATTCTAATTTGGTTACAACAAAATATTTAGAAGAATATTTTATTTTGATTTATATTTATATATAAATATTATACGAGTAAAGAGACTTGAACTCTTACGATTATAAAGTCATAAATTCCTAAGATTTACCCGGCTACCAAATTTCGGCACACTCGCAAATTAATAAGTGTTTATATTAAATATATATTATAAAGACACTATTCAAAAACAAAAACACAAAAACAAAAAATTTTTTGTTTTTAACAAAATAATTATAAATAAGAGATAGAGTAATCGAAACTCTGTCTGCATAGTGTAAATATGCTGTTAAACCACTCAACTAATCTCTTACTTTTTATTATAAAAAGGGGGTAAATTTTATTTATTTTCCAGCAGCACTTTCCAGTACGGCTACCTTGCTATGACTTTTGAGATGTTACTCAATTGATTTGATAGAAACTAATTAGTTTAACATGGCCGTTATATTATTTAATAATAAATAACTATTTAAATTTATAAATAATAAATTTAATGTTAACTATGAAAAATTATAATTACATTTCTATTTCCATCAATATAAGCTTCTTCCCAGCGACAGACAGTTAGTTCATCACGGATGCTAGTTTCACCGTTGCGCTTATTATCAACGATTACTCGAAATTCCTTCTTCATGTTCCCGAATTGCAGAGAACAATCCGTCTAAATTTATATTTTAACTTTTTTTAATGATTAGCTCTTCCTGCTTTCCAAATTTAATAAATTTATATAAAAATATTAAACTAAATGAATTACTAATTTTTCAATTATTTATTTTATAATTTAAAAAATATATTATCCTTAATAATAAACTAAATATTTAATTCATTTTAGAAAAAAGTTTAGCATCACTTTGTAAAAGTTTTTGTGGCACGTCTATAGCCCAGTTCATAAGGGCCATAACGACTTGTCTTAGCCCCAAATGAAACTCTATAAGAATCATTAATTGTTAAGTATATTTAAACTATAAATGATTAAATTAACAATAGGGATTTCGTCCGTTAGCGGAATTAACCTCAGTTCTCACGATACGGACTGAAGACAGCCATGCAACACCTGTATTAAATGTTTTAAATAATTATTTAAAATATTATTATATTTTAAAGTTAAAACATTCCTTTATAAAAATAAAGTTTTTATTCAAGAACTGGTAAGGTTTTACGCGGATTATCGTATTAAATAACATGCTTCACTTCGTTTGCTCCGAAACCGACTAATTTTTTTGTTTTCAACTTTGCAGTTGTACTCACAAGGCGGAATGGTTATCGTGTTAACATTGCCATTAATAAATTTATTACTAATAACTACCATTCATCGTTGACAGAGAGGGGTATTTTGGGTATCTAATCCTATTTCCTATCCTCACCTTCGTTTCTGAGCGTCAATCATTAATGGAAAAAAGCTTTCGCCTTTAATATTCTACTTAGTATTTAAGGATATCAGACCTACTCTAAGCATTATTTGATATATCCTCTATTTGATTCTAGCTTTTATTCTTAACTTATTAAATTTTGTGTTTTATAAGTAAATTTAAAAGCCGCCTACAAACCCTTTACGCCTGATTAAGACGATTAACGTTTGTGTCTCTGGCCTTACCGAGTCTTCTGGCACCAGTTTTGGACGACACTAATAATAAGGTAATATCATTATTTTCCCTTATGTTATCAATTATTTTAATTGATTTCAGTTAGCTAGTTCACTCTTTCGAGCATTGACTAATATTCTCGACTGCTGGTAATATAAAACTACTTGGGAGATTTCATCCCCAATGTGGCTATTTGTTCTCTCAAACGTAGCTATTGATCATCGGCTTGGTAGGCATTTACTCTACCAACTACCTAATCAAAATAAATAGTATTTTATAACAGAAAATTTCCTTTAATATAAATTAATTTTTTATTTAACTTATTTTAATTATTAAATTTTATTAATAATTAAATTTATTTCCTATTTATGAAAATTATAAAGTAACTTATTTATCTTTCTCACCTTTACACCTTATTACCTTATAATATCTTATATAATTATTAATTATATATTATATTGTCGGAAATAATGATTTGCATGTCTTAAACTACTGAACAACGTTCAATCGGAACCAAAATTAAATTCTTATGATTTTTAAACAATAAATTAATATTATAATTTATTATTATATTTTATATGCTTTAATCGCAATATTTAGTATCTCTTTTAAATTAAATAATTATTTTAAAACTATCTAAACTTCCAAAACATTATATATAAAGTTAAACAGAATCTAATTGTAAATTAAATTTACAAAGTTTTATATTAAATTAATAACTAACTCTGTATTTAAATTAATCAAATGAGAACAAATCAATAAAGTTCGAATTTTATTTCAAAATTTAAATGGATAAATAGATAATGAAATAAGATAATTAAAGTAATCAATCTTTAAATTTAAATTGAAAAGGATTTAAACTTTCAAAAATTAATTAGATAATATTATCTGATTTACTTTTAAGGGGGTAATAAAATCAAAATTAATTTAATAGATTAAATAGGAAATTTCAAAAGTATTTAATCAATTATAAGTTAAATAAGTAATAAATATTTAAGTAATAAAAATAAATAAATTAATACGGTGAAATATTAAATGCTATTAAAATACTAGGGATTAAAATAATAAAAGCTACACAAACAGGTAATAAATTTAATCAACATAATTCAATTAAAGCATCATATCTCATTCTAGGTAAAGTAGCTCTAAATCATACAAACATAAAACAGAATATACATGTTTTTAATCCAAGTATTATTGATTGTAAATTCATTAAAGAATCATTAATAAATAATTCAGGTAAATGATATCCTCCTAAAAATAAAATAGAAGTAATACAACTAAATAAAACTATTGAAGCATATTCAGCTAAAAAGAAGAAAACAAAAGGTACACTAGAATGTTCAGTAAAGAAACCAGCTACTAATTCAGATTCCAACATTTAACTTGATTCGATAAATAAACATATCAAATCTAATATAATATATTAGATTATTTGTTTACTTATTTTACTTATTTTTAATTTCACTATTAATTTTTCTAATATAGAATTTACCTTTAAAAAGTTTACCTGATTTAATGTATCTAGAAATAGTCGTTTTATGTACACTAAACTTATTTGCTAATTCAATTTGATTAGAGTATTTTTCAATTATATTATAATTTTCATCATATAAACCTAATGGTCTAATACTCTGTTTAATTGACATTAAATTTGGTGTATTTTCGCTATGAGTTTTTCCAAATATAGGGTTTAATTTACCAGGTTTACTTATTAAACTTAAAGTTATTTTATTATGAGTTTGACCAAACATAGGAGGATTAATTTTATTTACAAATCTTGATTTAATTTTTTCTATTGCTTGTTTTGTATGCTTATACCCTAACATTGAATTAGCCTTTTTTTTGAAATTAAATAGAGAAGAAAAAGGAAAAGCAGATATTACAATAGTTTCAATATTTTTTAATAATACAGTAGGATCTTTATGAAAATAATATATTATTAAATTAAAACTTTTTAAACCATATTTTTTTATAGATCTTTGTAATCTTATGTTAGAATCTCTACCTTTTATATGATCCATTATTCTAGAATATAAATTTATACTAGAACCAATATATTGTTTAGAAGATTTAATATGTATTAAACCATAAACCCCACCTAAATTACTCAAATCTTTCTTTAATAAATTAATATTAGAAAGATCACTATAAGTTTTTTGAGGTTTAATAGGTATAGTATTAAAACACTGAATATAAAAAATAGAAAACAAATTATCGTATTGAAGTTTCTCATAGTAAATTTTGTAAGTTAAAAACAGTAAAACAAGTAATAATAATAATTTCAATATTATATTTTATCCATTATCTTTCAATAATGGTTGGACTATATCATATTTCATTTAGTTATTAGAAATTATCGCGTATAGTCTCTGAGGTTCCTACTCAATTTAATTTTAAGAGTTATTATGTTTTGTTTAAGAAAATAAGAAATTAATGTAAACAGAACAGATAGTTATATTTGTTGTCTTGTTTACTCTTTTATTTTTAAAATAAATATTTCAAAGAAAAGGGGGGTAAATTTTAATTAATTTCTTATTTTCTTAAATTTAAATTTGTTTATTTGATTTTAAACAACTGGTCTTAAAATTTCATATTTTTGGTTTCCTGCTGATTGTCCATTGTATTATCTTTAAGATTTTAACTATCTATTTATAATTATTATTATTTAAATTAGATGAGTACTTAAAGCTTTAGGGTGTTCCAGCATACAGCGATATTTATAGAGGCCAAATCAATTAGTTTTTAGCCTCTTGTAAATCAAAAGGTGTCCGAGATGTTTCAGCTAATATAGAAATAAAATAAAATATAAATACTGGAAATAATGGTATTATATATCAAATAGCTTGTTGATTTTCAATTATAGTTGTAAAATTAAATGAACCTGTTAATAATATAATTATTAATATAGCAGAACTTAATATTAATTCATAACTAATCATAGCAGCAGTACTTCTTAAAGAACCTAAAAAGGCATAAGTAGAATTAGCTGATCAACCAGCAAATAATACACCATATACTCCTAATGAAGATAAAGCTACAGTATATAATATTCCTAATGAAAAATCAGATAAAGTTAAACCTTGTCCAAAGGGAATAATTCCTCATCCTAATAAACTAAATATTAATGAAAACACAGGTGCTAAATAAAATAAAATTTTATTTGATTGAGAAGGTATAACAGTTTCTTTAACTATTAATTTCAGAGCATCACTAAAAGGTTGTAATAGACCATAATACCCTGTAGTATTAGGACCTACTCTTCTTTGATGAGCAGCTAATTGTTTTCTTTCTATTATAGTCATAAAGGCTACAGATAATAATATAGGTAATATTACTAATAATACATCTAATAAATTAATTATTATATTTAACAAAGTTAAAATTAAATTATTTGTATTCATAGATAAGTATAATTATCATCTTTATTTATATCTATATTTTATTTTATAAATTGACCATCTTTTTATAATTTATTATTTAAATTTTCTTATGTTTTAAAGAATAATTAAATATATAAATTTAAATTATAGTTCTCAATTACATTTTTCATAAAATTTAAATAAACATAAATATTGATTAAAATAGTTAATTAAAATTAACAACATAACTTAAAAAATATCTATTTTATTAATTAATTATAATAAATAAATTAATTATTTTAAGTAGAATAAATCATTAAAATTAATTAGATTTATTTAAATCTAATTAATTTAGAATTAATTATAAAGTAAAAGACACTGTAACAATAATTTTATTTTATATTAAAAAAAAAACCTAATATTATAGGTCTAAAGATTTGTACAAATATTAATTATAAATAAATAAATAGTAAAATGAAAAGGTTAAACTATTCTATAAGCTTAGAGATATAAATATTTTATTTAAATTAATGAATTCTTATTCTCTTTTGGATTCGAACCAAAATTAACACTTTAGAAGAATGCAGTTCTACCATTGAACTAAGAGAATTAAATATATTCTACTTTAGATTAAATTAAACAAAATTTTTATTTTTTAAGTTTAATTGTAAATAACCAAAGTATAAGTTATATTTAATAGTTTTCTTTTAATTATAGTATTATTAAAATTTTTAATTAAATTTAGAGTTAAGAGGGAATTGAACCCTAACATTTATAGATTTTGCAGATCTACTACAGAAACCATCTGTAAACTCAACTCTAATCTTTTTAATTTAAGAATCACCAGTTTTCTTAAATTTTTAGGGTTTTAATTAAAAAAAAAAACTATTTATATTTTAAAGTAAAATTTTTATCTATTATAATAAATTTTAAAGTTAATTATAAACAAAAAATAAACACTTTACAATTGAATCTAATTAGATCACTAAATTTTTTAAAAAGGGGGTAATTTTAATAATATTAGAATAAATTAAATAAGATTATTTTTTATTTAATGAAATAAATATAGGTGCTATCATAGATAATAATAATATAATACTACATATAATTAATAATATAGCAGCATAAGTGTAAATTAAATGTCCTATAGCTTCAATTTGACTAAATGAAATAAATGTAGTATCAGCAACATTAGATTGATAAGTAGTATGAATATTATTAACAAAATTTAATTCATTATTATTTCAAATAAATAAATTAAAATTAGTAATAGTATCAAAGATTAAATTTAAACCAGAGACATTATTAAAACTAAATGGTAAAATATTTAACATTTCAAACAAGAATAATGAAGCAACTACAAAAGCTAAAGGTAAATTTTTAGTATATTGTTTTCCAGTATCTATAATATCTGTTAATGATATATTAATCATCATAATTACAAATAAAAATAATACAGTTATAGCACCTACATATACAATAATATATGATAAACCCAGAAAACCTATTCCAGATAAGATTAAATAACCTGCAGCATTTACAAATACAGAAATTAAATATACTACTGATATTACAGGATTTTGAGAAGTTATAACTAATACACTAGATATTATAGTTGTAAAACTTAATATATTTATTAATATATATTTCATCTTTAAGATCTTTATTAAGCCTATATTTATATTTTATGTGTTATTAATATTCGATCTAATTTTTTTGTTTTTATTAAAATTTGAACGATAAAGGCTATAAACATTAAAATTTGAATTTAATGATTAAATTCAATAATATTTTGTAAATCTTAATAACAATTAATAATTTAATGCAGGTTTAACCTAAAAATATAATATTCTAATTATAGAATATTTTTGAATTGCTATTATAATATTTTATAAGAATTTATAATTATTTTTCATAAATTAAGCTTCTTACAAATGTAATATTTATTTATAAACTAAAACACATTTATTTTAAAGGGTCGTAAATTTAACATTATTAATTAACGAAAACTGAATAGTAAATATTCTCTTTTATGGTCAAACAAAAACCTCTTTCATTCAAAATTAAAACCGAGCGACTTTAAATCCTATTTTAAATATTAGAGTTAATCAGAATCGAACCGATAAATAAATTTTCGATATTTCTTATCCAAACCATTGGACATTTAACCTTTAGTAAAATTTACAAAAAAACAAAACAAAATATTTGAGGGGAAAATAAAAAAAATGAAATTAATCAAAACAAAACAGTTGAAACAAAACAAACTGTTGATATTAAACAAAACAACAAATCAAATGATTCAATAATCCAAAAATTTATTGAAATATTCTTATTGTTAAAATCAATTATTCTAAAAATTACATTGATTGCTCTAATAATTAAAATAATTAAAAAATATAAATATTTAAGACTTTTCTTTAAATTAATTAATAGAATGATAGTTGGAATATTTGGTTTTAGTTTGTTTGATATCTGAGGAGTTGATTTATTTCATGGTTGATTCGCTTGAATTAGACAAACCCCCATTTATTTATGATTTGCCACTTTAATAGCCACCAAGGGTTACTCAAGACAAACCGAAAACAGAAGTGGATGAGAGGTGAAAACCCCTGATTGAGAAACAGAAAAAACGAAAGGAAGCTATAAAAATGGTAATTGAGAAGCTAGACAATTTGATTGAAACACTCCAGAAACAACAGAAATAGCTAATAATTCTGATAATACCTACTTGTATTTAGCATTATTTCTAATATTCTGTGGATTTGCTTATTATTACAGAGAAGATCTTTATAAATTGGGAAATTTATTTAGAAAACCGGATAATCCACCAAGTGACGATTTATCTTCTCCATTAGAATATGTAGAAGAACCTGTTAATAGGAATATTTTTGATAGAATTAAAGCAGTTTTCTGACCAAATAATGAACAAGCTAAATTGAAACAAATTGTTAAAGATAGATTCAATGGTTCTGATTTAGAAAGTATTAAATTAAATAATGTGAGTCAAGAAACGATTAAACCGGAATACACATCAAAAATGGAACCAGTGGCAACCACTTCAAAAGTTACATTAGACCAACCCGACACTGTTTTTAAACCTGCCAACATCGAAGGATTTACTGATAGAATGATAGAGGCTCAGTTTACAGGTGAAAATTATCTAAATTTTCGGGATAAATCTAAAACTTTAATGGCTCAAATTAATTCATTTCTAACATACCATAAAATTGATAGCTTTCCATCTATAGTTGCTCAACAAGCATTATATCACTCATTAAGAACAAGATTATTACAATTATCACTTAATGAGAGATGATATAACATGTGACTTAATGAATCAAATGTGGAAGCTAGAATTGACGAATTCATTAGAGTCGAAGATGAAGTTTATAATTATCCAACTATAGAAGATGTTGACAGTGGGAGTGATGGATCTTCTAAAACATGAAGTGATGTTTCTGAAAAACAATCAACTCCTCAACAAGAGGCACATCCTCTTGAAACTGTTGAAAATGAAGAAGTAGCAATTGAAAAACCTAAAGCTAAAGTTGATTCATTATTCGATCGAATTAAAGCCAGAAGAGAAGCAATATCACCTTCTAGTGAACTATTAGAAAGTGAAAATGTTATTAAACAGGAACCAAATATAAAACCTAAACCAAAATTTAATTCTTGATTAGATGAAATTAGAAGTAGAAGAAATGATGATCACGTAGTCGGCTCTCCAATAAGAGAAACCGATGAAATAGAAACAATTCAACCATCTGTTGATGCTAACTCAACGCCTTCCACTTCAGGAATTAATCAATTATTAGATCAAATTAGAGGTAGAAGAAATGATGTTGATGTAGTTGGTTCCCCAATTCGAGAAACAGAAGCTGAAATTATCCAAGATGATGAAAATAATTTCTTAGCAACACAAGCTACAAATGTTGTGGATGGTGTTAATCAGTCATTAGAAACCACACAAGCTCCTATTGAAACAGAACAACCATTAGCTCAATTAGCAGCTGTTAACAATCAATTTGATGATACGGCTTTATTATTCGAAGACGATGACACATTAATTCAAGATGATAACCATCCAGCACCAAATAATTCTCCTGATTTAGATCTAATAAATAGTTGAGATAAAGTTAAAACAACTGTAGATGGTCCAATTGTTAATCTTGAATTTGGACAAATGTGAAAACATTGTAAAGAAGTTAATATAACAACTTCTGATAATAAAATGGCGGTTTGTACTTTTCGAACACCAACTGATACTTTAGGAAGTTCTTCAATGCCAGATCCAATTCAAACAGTTAATTTACGTGATTTTATATCTTGAAATAGTGGAGCAAAAGTTAGAGGAGTTAGTGTAGTTGACGAAAATAATTTTCTATTGGTGCTTTATAGCGATAATACTTAAAAGTAGAGTTATTTTAACTCTTAGACTTAAATTAAGATAAATAATTTATCTTATAATATATATGTCACTCGTTGTTAGCTTAGTCTAGCACAAATTTTAGAAACAAAATGTTAAAAAGAATGAAATTACTAAAAAAATTTTTAAAAACCGTTTCAACCAATAAAATGAATTTTTTAACAGAGATAAATAAAGAATTGTTTATTAACAAATTTAATAAATCCAATTATTTCAACATCAGAAATAACGATAAATTTTCGTATGTTAATTTTATTAATACTTTACACTCTGATTCTTTGTATATGGTCGTTCCAATTATTTCAATTACAGGAAACCCTGATAAATTATATATTGTGTTAGGAAGATCTTTTCTAGTTACTAGTTATAGTTCTACTGATTTGATTTATCAATATATATTGGATAAATACGATGAATCCTTAGAAGAAAATAACTTAGAAACATTGGAAAGTTATATACTAACATTCAAGTATAAAAAAATTGTTATTGATCTCGATCAGTTGAATAAAAAATTCGGAACCAGATAACGGTTTTTGAGAAGCACTAGCTTATTTTTATCTTATTACCCCCTTTAAGGATTAATTACTTGTTGGTATAAGTTAGAAAATTCGAATATTTCTGTTTAGGTTCGATTCCTATTAATTCTATGTAAGAGTTTTTGGTTGCTTGATATTTGATTTTGAATGGGTAAGGGATAAATACAATATATTTTAAAACTATCCTTAATTTAAAATTGATGAAGTTAACTGTGTAAGAAAAGAATCTGGGATAAAATGATTTTTTTTTTGTTTTTTTTTCTAAAATTTTCATTAGCTTCATTATTTCTGGCTATAGTTCCAGGATCACTATCTCCTGGATAAAAATATCATCAAATTATTCCTGATAAAATCAAAAATGTACATGTTCCAAATATAAAATATTTATTTTTATATATTGGAATTTCATCTCTTATTGGTATTTCATCTGTTTTTTCTACTCACTTCATTCGTTTATTTTGATCTTGACTCAACTTTTCAATTGTTTCACTTCTTGCTGAAGAATTATTAATCGACTTCAATTCGGATTTGGTACCAAATTTTACTTCATCTTCTTTGAATAATATTCGTATTCATTTATAAATTGAAGAATTTCTTAAAAAATCCAACATAGATTCAAAATAATCGATTCCATAAATATCAAATAAAGAAATACCAAAAATTGATAAAATAATTAAGTTAACTACTTTTCAAATTAATCTGAATACTTTAAATTTAGTAAACAGTCTAATTATTAAAGCGATTAAACTCATTTTTAATATAAAAGCTTTATAGCTTATTATGTTTTCTCTAATTTTAGAAAAAACTGTTTGATCCTTTATTACTTCTAATTGTTTTATATTTTCAATTAGTTCTTTTTTATTTAGATTCATTAAATTTGTATTTTTTAAATTCATTTATAATTCTTTTAAGATTATATATTAATTAAATTCTTTCTAAAAATTAATTTTTAAAGAATCTATTAATAATTTTTCTTTGAAAACAAGATTTAATAATCTTAACATATCTAAAAACAAAAGTTTAGAAAATAACTTTAAATAATTTACTTGAAAATCAAATATTGTGACAAGGATTTTTTGTTTTAATTAAAGAACTCTCGTTCTTATTCTCTTTGAGATTCAAACTCAAATTAACATTTTACTGAAATGTTGTTTTACCAATTAAACTAAGAGAATTTCTTCACAAGATAGTACCTTTTAATTATATTTATTATTATTTTTTAATTATATTTATTATTACTTTTAATTATAATTTTATAGATAGTTTTAAAATAATTTATTAAATTAAAAGTAGCAATAAGTATAAAATTGCTCAAATTAATTTTAAAATTAAGATTAATTTTGGAAAGTTAAGATTTAGATTTAAAAATCTAAATAGGTTATAGTTTATACATTTAATTAATCCTATAACCCCTAAATTAAGACTATTCTTAATTTAGACATTGTCACATTAATAGTGCAAAACAAATTTTAATATGAATAACATAATAAAATTAAGAAAAATCAGACAAACTAATGTCTGAAATACAATAGTATTTAATACTAACAACAGGGTTTTCACAAAGAATCTATTTGAAAAATTTTTAGATCAATTCTGAAATAAAATTGAATCAAAATTTTCCGATAATAATCACTTATTTATTTTATTAAAAATTAAATACATAAATAATGATTATGCTACAATAGGAAATCTTCAAAGATTAAATCTTGAAGATAAAATTTGATATTTAAATGTTATATTAGAACTAATGGAATTTAAATCTGAATATTACAAAGAAACACAAATAGATTCTTTAATATTTAGTTATGGGTTTAAATCAGGTCAAGCTCCAATTAAATCTAATCTAATAAATAATTTAAATTTTCAAATTTATAAAGATAATAAGTTACCTATATCAATAAATATTTTTGATTATGGTACATTAATAACATCAAGTAGAATAGAAAATGGAACAAAATATATATTTCAAAATAATAAAGCTGAAATTATTGTTATTGATAAATATGATAACAATTATAATATCGAAATTTTTAGAAATCGAGTCAGCTTAATAAAATATACTGATAACATTATATCAGAAAATAATTTTGTTAGAACTATAAAAAATAATAAATTTTATTTTGAAAATAATAAAGAAATTTTATTTTTGAAAGAAATAAAAACAAAATTCATTAGTAAATTAACAAAATCTAAAAACCTAACAAATAATTTCATAACTTTAGACATTGAAACATATATTAAAGATAATATATTAGTTCCATTCTGTATTTCAATTTATGATGGTAGAAAAACTTCTTCATTTTTCATCAAAGATTATAAAAATGTTGAAGATATGATAATTTCAGCTTTAAAATCGATCTTGATAAGAAAATATAATGGTTACAAAATTTATGTCCATAATTTAGCTAAATTTGACATAATATTCCTATTTAAATATTTAATTAAACTAGGATTAGTTAAACCAATAATCCATAATAATAAAATAATTTCTATTAATTTAAATTATGGTGAAAATTATCAAGTTCAATTTAAAGATAGTTATCTTCTACTATTAGGATCATTATTGAAATTAAGTAATTCATTTAAAGTAGAAAATAGAAAATTAATATTTCCATATTTATTTGTAAATGAAAGAAACTTAGATTATATAGGAAAAGTTCCTCTTTTAAAATATTTTGGTAACAAAATCGACTCAACAGACTATAATGAATATAAATCTAAGTATAATTCAAATTGATCTTTACGATCAGAATCTCTATTATATTGTGAAAGAGATGTAATCTCATTATATCAAGTTATAATTAAATTTTCACAAATGATTTTTGAACTATTTAATGTAAATATTCACAATTATCCAACATTACCTAGTGTAGCATTCGCTATTTTTAGAAGCAATTTCCTTGTTGAAAATTTAATACCACAATTATCTGGTAGAATAGCAGCTGATATAAGAGATGGATACACGGGTGGAGCTGTAGATATGTATATTCCAACAAATAAAGTTGGTACTAAAATATATTGCTACGACGTAAATGCCCTATATCCTTCTCAAATGTTTAACAGAATGATGCCCGTCGGTACTCCTATTTATTTTAAAGGAAATATTAGAGCACAAAATGCTCAAGCATTCGGATTTTTTTATTGCAAAATCACAGCTCCTGAAAATATCAAACATCCTATTTTACAAACTCATGTAAAAACAGATAGTGGAATAAGAACTATTAGCCCATTGGGTACTTGATCTGACATGCTATTTTCTGCAGAAATGGATAATGCTTCTAAATTGGGTTATAAGTTTGAAATCTTATGAGGATATACTTTCGAAAAAGCTAATATTTTTAAAGATTATGTAGAAACTTTACACAATATAAGAAAAAATTATCCCACAGATGATCCAATGAACTATATAGCAAAAATTCTATTAAATAGTTTATATGGACGTTTTGGAATGGACGATAATTTCATTAATGTAGATTTAATACACAAAGACTATTTTCAAGATTTTGAAAATAAATTCTTTGATAATATTATTAACATAGAAAATTTTGATGATTATAAACTAGTTCAATATAAATTTAAAGAAATAATAGAAAATCAAGAATCTACACATAATATTAGTATTGCAATAGCAGCTGCAATAACAGCATATTCAAGAATCCATATGACATTTTTTAAAAATAACCCCAATATAAATCTTTATTATTCAGATACAGATAGTGCTTACGTAGATTCCCCATTACCTGATGAATTAGTAGATAATAAAACTTTAGGAAAAGTTAAATTAGAAAACATTTGTAAAAAAGCTATTTTTCTAGCTCCAAAAGTTTATTGTTTATTAACAGAAAATAACAAATTTATTTATAAAGTGAAAGGTCTTAAACACGAAGTTAATATGACTTTTAAAGAATTTAAATCTTTATTAAACAAAGAAAAATTTATTAAAAAAGCACAAACTAAATGAATGAGAAATCTTTCAGATGCAAATATTAATTTAATTGAACAAGTGTATACTCTTAAAGTTACTGAAAACAAAAGAGTATTAATTTTCAATTCAAAAGGTTTATTAGTAGGAACAAAAGCCTATAAAATCGGTTCGAATAAAGATATTAGAAAATAATTTTATGTTATTACCCCCTTTTTTGTAATTTTATGTTATTACCTCCTTAATCTAATTTGTTTTGTTTTGTTTTGTTTTAATCGAAAAACAGCGTTTTTTATGCAAATTTTGATTAATTCAAATTTAGTTAATTTTGTGATTCGATCCATCAGTGAGTCGAAGTGTAGTCTATTTTTGTTTTTTTGAAAAAGGTCGAAAAAAAATGAAGTTTATTTTATTTTTGTTTAATTCTTCTTTTGTGAAGGTTATTTTCAAATGAAGTGTTTCTCTATATTAATTAAATTCTTTCTAAAAATTAATTTTTAAAGAATCTATTAATAATTTATCTTTGAAATTAAGATTTAATAATCTTACCATATCTAAACTAAACAGTTTAGAAAATAACCTTTAAATAGTTTTCTAAGTGAATTCTGTTTTGTTAATCAATTAAATTGAAATACTCTGACTATAAATTTTACTTTTAAATTAAAGAACTTTAGTTCTTATTCTCTTTGAGATTCAAACTCAAATTAACATTTTATTGAAATGTTGTTTTACCAATTAAACTAAGAGAATCATAATAAAAAGGGGGTAAACAAGGTACAAAATAAAGGGGGTAAAACTAATTTTTAGTTTTAATGAAAATATTTATTTTCGAATATCTTTTGATTTATTAATTTTATATGCTTTAGTAGCAATTAACTTATTATTTTTATTATAAATTAACTCTCTTTTGCTATCAGTTACTTTTAAAGTATATAATTGTTCTAATAAAGTAATTTTAGCTTCAGATAATTTTCTAAATAATTTTTCATGTGCTTTTTCAATAAAACTATCTTTAATCAATAAATTTTTAAAATCACTGAAACTTAATTTCACATCATGAGATAAACCTTTTACTTTGAAAATAAACTCATTAGAATCTGTAAGTAAACAGTAAACTTTTGGACTTAAGAAAATAGCTTTATTACAAACATATTCTAATTTTAATTTTCCTAAGATTTTATTATCTATTAAAGACTTGTCTAAATCTGAATCTGTGTAAATACTATCAGTATCAGAGTAATATAAATTTATGTTGGGATTATTTTTAAATTGACTCATGTGAATTCGAGAATAAGCAGTTATTGCGGCTGCAGTAGCCACACTTACATTATGAACTCCTTCAGATTCTTCAATTTTATTTTATGAAAATAAAATAACTATTAAACAATTTTTAAAATCTTATTATTTAAGTTTATCAGGTTTTATTTTTAATTTTAAAAGTTTAATTACTAAAATAACTTTATTTACAATTTTAATAAAATATTTTAGAAAAATTAGAATAATAAAATTTATATTTAGAATTATTAATTATTTTTTCTTATCTACATTTGGTATTTTTATATCTGATATTTATGGATTTAAAGAAATTATTGCAGAGATTGAGTGTTATTGAATGAAATATGTTAATTTTATTCATGAAACTAAAATTTATCAAACTTTAATTAAAATAATCAATCTTGTTATTGATATTGATGAAACAAAATCTGAAGTAATTAAAGATAATTCTAAAATTGATGAAAATAAATCTGGAGTAATTGGAGATAAACCTAAAATTGTTGAAAATAAATCTGAATCAAAAATAATTAACTCTGAATTACCCTCCTAATTAGAAAATAATTTTCTATTGGTGCTTTATAGCGATAATACTTAAAAGTAGGGTTAAATTAACTCTTCTGACTTAAATTTATAATTTAGATAACACACTTATTGCTTATCTTTAAATTATATGCGTCATTCGTTGTTAGTCAAAACTAGCACTAATTTTAGATACAAAACAAAATAAATCAATGAAATTATTTAAACTTTTCCTTAAAGGAGTTTCTACAAACCAGATAAATTTCTTATCAGACATTAATAAAAAATTATTTATTAATAAATTTAATAAATCTAATTATTTTAATATCAGAAATAATGATAAATTAAATTATTTAAATTTTATTAATAGTTTAGATAGCGATTCTTTATATATGGTTATACCAATTCTCTCACTTAAAGGAGATCCAAATAAATTGTATATGGTGTTAGGTAGATCTATTCTAATTACTTCGTACTCTTCAACTGAACTTTTGTATGAATACATATCAAATAAGTATTCAGAATCATTAGAAGATTATAATTTAGATGAATTAGAAGATTATATTCTAACATTTAAATATAAAAAAATTATATTAGATTTAGATCAACTTAATAAAAAATTTTAGTAGGTGATAATATTATCTACTGGTGGATCTTTCATTTTTAAAATATTAAATATTAACCCCCTTTAATCTAATTTTATGATATTACCCCCTTAATCTAATGTGTTTGTATATACTAGAACACTACAAATCAAAAGATGCACACAACAACATGAATTACAAAAATGAAAAAATCAAACTTCATCTGCTCAATCTTCTAGTTCTACTCAAACATCTTCTTCTACTCAAACATTTAATTTTAGTCAGGAACAACTTAATGAAATTCATGAAATATTAGATAGAGGAGAAAATTTAGATGAAGAAACTCAGAATAAATTAGACCAAGATTTTAAACAAATGCTTGGTGATGAAAATTATGCTGAATTTGAAGCAGAATTAAATCAAATTAATTCTGAGTTTCAGAGTGGATTAGATGAAATACTTAATAATTTAGATTTATTTAATTAAATTATATAATATTATTAAGATAAACTAATTTAAATATTAGTAATTATCGACAAATATAAATAAGGTTAAAATCTTAAATATATTTGACAATTAATACAAGTCCCAAAGGGTTTATTTAACATAAAAATAGAATGTATGTAATTATATTAATAATAATAATTATAAATATTATATATAATTTAAGTGGAATTTATTACTTAATAGTTCTGTCAATTGTGACAATTAACTTACTTTTCACTACATTCATCCTATCAGTTAACCCAGAGTTTTATTTAATAAAAGTTATTCGATGGGTGTGTATACTGATAGTGATACATATTATAATTATTCATTTCAATTTATTGTTTTTAAAATTATTTTATATAATTTTTTAACATAAAACGAAATCAAAGAAATCTATAACTACTTATAGATTAAAATAACTAAATTTTATATATAATTACCCCCTTTAGTACAAAATAAAAGAGATAAAAATAATTTAATTTAATAAATTATCTTAGTTCAACGGTAGAACGGTACTTTATTTGAGTACTCATTTAGGTTAAACTCATAAAGATAATATTTGTGGTGGTTGTGGAAGAGGGAGTGAATCTAATTTATAACGATAGTGTATAAAGGAATAAAACACTTTATCTCAATATAATATTATTTAGTCAATTTATATTGTAGTAGACTAAACGTTTACTTTAGCATGAATCTATAAGTACAACCTAGACGCTGTCAATTAAAATTTTATATTTGTCTAATGCTTTTTAATTATTTAATAGATAACGATTATGTTTTCTATGCTTTTTATTCAACAATGGCTGGATACATGACTTATCGTTTTGTTTCTTCTTATTGAAATCAATTTTATGTTGATAAAGGTGTACAAACAGATGCTTGAGAAGACTATTCTGATAGACCAAGTTTAATTGGTCCTGAAAGTGTAACTTCTTTAGAACCTGTGTCACAAGGTATTAGCCCTGTTACAACAGTATTACCAGTACGACCGATGGAAATAGAAGTTGTACCCAACCCTGATATTTTAAATATAGAAAATATCTCTAATTTAATAGATAAGGGAGTACAAACTATACCACTTGAAAATATAGTAATAATCACAGAAATGATACCTATATTTTCTTAAACAATTATTCTTTATTTTGTTTTTGTTTTTTAGCTCTTATTACCCCCTTTTTATAATTTAAGGGGTTAATTGTTAGATGGTTTCAACTATAAATTTTCGAGAAATTTATATTTAGGTTCGATTCCTATTAACTCATTTAAGAAATTTCCAATAATTGAACCTTTAAATTTGACCTTAGTTTTCAACTTTGAAACTGGGGGGTGAATTTCGACTTTTTTGATCCTTTTTGTATTTGGGTTTTTCTTCAATTTCAGCTTTGGGGCGTTTCAAATTCTCCTTTTTTGTGTTTAATTGACCTTTAGTACTACTCTATACCCCCCTTTTTAATTTACTGAATACTTCTATTTACCTAAATTCCTTTCTTCTTTCTTCAAATTTTTAATCACACTTTTAAGTTTGATTTGTATTTTAAAACTATCCAGATTCCATCAGTTTTAAAATAATAAATAATCCCCTTTAGTAATAGACCCTATTCTATTCTACTTTTTCTTTTAAGATTTAAGGTCGCTCGATTTTTATTTATGAAAATCATGATTATTGCTTTGGAATTAAGGTTTGTAGCTTCGGCTTAAGAATTGATAAAATAGGTTTTTATCGCTTTTTGTTTTTTTTTATTAAATATCTGTTTGGTATATACTTTTATTATATGTAATTGATAGACAAATAAGCTGAGTATTTAGAAAGGAGAATTTAAATGTTAGACAATTTTAAACATCAAGTCTATTTTATAAATTAGTAATACTAAACTAAATAATTCACAGTTACTTACATTTGCATCCTATTAAGAAATGTTCTTTTTCTTATAAAAATAAATAATATTTCATTTCTTAAAATAAATTATGGATTAAGATATTAAAAAGAAATATTAAAAAATAGAAATAAATTTAAGATAGTATCTAGGGGTTAGTTTCTTGCTTTATATACATTCAGCGCTTATCTAATATGTTTGTGGCTACCCAACTATGCCTGTTTAATTAATTAAATTCAACAATTGGTACACTAGAGAAACACAGCCTATTGATCCTTTCGTACTAGAAGGTCTTCCCCTTTTTACTATTTATTTCTTCAGAAGATAGGGACCATACTGACTCACGTCGTATTAAACCCAACTCGCGTACCCTTTTAATCGGCGAACAGCCGAACCCTTCCAAGCTTCTTCACCTGGAGGATAGGATGAGTCGACATCGAGGTGCCAAACAGCCAGAACAATATGTACTCTTACCGGCTATCAGCCTGTTATCCCTAGCGTAACTTTTATCGATTGATCCCCGTCTATTCCATAATATAGCGAGGGGTCACTATGCCCTACTTACGTATCTGTTCGACTTCTAAGTCTTTCAGTTAGATATGCTTTCCGCCATTATACTATTCAAAACCTTTCACTGGTTTATTGATCTCCATTCAATTTCTAGCTATACCTTGTAATAATAAAACAAATTTGGTAAGTTTTATTTTTATTTAATTCTTTTTAAGATTAAAATATTAGAGAATTCAGATTTTTGTCTGTATATTATAATTTTTATTTTTTTATAATATTATAAATTTTATAAAATCTTTGGATGTACTTTGCTACTTTTTTAAAGACGACCGCCCCAGTCAAACTACCTATTAGTCATTTCTTCCTTAAATTTCAATTTATAAGGTAAACAAAGATTTAATTCAAATTTTAAGGTTTTCCAAATTTTGTCTATCGACAACCCTAATTACTATTAATTGAATTTAAATCAATGTAATAACTAACTATAGTAAAGCTGCATAGGGTCTTCCCGTCCCTCTGAAGACAGCGAGCATCTGCACTCGCAATTCAATTTCACTGAGCAAGTTGTAGAGACAGTGAGACCATCGTTACATTATTGATACAAGACCACATTTAATGGCCAATTTATTTTGCTACCTTAGGATCCTCATAGTTAAGACCGCTATTAACCAGATTTTCGATTAGTAACTTTAAATTACCTCTCTTATATTAATGGCATTGAGCAAATTTCATCCAGAATACTATTATCTTAATCATTGCTCTGAATTGTGTTTTTAGTAAACAGTCGTGGCCTCCGATTTTATTATACTATATAATTAGATAAATTATGGCTAATCTAAATTTTATATAGTTTCTCTTATTGTCAAACTTATGAGAACAACTTGCCGAGTTCCTTAACAACTTTTAGCTCTACGCCTTAGTATACTCTACTTACGAACCTGTGTCGGTTTAGGGTACGGTAGTATTATATATTTAATTTTCCTGATCTATTTTAATATACCATATAGATTTTCAATATATTACTCATCAGTCAAAACTTTGGTTCTGAACCTTAGAGGCCGCATTAACATAAGGTGGTTTAACCTTTCCTTATAACCCTTTCGTATTCGGCGAGAAGTATTAT